>OMFN01000453.1_pt1 | contig 25192 bp, 26 predicted proteins | sample 1645641 | NCBI WGS metagenome assembly OMFN01 (sample SAMEA103958126, study PRJEB25191) | human gut metagenome
GCAGAAATGCGTCTTTACTTACCAGAAAAAAGAGCAAATATGATTTCACTCAATAAAGGAACAATAGAAGACTTTATGACATTAAAAGGGGTAGGAGAGAAAACAGCACAGAAGTTTATAGACTATAGGCAGATACAGCCCTTTTATACAATAGAAGACATTATGAATATACAAGGAATCGGTGAGAAGAAATATCTCATCTACCGTGACTACTTATGCCTTTAAGATATCATTTAGTATATTATGCAGTATTTGTCTTATTACTATCTGTTGCTTATCTTGTTCATCCTTTATTTTATATATTTCTACTAGCTTATTTAATTTATCTAGTAAAACGATTTGGAAGAAAGATGTTATTTCTTCTTTTTTTATTACCAATTATACTTAGACCAGCCACATCAACAGAAGTGCCTTCTATTGTTTCTGGAAAGGTGAAAGATATAAGAGATAATTATGTTATTTTAAATACAGATTATGGGAAGATTAAAGCTTATACAGATCATAAGTTTCAATATAATGATGAAGTACTCGTTAAATTGAACTTTCTAGAAATCAATCATCGTAAAGATCCTATAGGTTATGATGAATATCATTCATTCAAAGCTAACAATATCGTCGCAAAGGCTAAAATCACCCATATTACTTCTGTCTCATCCCATCCGTCCTTTTATCAATTATTAGAAAAACAGTTTTCTTCCTCAAAATCTATTAAAAGCTACCAGAAGCTATTTATCTTAGGCATTAAGGATGAAGCTATTAAAGAAGACTATTCACTCCTCACAAGTCTTTCTCTCGTACATATGTTTGCTCTTTCAGGAATGCATATTCATTTACTCTATAAATGTCTCAGTCTTATTAAATCGTTTATACGTGATGATATTGCAGATATCATCATTAAAGTACTTATAGGCTTTTATGTTTTTTCTATACCTTATAATATATCTCTTTATCGTGCTTTTTATATGTTAGTAATTTATGATCTTGTGAAGGAGAAGTTCAATCAACTAGATGTTTTATCATTTCTTGTTTTAGTTAATGTTATTAAGAATCCTTATATCATCTTTAGTATTTCTTTTGTCTTTTCATATTTTATTTATTTTCTTGTCATTATGACTAAACATTTCCCATACCGCTCTTTCCTTATTTATTTAGGTGGTATTCCTATTGTCCTCTCACTTAATTTCTCTATTAATATCTTTTCTTATTTCTTAACAGTTCTTCTTTCTCCTTTTATATCCTGTTTCTATATTGTGACACTTCTCTCTCTTATTTTTCCAATAGATCTGATTATGAAGATGATGATTGGCTACCAGCAGATGATTCTTACCTTTATTACTTCATTCAATGCTGAAATCATCTTTCAAAAACCAACACTCTCATTTATTATTCTTTATTACATTATCTTGTTTAATATCTTCTTATTATTAGAAGAAAAGAAGAGTATTCAATTTTCTATGTCATTGTTGTGCGCACTTCTGATCAGCTTCCATATATATAGTATCTATAAACCTTACACGCAGGTCTCTACGATTGATGTGGGACAGGGAGATTGTTCACTCATTCGTCTTCCTTTTAATCAAGGAAATTATTTGATTGATACAGGTGGTAATAGGGAATATGATATTGCCTCACATAATGTGATTCCATTTCTTAAATCTCAAGGTGTTCCGTGTATTGATAGAGTTTATATATCTCATCATGATTATGATCACTATGGTGCCTTAGAGTCATTAAAGAAGAAATATAAAGTCAAGCGTGTTATTGATACGTATCAAAAAGAAGAAAAGAATAAGCTCATTACAATCAAGATGCTTAAAAGTGATGTTATCTATCCTTCCACTAATGAAAACTCATTAGTTATGTTAGTAACAACAGGAGGTTATACTTATCTGTTTACTGGAGATATCCCAAGTAACGTAGAAGAAGCTCTTTATAAGAAATATGGGGAAATAGATGTGGATGTCTTAAAGGTCGCACATCATGGCAGTGGTTATTCTTCTTCTGTAACATTCTTTCAAATGGTTCATCCACGTATCGCAATGATTGGTGTAGGAGAACATAATCTTTATGGCCACCCGGCTCGTATTGTTATTAGACGATTAGAAGAAAGAAAGATTAAAATATTGCGTACAGATCTTGATGGCAGCTTTTCTATTATCACTTATTTAGGAGAACATCTTATTTACCGTTATTAATAAATATATGGTAGAATAGGACAAAAGGATGGAGAACTATGAATATTGTATTATACGGAGAAGAAAAACTATTACTTGCACAAAGATTAGAAGACTTAAAAAAGAAATATCAATGTACAAGTGATGACATGAACTATATGGTCTATCATGCAGGTGAAACACCTATGAAGGACATTATTGAAGATGCTTTAACACAGCCTTTTATTACAAAATATAAGATGGTTGTTTTAAAGAATCCAATCTTTCTTACTAAAGAGAAGCCTAAAAAGAAGCTAGTCACAGATGAAGATATTAAACTATTTTTAGATTATATTGAACATGATAATCCAACAACATTATTTGTAATATATCATGATCAGCGTAACTTTGATGAAAGAAAGAAAGTAGTTAAATCATTACGTAAAAATGCGAAATGGTATGAAATGGAGAAATTAACTTTTAATCAGCTTTATAAGGCTACTAGAGAAGCTATTGTTCATAGAAATGCCTCTATTGAAGACAATGCTCTTGCTTTATTGCTAGAACGCTGTGGAAATGATCTTCTCACTATTTCTAATCAGGTAGAGAAATTATGTCTCTATACACATAGTATAAAGAAAGAAGATGTTGAAAGATTAGTCCCACCACGAGTTGAAGAGGATGTCTTTAAGTTAACTAATGCATTATTGAATCATGATTTAAGAAATACAATGCGTGTTTATCAAGACTTAATCTCTAAGAAACATGATCCTTTAGAACTCATTGGTTTAATTGCAAATGCGTTACGTAATCTCTACCAGGTCTCTATTATGAGCAAGAAGGGCTATCGTGATAATGATATTGCCTCAGCACTAGGTCTTAATCCTCGTGCTATCTATCCGATTCGTAAAAATGCAGCACATTTTGATATCACTGAACTGATGGAAAAACTCTATGCCTTATCAGAACTTGATTATGCAATCAAGACAGGTACAGTAGATAAATTTAGAGGATTAGAACTTTTCTTGATGAGGATATAATATGGAAACAAAAGCACTTTATATTCATATTCCTTTTTGTGATCATATCTGTTCTTATTGTGATTTCGCAAAGGTCTATTATCGTGAAGAGTTTGTCTTAAAATATCTAGAACGATTAAAGGAAGAGCTTGACGCTCTTCCCCATCATATAATGAGAACTATTTATATAGGAGGAGGAACACCAAGTGCTCTTTCTTTAAAACAATTAGATATCTTATTAAGTATGGCTGATCCTTTTGTAGGTGATGATACTCTCGAATATACAATAGAAGTCAATCCTGAATCAGCAACGCTAGATAAACTAGAATGTATGCATACTCATGGTGTGAATCGAATAAGCGTTGGTGTACAGACATTTAATAATGATTTATTAAAAAAGATTGAACGTTATCATACTTCTGATATTGCGAAAGAAGTAATAAGAAATGCAAAGGCTATAGGCTTTAAGCATATCTCTATTGATTTGATGTATGGACTTCCTAATCAGACATTAGAAGATGTCCAAGAAGATTTAAAGACTGCCTTATCACTTCCTATTAATCATTTATCTTATTATTCACTTATATTGGAGGAACATACAAGACTTTATGATAACTATGAACCTCTTGATGAAGAAACAGAAGGAAAGTGGAGTGATTATATTGTAGAGACACTTTCTCATGCTGGTTTTCATCGCTATGAAGTCTCTAACTTTGCGTTAGGAAATCATGAATCAGAACATAATAAAGTTTATTGGCATTATGATAACTATTATGGTGTGGGCATTGGTGCGACAGGTAAGATAGATGATGAACTTATTTCTCACTCGCGTAGTCTTACTGATTACTTGCAGGGGAAGAATACAATATATATAGAAAAAGAAACAATTGAAGATACAATGTTTAATCATCTTATGATGTCTTTACGTCTAAAAGAAGGATTAGACCTTGATGAATTTAAAAGAAGATATCATTGTTCTGTAGAAGATGTCTATAAAGAAGCTCTTACTAAGAACCTTGGTAATCATTCGTTGATTATTGAAAACAATCATTTGAAAACAAATGATACACTCGATCTTCTTAATTCCATTCTTCTAGATTTCTTACCAGAATAAGTGGTTTCTCAAATAAGAGAAACCCTTTTTAATATAAACTAGCACTAAAGTCTTGACACTGCTAAAAAAGAATGTATAATGAATCTAGCACAAGAGGAAAAAGAGTGCTAAGGAGGTGCTTGGGATGCTTTCGGCAAGACAAATGCTTATATTTAAATATATTGTCGAAGAGTTTATTGAAACAGCAGAACCTGTTGGATCTAAGCTTCTAATGACAAAATATGAATTACCATATTCAAGCGCCACTATTCGAAATGAAATGAGCAAGCTTGAAGAACTTGGCTTTCTAGTGAAGACACATACATCTTCTGGTCGTGTTCCTTCTAAGAAGGGATATTACTATTATGTAAATACTTTGCTTCAGCCAAATGTCGACGAACAGGTAAAGAATCAGGTTGCAACTATCTTTAGTGATACACATCAATCATTGAATAGTTTGATTAAAGAAAGCTGCGAAATGTTAAGCCAGTTGACTGATCTGACGGCGGTTGCTCTAGGACCTAATTCAAGTTATGAATGTCTGCAGAACATTACACTTGTTCCAATCGGGACGCGCAATGTGACTGCGATTATTGTAACGGATAAGGGACATGTAGAAAATCGAGTTTTCACTTTATCTGAGACATTGAGTTTGGATGATTTACAATCTTGTGTGGCGGTAATGAACGACACATTAGTTGGAACACCAATCAATCAGGTGGCAGATAGATTAGAAAACGATGTCAAGCCAATCCTCAATACGAGAATCAAGGAACATGAAATCTTGTTTAATGCTTTCTTAGAAGCATTTATGAAGTTTGCAAGAAACAATGTATATTTCTCTGGTAAAGATCATTTGTTGTATCAACCAGAATACAATGATGTCAACAAGTTAAGAAAATTAGTGAGTGCATTTGAAAATTCATCAAACTGGAATTTCTTAGCACCAACTGATGATGATGGTATCAAGGTATTAATTGGTGATGATTCAAATGTGTCTGGACTTGATGATGTATCAGTTATTTCATCTTCTTTTGATACAGGAGGAGCTAGTAAAGGAACGATTTCTGTAATCGGTCCAACACGTATGCCTTACAAGAAAGTTGTATCGCTTGTAGAATATATTACTGAAAATATAGAAAGAATCATCAAGGAAAATGATGAGTAGAAGAGGTGAGACCATGGCAGAAGAAATGAAGAAAGAAACAGAAGAAACTGTTGAAGAAACTACTAAGGAAGAAGCTGAAGAAGTAAAAGAAGAAACAACTGAAGAAACAGCTGAAGAAACAGTAGATCCTAAAGATGAAAAGATTAAGGATTTAGAATCTCAAATCAACAAGTGGAAGACAGACTATTATAAAGTATTCGCTGATATGGAAAACTTAAAGAAAAGACTTAAAAATGAACATGCGAATCAGTTAAAGTATGCAATGCAGTCTTTTATTGAAGAGTTATTACCAGTTATTGATAACTATGAAAGATCATTAACTGTTGAACCTGAAAGCGAAGAAGGTAAGAATATTCTTAAGGGTAATAAGATGATTTTGAACCAGTTAATGAATATTCTTGGTAAGAATGGTGTAACTGTGATTGAAGCACAGGGTAAGGAATTTGATCCAAATATGCACCAGGCAGTCATGCAGGATGATAATCCTGACTTTGGTCCAAATATTGTGACTGAAGAATTACAAAAAGGTTATATGTTAAAAGATAGAGTAATTAGAGCAACTTTAGTGAAAGTGAATAAGGATTAATAGGAGGAGAACTTATTATGAGTAAAATTATTGGTATTGATTTAGGTACAACAAATTCATGTGTCAGTGTTATGGAAAATGGTGAAGCAAAAGTAATTGCAAATCCAGAAGGAATGAGAACAACTCCATCAGTTGTTGCATTCAAGAACGGTGAAATCATCGTTGGTGAAGCTGCAAAGCGTCAGGCTGTTACAAATCCTGATACTGTAGCATCAATCAAGAGACATATGGGTACAAACTATAAAGAACATGTAAATGGTCGTGATTATACACCAGAAGAAATTTCAGCAATGATTCTTCAGAACTTAAAGGCTACTGCTGAAAGCTATTTAGGTGAAAAAGTAACTAAGGCTGTTATCACAGTTCCAGCTTACTTCAATGATGCTCAGCGTCAGGCTACTAAGGATGCTGGTAAGATTGCAGGCCTTGATGTTGAACGTATTATCAATGAACCTACAGCAGCAGCACTTGCTTATGGTGTAGATAAAACTGAACAGGAACAGAAAGTATTAGTATATGACTTAGGTGGAGGAACATTCGATGTTTCTATCCTTGACTTATATGATGGTACATTTGATGTATTAGCCACTGCAGGTAACAACCGCTTAGGTGGTGATGACTTCGATAAGAAAGTTATGGACTACATGGTTTCTGAATTCAAGAAAGAAAACGGTGTTGATTTAAGTGCTGATAAGATGGCTATGCAGAGAGTTAAAGATGCTGCAGAAAAAGCTAAGAAAGACTTATCAGGTATGATGCAGACTCAGATCTCATTACCATATATCACTGCTGGTGCTAATGGACCACTTCATTTAGATATGACTCTTACAAGAGCTAAATTTGATGAATTAACAGCTGATTTAGTTGCTAAAACAGAAGTTCCAGTAAGACAGGCATTAACTGATGCGAAAGTATCTGCTTCTGAAATCGATCAGATCTTACTAGTTGGTGGTTCTACTCGTATCATTGCAGTACAGGAATCAGTTAAGAGATTATTAGGAAAAGAACCTAACAAGTCAGTTAACCCTGATGAAGTAGTATCTATGGGTGCTGCAATCCAGGGCGGTGTTATCACTGGTGATGTTAAGGATGTCGTATTACTTGATGTTACACCATTATCACTTGGTATCGAAACTATGGGTGGTGTTATGACAGTATTAATCCCTCGTAACACAACTATCCCAACTACTAAATCACAGATCTTCTCAACTGCTGCTGATAACCAGCCAGCTGTAGATATCAACGTATTACAGGGTGAACGTGCAATGGCTAAAGATAATAAGCAGTTAGGCTTATTTAAACTTGATGGTATTGAACCAGCTCCAAGAGGCATTCCTCAGATTGAAGTATCATTTGATATCGACGTTAACGGTATCGTAAATGTTAAAGCAAAAGATATGAAGACAAACAAAGAACAGTCTATCACTATTCAGAATTCTACAGGTTTAAGTGAAGAAGAAATCGATAGAATGGTTAAGGAAGCTGAAAGCAACAAGGCTGACGATGAAAAGAAACGTAAAGACATCGAAACTAAGAATAAAGCAGAAGCTATGATCAACCAGATTGATAAGGCTTTAGCTGAACAGGGTGCTAACCTTCCAGAAGATCAGAAGAAGCAGGCTACAGCTTTAAGAGATGAACTTAAGACTGCATTAGACAATAATGATATGGCTACTCTTGAATCTAAGATGAGCGAACTTGAACAGATCGCTCAGCAGATGGCTGCTGCTCAGTATCAGCAGCAGAATACTGGTAACACAGCAGGTGCAGACACTTCATCTAACAACAATAACGATGATTTCGTTGATGCAGACTTTACTGAAAAGAACTAACAAGAAAGCCAAGGGCAATCCCCTTGGCTTATATTAAATGAGGTGTAATTTATGGCAGATAAGAGAGATTACTATGAAGTCCTTGGTGTATCTAGGGATGCTTCAAAAGATGAAATAAAACGTGCCTATCGTAAGATGGCAAAGAAATATCACCCTGATGTGAATAAAGCGCCAGATGCAGCAGATAAGTTCAAGGAAGTTAATGAAGCCTATGAAGTTCTTTCTGATGAGAATAAGAAGGCTGCTTATGACCGTTATGGACATGCAGCATTTGAACAGGGTGGTGCAGGTGCTGGAGGATTTGGTGGCCAGGGATTTGGCGGATTTGAAGATATGGACTTTGGTGATATCTTCGGTTCATTCTTTGGCGGAGGACAGTCACGTTCTAGAAGACCTACAGGCCCACAAAAAGGTGAAGACCGTTATGTTCAGATAGAAATTGATTTCATGGATGCTATCAAAGGTAAAAAGACTGAACTTAAGATTAACTATGATGAACAGTGTTCTCATTGTCATGGTACAGGTGCTAAGAATCCTAATGATGTGCATACATGTTCTAGATGTGGTGGAACAGGACGTATTAGAGTACAGCAGCGTTCACCATTTGGTACTATCATTAATGAATCAGTCTGCCCAGACTGTCATGGTACAGGTAAGGTAGTCAAGGATAAGTGCCCACATTGTCATGGTTCAGGATATATTAATAAGAATGTCACTGTAGAATTAACTATCCCAGCTGGTATTAATTCTCATCAGCAGTTGCGTGTCGCTGGTAAAGGACAGCGTGGTGTCAATGGTGGACCTAATGGTGACTTATATGTAGAAGTCTATGTTCGCCCACATAAATACTTTGTGAGAAACGGTAATGATATTTCTATATCAGTTCCAGTTTCTGCAGTAGATGCAACTCTTGGCTGTGAAGTTGAAGTACCTACTGTTTATGGTGATGTCACTATGAAGATTCCAGCAGGAACACAGACTGGTACAGTCATGAGACTTAAGGGTAAAGGTGTCAAGAACATGCGTGGTGATACTTATGGTGATCAGTATGTTCAGGTTAACGTTTCTATTCCTAAGAAGTTAAGCAAGAAAGAAAAAGACCTTTATACAAAACTTAAAGAATTAGATGAAAAAGAATCTATTTTTGATCAATTTAAAAAGTCATTCAAGAGATAGGGATATTGAGTATTCCTATCTTTTTTGTATAATAAAATAAGGAGGACATTATGAAATATAAAACTATATTATGGGATATAGATGGAACTCTTCTTAATTTTGAAATGTCTGAAAGAATCAGCATGGAAAAATGTTTAGAGAAACATGGCGTATCTATGACAGAAGCACAATTTGAAGAATACAAAAAGATTAATAAAGAATGCTGGAAGATGATTGAAAAGGATCATTCAAGAAGAAATGAACTCATGGTAAAACGTTTTGTAGACTTTTTTACATTGCTTAATGTTTCTATTGATGGTGTTCAGTTTAATAAAGATTATCAGAAAGCATTAGGTACTTATTATTGTTTGAATGAATTTGCCTTAGAAGTCATTTTGGCACTTAAACCACATTGCAAGCAGTATGCAGCATCAAATGGTTCAAAAGTCGCTCAGTTAGGCAAATTAAAGGGTACAGGGCTTTATGACTTATTTGATGATATATTCATCTCAGAAGATGTAGGGTATGAAAAGCCAGATATTACATACTTTAATTATATTAAAGAAAAGACCCACTATGATCCTGATACCACAATTATTATTGGAGACTCACTTACAAGCGATATAAAGGGTGGAGAAAACGCTGGAATAGATACGTGCTACTTTAATCCAGGGCATCAAAAAAACACTTCTCAAGCTGTCACATACGAAACAGACAAACTTATAGAAGTGTTAGACATAGTAAAATAAAAGAGGCTGTTACCAGCCTCTATTATTATATCGATTAAGCGCTCTTTCTTAAAGTTCTTAACTGTCTTGCAGAAACTCTTACCTTTGTAGGCTTACCATCGATGATGACAGTAGCTTTCTGTAAGTTAACATTCCACTTTCTTCTTGTAGCGTTTAATGCATGAGAACGGTTGTTACCAGACATAGGTCCTTTACCGCTAAGCTGACATTTTCTAGACATTGAATTCACCATCCTTTTACTTGTTTCACATACTCGTGTATCTTACCATCTACCTCATCAAAAATCAATCATTTTTTTTATTAATCTGTACAAAATGTAAAAAAAGTTGAATATATGGACAAAATAAGGATTGAAAAATCTTTATTGTTTGCTATAATCCTAATTGTTTGTAATGTTTGTGTATATGATATATAATTACTAGTATGAAAAAAGAATAAAAATGGAGGAATCAATATGATTAAAAAAACAACTGATCTTGGAAATATAGATATTTCAACTGACGTTATTGCTACTATTTGTGGCGGAGCTGCAACAGAATGTTATGGTGTTGTAGGTATGGCTAGCCAGAAGATGATGGATGGTTTTTATGATCTTCTAGGTAAAGATAATTATTCTAAAGGAATTGTTGTTGAAGAAGGTCAGACTGGTTCTATTATTAATCTTTATATTATTGTAGGTTACGGTGTGAAGATTTCTGAAATCGTATATGAAGTACAGAAGAAAGTTAAATATGTACTAGAAAAGACTCTAGATATTGATGTTGAAGCTGTGAATGTTTATGTTCAGAGCATCCGTGTAATGGACTAGGAGGATGAAGCATGAAGGAAATTAACGGTAAAATGTTTAAACAGATGGTCTTAAGCGGGGCCATCGTATTACATAATAATCATCCTGAGGTAGATGCTTTAAACGTCTTCCCAGTACCGGATGGAGATACAGGTACTAATATGTCTCTTACATTCAATTCTGGGGCTGAACAGGTTGAAAAGCTTGCTGATGATACATCTATTGGTGATATCGCTAAAACTCTTTCTAAAGGCTTATTAATGGGAGCAAGAGGTAACTCTGGTGTTATTCTTTCTCAGATCTTTAGAGGTGTCGCTAAATCACTTAAGGGAAAAGAAACTGCCAATGTTACAGAATTATCTGATGCATTCTCTTCTGGGGCTAAAGTGGCTTATAAAGCAGTTATGCGTCCAGTAGAAGGGACAATCTTAACAGTTATCAGAGAATCTGCTGATGCAGCTGCTAAGTATGTGCAGCCAGATATGGAAATTGAAGACTGGTTCTCTTACTTTGTAAAGAGTGCTGAAAAGTCTTTAGATAATACACCTGAACTTCTTCCAGTATTAAAAGAAGTAGGTGTAGTTGACTCAGGAGGAGCTGGTTTATTATTAGTATTAACTGGTTTCATGGCTGCTCTTGCTGGTGAAGTGATTGAAAAAGTAGATAATGTTGGTGCTGCAAGTGATGTGGAAATTGTACAGGAAGAAGAAAAGCCTTATGGTTATCGTGTACAGTTCACATTAAAGATTGATGAAAGAAAGATGAATGCATTCAACTTAGACGGTTTCATCAATGAATTAAAGAATTTACCAGGTAAGAACGTAGATGTAGCACAGAAAGATAACAAGGCTATTGGTAATGTAGATACATTAAAGCCTGGTAATGCATTAAATACAGGTCTTCGTTTTGGTGAATTCACTAAGGTAACTGTAGTGAATACTGAAGTATCTGAAGAAGAAAAAGAAGAAGAAATCCCAATGGCTCCTGCTAAGGAAATGGCTCTTATTTCTGTTGCTGCAGGTGATGGTATTAAGGATATGTTCCTTGAATTAAATTGTGATCACGTTGTATCTGGTGGTCAGACAATGAACCCCGCAACTGAAGATATTGTTAAAGCAATCAAGGGTGTGAATGCAAAGCATGTCATTATTCTTCCAAATAATTCTAATATCGTCATGACTGCGCAGCAGGCGGCTACAGTATTAGAAGGAGAAGTAGACGTTGTAGTATTACCTACTAAGACTATTCCTCAGGGATTATCTGCTGCTATCATGTATAATCCAGAAGCAACATTAGATGAAAATGTGGATGAAATGAAGGAAGCTATTGCGAATGTAAAGACTGGTCAGGTGACTTTCGCAATCAAGGATACTTCAATTGATGGTTTAGAAATTAAAGCAAATAACTATATGGCTTTATGTGAAAAGAAAATTGTTGCTTGTGTACCAGATAAGCTAGAAGCATTAAAGAATGTCTTAAGCAATCTTGTAGATGAAGATTCTGAAATCGTTACACTTATTTGTGGTGAAGACGTAACAGAAGAAGAACAGGAAGCAGCTAGAAGCTTCATTGAAGAAAACTATGAAGATGTAGAATGTGAAGTTCATGTTGGTAAACAGCCAGTTTACTCATTTATTGTTGGTGTAGAATAAACTATTAAATTCCTATCACTTGTGTGGTGGGAATTTTTTTGTTTACAGAAAACGTCAAATCCATTGACATTGGAGAATTATATGTTATACTTAAATAGTAATCATTCCTAATAAGGAATTAAAAAGGAGAAAAAGAATATGGCAAAATTTGTATGTAAAGTGTGTGGATATGTTTATGAAGGAGATGCTGCACCAGCTGAATGTCCAGTATGTCATGTAGGCGCTGATCAGTTCGAAGAAGTAAAAGGTGAAATGAAATTAGCTGCTGAACATGAATATGGTGTTTATGCTAAAACTGTTAAAAATAATCCTGATATCACTGATGAAGATAAGAAATTTATCTTTGATCAGTTAAAAGCAAACTTTGAAGGTGAATGTTCAGAAGTTGGTATGTACTTATGTATGGCAAGAATCGCACATAGAGAAGGTTATCCTGAAATTGGTTTATATTGGGAAAAAGCAGCTTATGAAGAAGCAGAACATGCTGCTAAATTTGCTGAAATGTTAGGTGAAGACTTAGAACCAAATATGAAAGCAACTACTAAGGATAACTTAGCTTGGCGTGTAGACTGTGAATTTGGTGCAACTGCTGGTAAGGTTGAACTTGCTACATGTGCTAAAAAGAATAACTTAGATGCAATTCATGATACAGTTCATGAAATGGCAAGAGATGAAGCTAGACATGGAAAAGCATTAAAAGGTTTATTAGATAGATATTTTGGAAAATAATTGAATTAGTAAGAATTCAAAGGCATCAACTTAAGGACTAAACATCCACAAAGTTGGTGTTTTTTTTGTCAATGTAAATTATAACTGTTTAATGAATAATTGTTTTAAATTATCTAAAGTGATTTCCTTAATGAAGGACCTTATAAAGATGATTTAATTGAAGTAAATAAGAAAATGCAAGACTCTTATTCTTCAAAATATGATGTATCAATTAATTCTATGCTTTGTTCAAGTGAAAATTTAGGTGTTGTGTATGATATCAAGGATAATGGAATCACAAAAGATATTAAGTATATTTTGTTGTATTCTCTAGATAATCATAAACTAGTGACAATTGCATGTCGTTCTGATACAAGTGTAGAAAGAGCTAATTTCTATTTATGGGCTATCGTCTTGTTAAGAATTTTATCAGAAGAAGATAATTCCTCAACAGAATGGCTTTCATTACTCGCAGATTCAATGGATGGTCCTAATCAGGTAGGTGATTATTATTTCAAACTTGATATGGGTGATGAAAACTATATGTTTGTAGTATTACCTAAATAATTAAATGAGTGAGGAGCAGAAATGCTCCTTTTTGTTGATTATATGATTAATGTTTTTAAAAATTATAGTATAAAAAGAACTAGAGCTAAAATACACTCTAGTCCTTTTCTGATTTCGCAATATCTTCTCTAATCAGCTTTTTGATGTATCCCATTTTTGAATCAACTTGATCAAGCTTTTCAAGAATATCTGCATCTGTTTTCTTATTGAATGCAAGATTAACGCATTTTGTCATCTTTTTTGCATAGTTTGCACTTGCTTTCTTCTGTGCTTCAGTTGCCATGATTGCCTCTCCTTATAATAAATATGAAATTAAGAATACGAGTGCTGCAATAAGTCCGATGAGTTCAATTGCTTTTAAGAATAATTTGTTCATTGTTTTCTTTGAAAAGTAGTATTACAATAGTAATGGAAAGAGAGGACTAGCCTCTCAAGCCATTATTTAATTTGGTTTACCAAGATTAGAGTCCATCTAATTAAAGAAATGATTCTAATCACTAGCGTTTCGATTAACCCTGTAATTCGAAACGCTTTTCTTTTACCACTTTATTGCCTCCAATGCCTATTATAATATAAATTGAATAAGTTATCACTATCTCTTTAGATATCTATAATATTAGAAGAATTCTTTTCTAAAACTCGTGTTATAATAGACACGAGTCCAAAGAAAGGAATTCTTCTTTATTAAGTAGAATAAGAGTATCAATGAAAGCTATATTAGTTATGACATCGGACAATCCCTTCTACATAGATGAACTCAAATCATTATGTATTGCATGTGATATTGAAGTAGAAGATGTTGTTATTCAGAAATTAGAAAAAATTAATCCTGCCACTTATATTGGTAAAGGTAAAATAGAAGAAATCAGATTAAGATTAGATGGAGAAATGGTTATCTTTGATGATGAACTATCTCCATTACAGGTAAAGAACCTTACTGATCAATTACAAACAGAAGTAACAGATCGTACAGATTTAATTCTTCGTATATTTGAACAGCGTGCACAGACAAAAGAAGCAAAATTACAGGTAGAAATTGCTAGAGACCAATATTTATTACCTAGACTTGCAGGAATGCAGGAACATATGTCACATCAGCAAGGTGGTTCTGGGTTTAGAGGATCTGGTGAAAAACAGATTGAGTTAGATCGTCGTATTATCTCTAGAAAGTTGTCCCGTTCTAGAAAAGAACTGGCACAGATTGTAAAACAAAGACAAACACAAAGAGAAAGACGTAAACGTAATAATGTCCCTGTGATTGCCCTGGTCGGTTATACAAATAGTGGAAAGTCTACTTTACTCAATACCTTATGTCAGAATAAAGAAAAAAAGGTATTTGAGAAAGATATGTTATTTGCAACATTACAGACTTCTACTAGAAATATAAAGATTAAGAATCATACATGCTTGCTTACTGATACAGTTGGTTTTATTGAACGTTTACCACACAATCTGATTCAGGCATTTCGTTCCACTTTAGAAGAAGTGAAAGAAGCAGATTTATTACTCCATGTTGTTGATTCAAGTTTTGAAGATTATCAATTACAGGTTGATACAACCAATAAGGTATTAGAAGAATTAGGGGTAGAAAATACACCTATGATCTATGTGTACAACAAGGTTGATTTAAATAAGTATGGTTATGTACATCCTGTAACGCCCTATGTTTTTATATCTGCGAAGGAAAAGATTGGTTTAGACTTGTTAGAAGATGAAATAAGTCATATCCTTTTTAAGGATTATGAAACTTTCCAATTAGGTATTCCTTATGATAAGGGAGAAGATTTCAAGTATCTCTATGAGCATACCTATGTGGAAGAGGTTGAATATCGTGATGATTATATCTATTTGCAGATAGAAGCTAAAAGACAGGATATTAAAGACTATCTTATGTACATCCTTTTAAATTAATGAAACGGAGTTTCATTAATTAATCATTTTTTGTATATTTTATGAAACATTATAATAATCAACCTTGAAACAGTTTACATTTATGAGGTGAGATTGATAGAATGTATTTATAAGATAAAGGAGACACATAAAATGGAAAGAAAAATGCCAAAAGATTTTTACTGGGGTGGTTCAGTATCATCATTCCAGACTGAAGGACACAGAAATGAAGGTGGAAAGGGTGTTTGTATCTATGACGTAAGACCTATGAACCCTGAATTCTCTGACTGGAACGATGCAATTGATGAATACACTCGTTATGATGAAGACATCGCATTAATGAAAGGTATGGGATTCAACTTCTATCGTTTCTCAATTTGCTGGAGCCGTATCATTCCTAATGGTACATTAGATGAACCAGTAAACGAAGAAGGTGTAAAGTTCTATAGTGATTTAATTGATAAGCTACTTGCTGCAGGCATTGAACCAATGATCACTTTAGTACATTTCGATATGCCTTATCATCTTGTAAAGAACTACAATGGTTTTGCTTCAAGATATGTTGTAGACTGTTTTGAAAGATATGCAAAAGTTTGTATTGAAAGATTCGGTGATAGAGTTAAACATTGGATGTCATTCAATGAACAGAACCTTCATTCAATGATGTTAAGAGTTTCTAATGCTGAAGAAATTCCTGAAGGTGTAAGTCTTCCTAAACATTTATATCAGGTAAACCACAATGTTATGATGGCTCATTGTAAAGCAGTACGTGCTTTAAGAGAAATGCAGCCAGATGCTAAGTTCTGTGGTATGGGTGCAATCACTAATATTTACGCATATGACAACAGCCCAGAAAATAACTTATTCGCAACTCAGGCTTATAACTTATTAAATGGTTATCTTGTTGATACATTTGCTCAGGGTAAATATCCTGATTACTGGAATGCTTACTTAGAAAATCGTGGATGGATGCCTACATTTGAAGAAGGCGATGAAGAACTATTAAAATATACTGTAGACTATATCGCATTCTCTTATTATCGCTCTGATACAGTTAAGACTGGTGTATTTGATTATGAAAGACCAGCTTGTGACTGTGTGAATGAACAGAAGATCCAGAATCCTCATTGTGAAGCTAATGAATGGCATTGGGAAATCGATCCAGTTGGATTCAGATGGACTTTAAATGATTTACATCATAGAACAGGTTTACCAGTATTCGTACTTGAAAACGGTATTGGATGGCGTGAAGATATGACTCAGGAAGAAGTAGACAAGATGCTTGCTGAAGGTCGTACAATCGAAGATGATTATCGTATTAATTATCATAGAGACCATATTCGTGAAATGGAAAATGCTATGTTTGAAGATGGTGTAGACTGCTTAGGTTATATTACTTGGGGACCAATCGATATCCTAGCTAGTATGTGTAATATGGATAAGCGTTATGGATTTGTTTATGTTAATAGAACAAATAAAGATTTAAGAGATATGAAACGTATTCCAAAGAAATCTTATAATTATATCAAGAAAGTATTTGAATCTAACGGTGCTGATTTAGACTAATACTTGCTTAGAGGCTGTCTCGAAATAAATGACAGTTTTCTAAAATAGAAAAATGCGACACATCTCAAATAAATGAGAAGTGCCGCATTTTTTGATATAATTAGGTTATGAATGAATGTTTAAATAATGAACCTAACTACATAACATATTATAACTCAATTCAGATGTGTTTGCCACTAGGTCTTGGCTATGAAATTACGCCAACTGATGAACTTCTTTCTTTCCTCGAGGCCATTAAGGGAGTGGATCTAAGCAAGTATATGGTCAGAAAAGAAACCAGAGGAAGAAAAGGTCACAACAGGATAGACCTGCTACGCGCTGAACTTTTCGCATACATGAAACTTGGCCATCCCACACTCAGGGGACTCGAATACCAGTGCAGAAGAAACCTTGACTTCATGTTTCTTACTAAGGAGCTCTGTCCAAGCAGCAAGGCTTTCGAGCGACTAGAGAAGTCATATCTCAAAGCCAGCATCGAGGATATCTTTTATGATATTTCTGCTCATATCGGAAGTCTCATGGGTGCTAGAACAGATATCCAGTATATAGATGGAACTAAGATTGAGGCTTATGCCAACAAGTATTCCTTCGTCTATAGAAACAGAATAATCACTAACAGAGCAAGCATGTGCCTGAAAATCACCGATTCCGTCAGAAATCTCAATAGACGATATGGCTATTCCTATCCTGAAGCCGAATTATATTGTGCACAGGAGATTGGATACATCATACAGTATCTTCTAGAACAGATATTATCCACTGAAACGGAACTTGTCTATGGGAAAGGTCACAGAAAGGCACAGATTCAGCGCGATTACGAGACATTTCTAGGATATTATGCCCGTCTTGTGGAGTATGAATACTGGCTTGATGTGATTGGCGATAACCGAAAGAGCTGTACTAAGACGGATCATGATGCAACAATGTCCGCATTAAAGATAGACTACTATAATAACAGTGGAATCAAGACACCTGCATATAACGTGCAGATAGGTGTGTCAGATGGAGTCATCATGAATGCAGGTGTCTTCAGGAATCCAGGAGATACTACAACGTTTACTGACTTCATGGATAGACATTATGCACATTACGGGGAATATCCACTATATCCTATGGCTGATGCAGGATACGGAGGACTTAGGAACTACCTTTTCTGCCTGATGAAGGGAATGAATCCAGTCATGAAGTACAATATGTACGCCAAAAAGAATGAAAGAAAATATAAAAAAAACATCTATAACCCAGCAAACTGGGAAATTGATGAGAATGGTCATAAGATCTGTCCTCATGGCAATGTCTTCAGTGAGTTCATAAGAGATGTATACGAGGAAAAGAATGGCACATTGTCCATCAGACAGCTTTATAGAAATCCGGAACGCTGTGCTGGATGTCCTTTCAGGAATGAGTGCCTGGCTACCAAGAAAAAGCCTGAGGTCAGTGATGATGCAGAGAAGATCTGCAGTAGAAACGAGGTTCTTGAACAGTTTCATGAGTATGTTGACATTACTCTCGGCTCTGAATTCGGAAAAGAGCTAAAGAAGCAGAGAAGCATACAGGTAGAAGGCGCCTTTGGAGTTATAAAGGAGGACATGGGATTCACCAGATTCCGAAGAAGAGGAATGAAAGGTGTAACGATGGAGTTTCTTTTAGTGTGCCTAGGATACAATCTCAAGAAATACCACATGTATAGACTACGTCAGGAGAAAAAGAACGCTCTGAAGGCGTGCTGATAAAAAAGTTATTCACAGTGAAAAAGTGACTTATCACACCGATAGGGACTTTATGCGCTTTTTTTCCATTTTTTAAGAGTTTACGTTCCTGAGGAGAACGCTTTTTTATTTGTGACGTAATAACCATAGGCAGTCGTGAACTAATACGAAAAAAAGACTGTTTAGAAATGATATTAAATCATTTCGTCACAGCCTCTTTTTCTATGTTAATTTATAAACGTTTAGTGAATAAATTAACTTAATGTAAAGGCTTTCATTTTTCCTCGTATCGTCCTAAAATAGTATTAAAGGAGATTTGAGATATGATTACTTTTAGAGGTGGCGTCCATCCCTATGATGGAAAAGAATATACGAAAGATAAACAAATAGAAAAATTAGAAGCCAGTCAGGAGGTTGTTTTTTTAATGAAACAACATATTGGTGCACCAAGTATTCCTGTAGTAAAGGCTAAAGATGAAGTACATGTAGGTACATTAATTGCTCAGGCGGGTGGTTATGTATCAGCCAATATAATGTCTTCTGTCTCTGGTATTGTGAAACGTATTGAAAAAAGACAGGATGCATCAGGTCATTATCAGGATGCAGTCGTTATAGAAAATGATGGAAATTATACATCGGATTATGAGGCACATGAAAACAATATTGATACACTTACTTTTGAAGAAAAGATAGAAAAAGTAAAAAATGCAGGTGTAGTTGGCCTAGGTGGGGCAGGGTTCCCAACACATGTGAAGCTCAATGTAAAAGAACCAGAAAAAATAGAATATGTTATTGTGAATGGAGCTGAGTGTGAGCCTTATCTTACATCTGACTATCGTTTGATGCTTGAAAGATCTAAAGAACTGATTGAAGGATTAAAAATCATGTTAACTCTTTATCCTCATGCTGTAGGCTATGTTGGAATCGAAGATAATAAGAAAGAAGCGATTCATACATTAGAAAAATTATGCGCACATGAAGAAAGAATAAGCATTAAAGTATTGAAGACCAAATATCCACAGGGTGGAGAAAGGATGTTGATAGAAGCATTGACTGGAAGAAGACTCAATTCAAAGATGCTTCCTCTTGATGTGGGTTGTATTGTAGATAATGTGGCCACAGTTCTTGCAATCAGAGATGCGATTAAATATGATCGTCCTTTAATTTCTACAGTCATGACTCTTACAGGAGATGGAGTAAATACTCCTTGTAATGTAGAGGTTCCTGTAGGAACTGATTTCCAGTTTATTGTTGAATCACGTGGCGGTTTGAAAGAGAATGTAGAGAAAATCATCAGTGGAGGTCCAATGATGGGTAGTTCACTTATTTCTCTTCATATTCCTGCAATAAAGACAAGCAGTTCTATTCTTGCTTTTACTCATGATGAAGTGGCATTAAATACGCCTACAGCTTGTATTAGATGTGGACGCTGTATAGATGCCTGTCCAAGTCATCTCATTCCTCAAAAGCTAAATCAAGCTTCTTTGAAGAATGATATCAATACATTCATACAACTGAATGGTATGGAATGTATAGAATGTGGATGCTGCAGTTATGTATGTCCTGCAAAAAGAAATATGACGCAGGCTATTAGAAAATGTAAGTCAACTGTTGCATCTCTTAAAAGAAAGTAGGGGAATGTTATGATTAAACTATTACATACATCATCATCACCTCATGTACGTGATCAAACAGATACAACACGTATTATGATTGATGTCATTATCGCATTGATGCCTGCAACACTCTATGGAATTTATCAATTTAAGTTAAATGCAGCACTTATTGTCGTTGTATCAGTGCTTACTTGTGTATTATCTGAATATCTATTTGAATACTTTATGAAGAAGCCTATTACAATCAAGGATTGTTCAGCAATTGTAACAGGACTCATTCTTGCATTAAATCTTCCATCCACTGTTCCTTTATGGATACCAGTCATTGGTGCTCTATTTGCGATTATTATCGTAAAACAGTTATATGGTGGACTAGGACAGAATTTTATGAATCCTGCCTTGGCAGCACGCTGTTTCTTGCTTATTTCATTTACTGGACGAATGACAAATTTCGTCTTTGATGGTGTCACTACTGCAACGCCACTCGCAATTCTTGAAACGAGATCTCATTATGACTTGTTCCGTTTATTTATCGGTACAACAGCAGGGACTATTGGTGAAACATCCACTCTGATGATTTTAATAGGTGGCGCTTATATATTAGTAAAAAGAGTCATTAAACCAACTATACCAGTGGCTTATCTTCTATCTTTCTCACTCTTTACGCTTATTTTTTCACCATTCCGTTTTGATTTCTATTATCTCGCATGTCAGTTATGTGGGGGAGGCTTAATGCTTGGCTGCTTCTTTATGGCCACTGATTATGTGACAACACCTATTAATTTTGAAGGCCAGATTGTTTTTGGGGTTTTAATAGGAATACTCACTGGTTTATTTAGATTCTTTGGGACAACCACAGAAGGTGTTTCTTATGCGATTATTCTAGGAAATCTTGTTGTACCTCTTATTGAGAAATATACACTTCTCTATAAAACAAAGAAGGCGGTGGTATCATGAATATAAAGAGAATCATCAAGGATACATGCATTTTATTTATCATTACTATTGTATCTGGATGTCTCCTTGGTTTTGTCTATAATTCCACAAAAGATAAAATAGCCGCAAAACAGGAAGAAACAAAGCTTCTTGCCTATAAGCAGGTTATGAGTGAAGCAGATGATTTCAAGGCAGATTACAGCAAACTCATTCAACAGAGTCCAAAGCTTCTTACAAAAGATTATGGTAAAAATGGTATTGAAATCACTAATGCTTTAGGGGCTTATAAAGATAATAAACTACAGGGCTATGTTATCCAGGTAACTGATAAAGATGGCTTTGGTGGTGAAATAGAACTTATTATTGGAATTGATTTGAATAAACAGATTAAAGGTGTAGAAATCTTATCTATTAATGAAACAGTAGGGCTTGGTATGAACGCAAAGAATGAATCTTTTAGATTACAATATTTGAATAAGAAGGTGGATTCATTTGTCATTACTAAAACAGGTAAAGAGAAAGATAATGAAATTGATTCTCTTTCTAGTGCCACTATTACTTCTAAAGCTGTCACAAATGGTGTCAATGGTGCTCTTGATTTCTATGATCTGTTGAAAGGTGATGGACAACATGAATAAATATATCAAGCCAGTCTATAATGGCATTATTAAAGAAAATCCTACATTTGTCTTAATGTTAGGTATGTGTCCAACTCTTGCTGTCACAACTTCAGCTATGAGTGGTATGGGTATGGGTCTTACTACAATGGCTGTACTTATTATGAGTAACTTTGTGATTTCCGCATTACGTAAGATTATTCCTGAACGTGTTAGAATTCCAGCTTATATAGTTATCGTGGCCACTCTTGTGACTGTTGTCCAACTCCTATTACAGGCAAATCTTCCATCTTTATATAATACATTAGGTATTTATATTCCTCTTATTGTGGTTAACTGTATTATTCTAGGCCGTGCAGAAGCATTTGCATCTAAGAATAATCCTATTCTTTCTATATTAGATGGTGTAGGTATGGGTTTAGGATTTACTTTAGCCCTTACTTGTATTGGACTCGTGAGAGAACTTTTAGGTGCTGGTACTGCTTTTGGTTATACAATCATGCCAAAAGCCTATGAACCTATTTCTATTTTTATCATGGCTCCGGGGGCATTCTTTGTCTTATCCATGTTAACCGCAATACAAAATAAATTAAAACTACCAAGTGCAACAAATATTGAACATTCTTCTACACTTGAATGTGGTGGAGATTGCACACATTGTCATGGTATTACTTGCTTTGAAGAATATAGAAAGGAGGCACAGAAAAAATGAAAACATTACTTTTAACTTTAATTAGTGTCTCTTTAGTCAATAACGTTGTTTTATCTCAATTCTTAGGCTTATGTCCATTCTTAGGTGTTTCTAAGAAAATAGAAACAGCAGCAGGTATGGGAGGTGCCGTTATATTCGTTATTACGATTGCATCAGCTGTCACTTCACTTCTTTATCGATTATTAGTGAAATTCCATGTAGAATATCTAGAAACAATTGCGTTTATTCTCATTATTGCAGCACTTGTCCAATTAGTAGAATTATTCTTAAAGAAATATTCACAAGGGCTGTATCAGTCTCTAGGTGTTTATTTACCACTGATTACAACAAACTGTGCCGTACTTGGTGTGGCTTTGACGAATGTACAAAATCATTATAATTTCATCACAAGTGTTGTCGCTGGTTTTGGAACAGCTGTAGGCTTCACTATATCTATTATTATTCTTGCAGGAATTAGAGAAAGAATAGAAGACAACGATATTCCTCATAGCTTCAAAGGGTCTCCTATTGTATTGATTACTGCAGGTTTGATGGCCATTGCTTTTATTGGCTTTTCAGGCTTGATTTAAAGGAGGAGAATGAACATGAAGTCAATTATGATTGCAACTCTCCTTGTTGGTTTGATAGGGCTATTTATTGGAATAGTTCTTGGTATTGCGAGTGAGAAGTTTAAGGTTGTTGTAGATGAAAAAGAACAGAAAATCAGATCTGTTCTTCCAGGTAATAACTGCGGTGCCTGCGGTTATCCAGGTTGTGATGGTTTAGCTCATGCGATTGCAAAAGGAGAAGCACCTAGTAATCAATGCCCTGTAGGAGGCAATGAAGTAGGTGCAAAGATTGCTTCTATTTTAGGACAGCAAGCACAGGCAAGTACACGTTATACAGCCTTTGTGAAATGTAAGGGAACATGTGATAAAGTGACACCTGTATCTGATTATTCAGGTATTAAGGACTGTTTAAGTGCTGCATTAGTACCAGGTAAAGGTGGAAAGATGTGTGCTTCAGGCTGTATTGGTTTAGGAAGCTGCGTACAGGCTTGTGAGTTTGATGCAATCCATATTGTAGATGGTGTAGCTGTTGTAGATAAAGAAAAATGTAAAGGATGTCAGAAATGTATGGAAGCATGTCCTAATCATCTGATAGAAATGGTACCTTATGATTCTATGCATCATGTACAATGTAATTCTCATGATAAGGGACCAGTTGTCACTAAAAACTGTCAATCAGGCTGTATTGGCTGTCGTTTATGTACAAAGGTATGTCCAAATGGGGCAATTACCGTCGATGATTTCTTAGCCCATATAGATTATTCTAAATGTACAAATTGTGGGGCATGTGTAGAAAAATGTCCTAAAAAAGTGATTCAATAAAAAAATCCCTTTATTGGGATTTTTTTAAGAGTGATTGAAGTTTTTTGTATAAGTGATTTGATTGTTTGTATCAATAAAGCATGCTTCTACATTGTCTAATGATTCAATCAGTGCTTTGCCTTTTTCAAGTCCTAAAGAGAAGCAGACAGTACTTAATGCATCACCTTGTATTGAAGTAGGGGATACAATAGTGACAGAAGCAAGCCCATTATCATAACTATAACCTGTATGAGGATTGAGAATATGATGATAAACATGATGGTTCACTTTCATCTGTCGTTGATAAATGCCACTTGTTACAACTGATTTATCTTCTATTTTAGTACTTATAATAGATTCATCTATTTTTTGAGGATTGGTGATTCCAATTCGATATCCTTCTGTCATCTTATCTCCGACACATAGGATATTACCGCCAAGATTAATCAAGGCATTATTGACTTTATGTTGGATTAAATAATCCTTAATTTTGTCTGCAATATAACCTTTCGCAATGGCCCCTAAATCTATCATTGTATCAGGATTCTTATAGAGTATTCTTTTGTGATCACAGATAATATTTTGATAGTTGACTGATTGAAGACTTTCTTTTATGAGAGTTTCATCGGGTAAAGTTGCTTGATCACTCTTGAAATCCCACAAAGAACTCACAGCACCAATCGTAATATCAAAAGCACCTTTTGATAACTCACTATAATAAAGTCCCTGTTTAATGACAGAGGCGAGTTCGTTAGAAATAGTTTGATATTGGGTCTTATTCTTATTATGATTAATTTGATAGAGTTCACTGTTTGTGTTTGTTGTAGAGAAAAGTAACTCATATTTCTTACATAAATCAAAGCAGTTATTTAGAATCTTTTTTGAAGATGAATCATATAAAGTAATAGAGACAATTGTATCTAAACAGAACTCTTTCTGAGTAATAGGTTCATTATTAGGCTTACAGCCACTAAGTAAAGAAAAACATAGGATAAGTGAAAGTATTCTTTTCATAAAACACCTCCTTATTCTATTATACAAGGAGTAAACAATGAAAAACAGAAAATATGATATTTATGTATTGGCTATTTTATTGATTATAGCTGCTGCTGGTTTTCTTCTTCGTCCTCAGTCCAAGAGTAATATGATTAAAATTACTTTAAACAAAGAAGTTTATGGCTATTATGATCTCAATAAAAATCAGACGATACATATTAATAAAGAGAATACATTAAAAATAGAAAATCATAAAATAAGAATGATTTCAGCCACCACAATTCGAAGGAAAAAGTTTCTGGACAAGAAAACATATTGATTGGATAAATACA
>OMFN01000478.1_pt1 | contig 24331 bp, 20 predicted proteins | sample 1645641 | NCBI WGS metagenome assembly OMFN01 (sample SAMEA103958126, study PRJEB25191) | human gut metagenome
TCTTCGTGGAGGGCATGAAGCGCAAGGACGGGGAACTGTTCTCCTCCTACGTGAAACTCGACGAGGCGACAGGCCGCCCGTCCTACACCCGCTACAATCCCGACTCCCCGGAAGGCGCACGGGAAATCTACATCCCGAATGAAATCAATGGCGTGAAAATCACTCCCGAGGAACAGAAAGAGTTGCGCGAAGGGAAGCCCATCTTCCTCAACGACATGGTGAACCGCAAGGGAGAGGAATTCTCCTCGTTCATCAAGGCAGACCTCGAAACGGGCAGGCTGAGCTACTCGCGCACCCGGGACGGCTTCGACCAGCGCGAGGAGTTCAAGATACCGGCCAAGGTATGGGACGTAGAGCTTACCCGCAAGCAGCGTGCCGACCTCCAGAGCGGCAAGGCGGTGCTGGTCGAGGGCATCAAGGGGTATGACGGCAAGACCATCTCGCAGTACGTCAAGGCGAACTTCAACCAGGGCAGACTGGACTTCTACAACGAGAATCCCGACCGCAGACGCGACGCCTCGCAGCGCAACGTGGTGTCCGCCACACAAAGACAGGGAGAGGAAAACCGCCAATCCAGGGGGGCGAGCATAGCCTGACGGTCAAAGCAAAACGAATGTTGAACCCAAAAGAATCAGAACATGGAAATGAACAAGGAAAACAACACGCCTTTCAAGGCGGAAGACGTGAACTGGGACGAGCTGGCAGCCATCGGCATCCTGAAGGATGAACTGGAAATGGCCGGGGAACTCGATACGCTGCTCAGCGGTGAGAAGACAAACGTGGTATCGCTCAGCCTGGTGCTGCTCGGCGTGGACGTGGTGATGGACGCCACACTCCAGTTGGTACGCAAGGACGGCGACCCGCTGCTCGAAATCCTCGGTATCAAGCCCGTGGAACAGTAACCCCGCCTTCTTATAATATGTAAACCGAATGTATAACCGCCGTTTCCCGTCTTCGCGTACCGGCAAGCGGGAAACGGCTTAAATTTTATCCGAATCATGATAGCAATCATAGCAGAGAAACCGAGTGTCGGTCAGGACATAGCCCGCGTAGTCGGGGCTACAGAAAAAATGGACGGCTACATAACAGGAAACGGCTACATGGTGACATGGGCGCTGGGACATTTAGTGTCGCTGGCATTGCCGGGAACATACGGCTACACGAGGACCACCGCCGAAGACCTCCCGATGATTCCCGAACCGTTCCGCCTTGTGCCACGGCAGATACGCACGGACAGGGGGATGGTGACGGACATCGCCGCCGGCAAACAGCTCAAAATCATTGATGAAGTATTCTCCAAATGCGACAGCATCATCGTGGCAACGGACGCGGGCCGCGAGGGGGAACTTATCTTCCGGTGGATATATTCTTATCTGGGCTATACCAAGCCCTTCAGACGGCTGTGGATCTCCTCGCTTACCGACGAGGCCATCCGCGAGGGCATGGCGAACCTCAGGGAGGGAAGCGGATACGACAGCCTCTATGCCGCCGCCGACAGCCGTGCGAAGGCCGACTGGCTGGTGGGCATGAACGCGAGCCGCGCCCTGGCGACAGCCTCCGGATCGGCGAACAACTCCATAGGCCGTGTGCAGACTCCCACGCTCGCCATGATATGCGCACGCTTCAAGGAAAACCGGAACTTCGTCTCCACTCCATACTGGCAGCTGCATATCGCGCTGAAAAAAGACGACGTGCACCGGCAGTTCTTCCACCCGGAGGACTTCAGGGACAAGAATGGGGCGGAGGCCGCGTACAGGCGCATTACTTCCGACTCTGTGGTGACCATAAATAAGGTAGAACGAAAGACGGTATTTCAGCAGGCTCCGCTTCTGTATGACCTTACCGCACTACAGAAGGACTGCAACATCCACCACGACCTTTCGGCGGACAAGACCCTTTCCATCGCCCAGTCCCTGTACGAAAAGAAACTGGTCTCCTACCCGAGAACGGGCAGCCGTTATATCCCGGAGGATGTCATGGCACATGTCCCGGCCTTGCTGGAAAAGGTCATCACCATGCCCTGGTTCAGGGAATACGGACGGACTTTCGACCTTTCCGGCCTGAACACCCGGAGCGTGGACGCCACGAAAGTGACCGACCACCATGCACTGATCGTCACGGGCGTCGTTCCCGAAGGGCTGTCCGAGGCGGAAGCGGTTGTTTATGAGATGATAGCCGGAAGGATGCTGGAAGCCTTCTCTCCACGCTGCGAGAAAGAGTCACTGAAGATGGAGTGCGTGTGCGAGGGTATGGATTTCCGCTCACAATCCGCCGTCATCGTCAATCCCGGCTGGCGTGCCGTGTTCTCCCGGAAGGAAGACCGTGAAAAGGACGAGCCGGAAGGTAACGGGGGAACGGCGGTGTTTGCCGAAGGCGAGGAAATCCCGGTCATGGGATACGGGCTGGCACAGAAAAAGACCCTGCCCAGACCCCTTTACACGGAAGCGACCTTGCTCACCGCCATGGAGAACTGCGGTAAGGAAATCGCTGACGGACAGGCACGGGAAGCGGTGAAGGAGCTGGGCATCGGCACGCCCGCTACCCGTGCCGCCATCATCACGACCCTTTTCAAGCGTGACTATATCGAGCGTTCCGGCAAGAGCATCCGCCCGACGGAAAAGGGGCTTTACCTCTACGAGTCGGTCAAGGGCATGATGGTGGCCGATGCCGAACTGACCGGTACATGGGAGAAGGCACTGGCACAGATAGAGGGGCACACCCTCGATCCGGAAAGCTTCATGCTCTCCATCCGGGAATACACCGGGAAAGTGACCGGTGAGATACTGCGTCTCAAATTCCCCGAACCGTCGTCACGCGCCTTTACCTGCCCCAAGTGCAAGACCGGCAATGTGATAGTGAAGGCAAAAGTCGCCAAGTGCGACCATGAGGGGTGCGGACTGCTGGTGTTCCGCCGTTTCCTGAACAAGGAGCTGACCGACCAGCATCTGGAACAGCTTTTCTCTTCCGGCTCCACCAGGCTGATCAAGGGGGTCAAGGGCAAGAAAGGGGCCTCTTTCGACGCCGCGGTAGCCTTTGACGCGGACTTCAACCTGAAACTCTCGTTCCCCAAGCCCAAGGGAGGGAAGGGGAAATAATGCACTGCCATTCCAATTCAAGGGCAAAGGTAGCGGAACCGCCCGTTTCCACCCGCAAGGTCGGGCCTTGCAGGTTTCGGGGAAAATCATCCTCACTCGCGTTCCGGTATTTTCCCCGAAAACCTTGCCGGTGGAGGCGGTCCGCTTTCCGGCCCCTGAAATTGGAAATGACATGTTTCACCCATTAACCATATACGGTCATGAAAACAAGGGAATGTATCGAAAAACTCAGGACAGCCAAATGGATAAGGATTATGGCATTGGCCATTGTCGCCTTCATCGTGTTCAGCTATCTCCACTCAAGAGGAATATCGCCCGTATGGGCGGCAGTCGCCATCGTGTGTTTCAAGGGATTCTTCAGGTTTTTATATAAAATAGCCTGCCTGCTGGTAGCGGCGGCTATACTTTTCTGCATTCTCAGCTATCTGGTTTTCTAAAGATACAGACATATGAAGCGGATATACCATACAGGTCCAAATATCACCTCGCGGAACAGGGCTGTCCTTTCGGGCGGCTCTTTTTGTTTCCCATGCCTTATGGAAATGAGAATGACGAGGACACGCATGGAAAAGACAGGGAAGCGCATACAGCCATTGACAGACCGTGAACTACAGGGCAAAGTTGGCAAACGCTTCTTTTCGGACGGCAAGGCCGGGCCCTTCGGGTTTCGCGGAAAAATCATCCTCGCTGCGCTCCGGTATTTTTCCCGAAAGCCTTGCCTTTCCGGAAGCGTTTACCGTAAAGCCCTTGTAGTTCAACGGGCTGCCAAAGCCCGGATATTCACAATTAAAATTATAAAGTCATGAACCAAGCAATCATCTCAAGACCGCCGATGGCACCGGTGCAGATGCCGATGCCCGCAACAAGAAGAAAAAGGACAGTGGAGCCGAATCCCGTAGTCAAGTTCCCGCCAAGAGGCACAGGACCGGTACACATCTCCACGCTGCTGAACCCCATCCTGGAAATATGCCACCATCCCGACAGGGACAGGCTGCTGGCGGAGTTCTTCAACCGATAAAAAATACGATTATTCACACTTTAAATTATTACAGTTATGTTTTTTACAGCAATCAACCAGATGATGACCGAGGGCGTGGACCTCACGATAGTCATCCGCAAAGCGAACGGACAAATGGCGGTATCCACACTGCCGAAGTCGAACGGGCTGAAGGACGAGGCCCAGAACCACATCGTGCCCCTGACGGTCAGCGGACTGCCGGAGGAACTGGACGCGGGATTCCTGCAAACCGTCGCCCGGCCGATACAGAAGGTGGCGGGACTGATCACCAACATGGCGCAGTTCGAGGCGCAGGCTGACAAGGCCGCTGCCGACAGCAAGGCGGCGAAGGAAGAAAAAGCCAAAGAGACGAAGGAGGAGAAGGAGAAACGCGAGAAGTACGAGAAGCATCTCAAGAAGACGGAGGAACTGATTGCCGCCGGGAAGCACAGCGAGGCTGTCACCGCACTCGGCCAGGCACGCCTCCATGCCAAGCCGCAAGACCTGAAGAAGATTGACAGCATGGTGGAGGAACAGAAGAAGGCGATGAACAAGGGCAGCCTGTTCGAGCTGATGGATGAACCGGCACCGCAACCGCAGCCACAGCCACAGCAGCAACCGCAACCTATGGCGGCAACGGCACAACAGCCACAGCCACGACCAATGGCAGTTCCCGTGCAGCAACCGCCCTATCCGCCGCAGCCCCAGGCTCCGAGACCGATAGCAGAACAACCGCAGCGGCCTATGACGGCACAACCGCTGCAACAGCCTTCGATGTGGCCACCGCAACAACCGCCGCAAAGACCGCTTCCGCCACAGCCGCAATATGCCGGACAACAGCCTACGGCTCCGCAGCCTCCATACGGGGCACAGTCTGACACGCACTGGCAGGAACAGGCATTCTCTCCCGAAGACTACCCTGCGCAATATCCCGCGGACGGAGAAATCAATTACAATCCCAAGGATTACGAGGAATATCCCGATTTTCCCCAATCCATGTTAGAACCCAAGTATTCACCTTATCAGACAGTTTAAGATTATGGCACTCGAAATCACAGGAATGACACGCTCGTTCACGTTCAAGAAAGGCAGCGGAATGATTACGCTCGACGATCCCAACCCGTCGGACAGCCCCGAAATGGTCATGAGTTACTACTCCAACTTCTACCCGGAGCTGACCACGGCGACGGTACACGGACCGGTCATCAAGAATGACAAGGCGGTGTACGAGTTCAAGACCACCATCGGGACAAAAGGATAGGAAACCATGAAGAAGGACAATAAAAAGAAGAAATCATGTGTACCATTGGACGAACATCAGTCGGCACTGCTCGCAAGGCTCATCATCGGCCAGACAGAACGGAATGTACGACACGGTGTGAACAGGACAGAACGGATTACGGCTCCAAGCGGGGCCGTAATTCTTTTCTGAATACGGCACTTGCCCCGATAGCACAGAAAAGTATTGTCGTGGATTCATACGGCAGTAATGGCATCAACGTGATTACGCAGGAAAACTACGAGTTCCTGCGTGACTCGTTTTTCAACTATGCCCTTTTGTTGAAACAGGAAGCGGTGCATACTCCGGGCAAAAGTATCGGGGCAAGCATAGCCAATCTGTACGACGAGATGGACAAACTTGTCGGGGAAGGGATGAATGTGAATATCGAACAGGATAACGGCAGGCTCTATTTCAATCTGTGGAAGTGTCACAAATGGGGCGAACTGACCTTGTACTATTTCCCGATGAAATTCGTGGAGGCTCTCAATCCCACGCTCAGGCGGATCTCAATTACGTTTATCCACAACCTGATGCGGGCGAACGGAATATCCACCATTCTGGACGAGGATGACACGGATTATGTATTAATGTGGCTGAAAGAGGATGATCCGCAGGAGGAGGAAGAGGAAACTGGTAAAAGGCTGGAACTGGTACGGTCATACGAGAAAGGGAAAATCGGCAGACTGCTGAAGCATGTTGAAAAAAAGTCCTATTACAAGGATTTGCCGAAAGCACTTGAAAAATACACCCCGCAAAACGACTTCGAGCGTTCCATTGTCGGAGCAATGAAAAAGGGATTGCCCTTCCTTAACCCGGAACACGGTATCATGCAATACGGCTATGATGCCTTTCACGAGGAAGAACCGGATTTTCAGCCGATGCGTCTGGATCAGCAGATAAGGGTGGTCTATGACTGCGACGACATGGTGTCCGAATATCTGGTGGACTATTACAATAATAACAGCCAGGAGACATACGATATCATCCCGATTACCACCTGTGCCCTGTCACCGGAAACCGACCGCCTGTTTATCATGGATGACTATCCGGAACGGTTCTTCAAGTGGGCGGATGAATTTATTAACATTGTATATTGAAAGATTATGGTAGAAACGAATGAACTTACAAGAAAACTGAGGACGCTGCTTCATCCGAGGGCGGCGTTGATTGTCTATGCGGAAGAGAATGACAACCACAGCACGGATGACGACGGTTATTTTATCGAAGTCAGGGACATAGACGAAAATGGGACAATGGGCGAAGGCCGTCCGGTGACGGTGGAGTTCATGAACGAACTGGTACGGGGCTATTCCGAAAGCCACAGTGTGACACCATACGGCAGGATACCGTCCAACCTGCTGTGGTTTGACCCGCGCAAGGGCAGTGAGAAATACATCTGGTACAACCCGCCCCAAAAGCGCATGATGTTCTTCCATGACATCCTGAAGATTGAAAGCGCGGAATACAACCTGCCGGGCGTGATCTATGAGGCCGGAGAAAACCGTCTGAATGTCTATGCCTATACAGATGTTGAACTGACAGACAATTCGGACCTTTTTGCGGCTCCGTTCTTCAATGTGACGGGAGCGAGCGTCTGTCTGGGCTCCGCAAAAATTGAGAAGCCGAAAGACCTGACCTACACGAACCTGCTGGAGTATTGGGAAAAGAGGTTCTGGCTGACGGAGTTCTCCCATCTGGGTGGAGGTGGGAACCCCACGAAATCCAATCTGGTACTGGTAACGAAAGCGGCAAAGGACAAGCCTTTTGACCTTGACGAACTGCAACCTTTAAAAAAACTGAAACTAAAAGACATATTGCGATGAAAAGAGTACATTATACAGACAGTTACCTGATGAACCCGCAACATCCGGTGACGGTAAACATCATAGGCGCGGGCGGTACAGGCTCGCAAGTGCTGACCGGTATGGCAAGACTGGATGTCACGCTCCGTGCACTCGGACATCCGGGATTGTTCGTAACGGTCTACGATCCAGACATCGTGACGGACGCAAACATTGGGCGGCAGCTCTTCGGACCGTCAGACCTGGGACTGAACAAGTCACAATGTCTGGTCACAAGGATAAACAATTTTTTCGGAAACGACTGGAAAGCGGAGGCGAGTTTCTATCCGTCGGTATTGAAGGAGGTAAAGCGGACCGAAATTGCGAACATCACCATTACCTGTACGGATAATATAAAATCCAGACTCGATTTGTGGAACGTGCTTGCGAAAGTTCCTTCATCCTCCTATACGGACAATAACACGCCGCTCTACTGGATGGATTTCGGGAATACAAAGACCGCCGGGCAGGTTGTACTGGGAACCGTGCCGAAGAAAATCAAACAGCCGGTTTCCACGATGTATGAAACGGTCGGCTCACTGAAAGTCATCACCCGTTTTGTGAAATATGCGAGAGTGAAAGAAGTGGATTCCGGACCGAGTTGCTCACTGGCAGAGGCATTGGAAAAACAGGATCTGTTTATCAACTCCACGCTGGCGCAACTCGGCTGCAATATCCTCTGGAAAATGTTCCGCCACGGGATGATTGAGCATCACGGGCTGTTCCTGAACTTAGAAACGATGAAAGTCAATCCGATAGGGGTATAAGACAGGCAAAAGCAAATATGAAAAAGTGGAACCGCCTTGCCGGAAAAGTTTCTGCAAAATAATATCATTCAATTCATTGCGGAATGAGAAATTATTTGTACTTTTGCTATTGTATTTCGAGAATGTTTTGTTAACGATGTATGAACGGCAATAAAAGCACATATAAATACCACCCGTATATAACAAATATTTTTTGTTCAGGCGGTGCTTCGTCCTATAAGACGGAGGCTTTTTTCGTGTCATTACCGTTTCGTAAAGTTGTTTCCATATCCGGAAAATATTTGTCCGATGCGCTTAAAATGTGTGCCGATTATTTGGATATTCAGATAATTCGGTTACTCTCTCTCTCTCTCTCTCTCTCTCTCCTCATGGCTACGCGCGTCAATATACAAAATATTCCTTAAATACCAATCACTTACGGAGAGTCCGTTTTCCGGAATATCTCTCCTTTCCACGTTATTATCCGAACCTTTACATGCCGCCCTCACCAATCGGGGGCGCGTATCGTCATATCCGTCGGCGGTGTATGCCGGAGCATGGAACAACAATGCCCGCATACGCCGCCGATATGCTTTTTTATTAACCCGTAACAACAAATCTTATCAAATATGACAGTGATAAAACGAATATTATTGACGGTCTTTCTTGCCGTTACAGGATTGTCGCTTTCGGCACAGGAGAAGCCGGACTCCACTGCCTACCGTTTCCGGTTCGTGGCAGAGAACGATATGTTCTTCTCCCCGTGGAGCGGCAACGGACAGGAACTTGAGCGGTTGCTTGCAGCCATCGACGAACACCGCCCCGCCATCGAAGCCGGACAAATGTATCTTTTAGTGACAAGCTACGCTACGGACGGCAACGAAGAACAGACTGCGGCGCAAGTGGCAAAGACACGCCGCAATCGTGTGAAGTCGGAACTGATTGTGCGCGGCAAGATAAAAGAGTCGAACTTCGTCACCGACCAGTTGTTTGACGAAGCCTATACGGACGGGAACGGAAAATCCCTGCACAACATGGTCATCGTCACCCTCCCTGCCTCTGTTGAGAAAGTGGCGGAGATAGCCGGTGCGGAAGCCGCCGCCAGAGTGGAAGCCTATAACAAAGAGGTGTCTGGCGAGGCGGAGCGCGAACGTATGGCAGCGAAAGAGCAGGCAAAAGCGGAACAGACTGCCAAGGAAAAGGCAGAACAGGAGCGTATCGCTGCAGAGCAGGCAGCCCGAGAGAAAGCCGAGGCGGAACGGATGGAGCGTGAACGCATGGCAGCGGAACAAGTCGAAAAAGAGCGTCTGGAAGCGGAGGAACAAGCCCGCCTGCAAGCTGAAGAAACGGCAATAGCCACCCCGTATCATTTTGCCTTGCGTGCCAACCTCCTGCGTTGGGCAACCCTCACTCCCGATTTGGGTATCGAGTGGCGCATCAACCGCCATGTGGGTATTGCCGTGAACGGTACGTGGGCTTCATGGAGCTGGGACGACAAGAACCGCCGCTATGCCCTTTGGGAAGTGGCCCCCGAAGTGCGATGGTATCTCGGCAAGGAGAAACGGGGCTATATCGGTGCGATGTACAAGGCCGGGCAGTTCAACTACAAGCTGTCCGAAACAGGCCGTCAGGGCGACCTCATGGGCGGTGGTATCGTCGGAGGTTATCAGCTGAAACTCAACAATGCCCTTTCTCTTGATTTCAACCTCGGCATCGGCTATATCCATGCCGACTATGACAAGTATGTGGTCATCAACGGCGTGAGGGTAAGGCGCGGCAGCGAAACAAAGAACTGGTGGGGCCCCGTCTCGGCGGGTGTCACCCTGGTGTGGAACATCTTTTAGCGGAAAGGAGGAACAATGAATACAACGACAATCATACGACAGATAAAGGAATATATGGGAGCATACGGAAAGGCTTATACCTTATTATATCTAATAGGTGCGGTGACCATACTGACCTCGTGCGTGAAGGACGACCTCTATGACACGCCGCACCCCGACCGTGGGGCGGTGGTCGTAACCACGGACTGGAGCGGAAAGAGCACCGAGGCGGACATACCGCAGGCATACACACTGCGCATCGGCGGGAGGGAACAGAACGTGAGCGCAGCGACCAACGTGTTCGACGCGCTGCTCGCGCCCGGTGGCTACGGTCTGACGGTGTACAACTCCCCGGAGGGGATTAGTATCGACGGAAACAAGGCAACGGTGAATCCGGTGGATCTGACGGGTGCAATAGAGCCGCACCCCGGCTACCTCTTCGCCTCGTACCAGGACATCAGCGTCGTGGCGGACGACACCCTGCACGTCACCGCCCCGATGAGACAATACGTGCGCAGGCTCGACATCGAACTGACCGCCACGGAAGGCGACTACAGCCGTGTACAGTCGGCTACGGCAACGCTCTCCGGCGTGGCTTCGGCAGCGGATATGGCAACAGGCGACCGGAGTGTAGCGGCACAAGTAACAAACGCTTTCAGGCAGGACGACAACAAGTTCACAATCTTTTTCCGACTGCTCGGCATCGTCCCGACGGAAACGCATACGCTGACGGTGGACATCACTTTCAACAACGGTGACACGCAGCGGGTAGTGAGCGACCTTACCGAGGCCATAAGGGACTTCAATAACGGCACCAAACCGGTTAAACTCACGGGTAATCTGCTTTTGCCCGTAGAGGCCGGGGTAACGGGCGCAACCATCACGGGCTGGAACGAGGTAGAAAGCGGCAATGGGGATGCTAACTGACGATAAATATTTTAATCAAAAAAACAAGATTATGACAATGAACATGAGGTTTTTCATTATTGCAGCAGCGGCAACGCTATTGGCTGCGTGTACACAAGAGAACGAGGTACAGAACAATCCGGTGGAAGCACGAATCACGGCAGGCGTGAGCGGGCCGAAGACCCGTGCTGTGGACAACGGGTGGAACGCCGACCGAATCGGCGTGATGGTGGTGGATGCCCCTGGCACGACCACGACCATGGGCGGCAAGTACAAGAACGTGGGATACGCGACCACGAGCACCGGCACCAACGCGGACTTCACCCCGATGACGGCGGGTGGCGGCATCTTCTTCGAGGATGCTTTCCTCGAGTTTACTTTTGCCGCCTACGCGCCTTACGCATCGGGCGCAAACGCCTCCACCCTGCCTGGTACAGACGGGAAGATTACGGTAAATACAAGCAACCAGCCCACGACCACGGAACAGGAGAAGGTGGACTACATCCATGCCACGGGAGCCAAGGCCGATAAAGACAGCCCGACCGTCAGCTTCACGGACAACACCGCCGCGGGCGGCAGCGACTGCTCCTTCAAGCACAAGATGGCCCGTCTTATCCTCAAGGTGCAGGTGTCGAACACCGACGGTTTCGACGACACTGCCGTGCTGGAATTCGCCGACTACAAGCTGGGCGGCCTGGTTCACGAGGGAACGTTCGATGTGAAGACCGGTACCGCCGCGACCGCGGGCAGCGTTGTGAGCGACTGGATGTTACGCCAGTGCACCGGTGCCCCGAAGACGGCCACGGACAAGTGCGTGGCAACCTTTGACGCCGCCACGGGCGTGATGACTTTCACCATGATCCTGCTCCCGCAGACACTCGCCAACGCTTTGGTGCTTGAGATATCTCCCGATGACGGGGAATACCAGAGCTACTCCAACAAGGACATGATCAAACCCGCGTTGGAGGCCGGTTATTCTTATACCTACACCATCACGGTGAAGAAGACGGGGCTGACCCTTAGCGGAAGCACCATCGAAAACTGGAACGACGGTGGTAGCCATACGGGTGATGCAAAAATGTAGTGTGTCTGAAAGCCACTGCCGTGCATCAGGCGTAAGACGGAGGCACGCCATATATAATAAATGGTGCGGCAGCCCGCGTCGCAACGGGCAGTGGCACAAAACGAAATAAATAAAGACAATATGAAAATAATAAGGAACATAGCGAGAAGGCCGTGGCCGCGCATCGGCGGCTGGTTGCCGGTTATGATGCTCATCTGTGGGGTGCTCGCTTCCTGTAGCAGTGAGGATGAAAGCACCGCGCCCCTGCCCGACGGCAAGTACCCGCTGCAACTGACGGCGGAGGTGGCGCAGCCGCAGACCCGCGCCGGAGGTAAGGATGCGTGGACGGGCGGCGAGGAGATTAGAGTGTCACTGGAAGGCGTGTTTGGTAACAAAACATACGTGATGGACGCATCGGGCAATGCAAGCCCGAAGGATGCCGATAATGCCTTCTATTGGAAGAACACCGATGAAGCCCGCGTCAGTGCATGGACCCCGGACATAGAATCGGAAACGGATATTTCCGACCAAAGTGGCGGGTACGCCGCTTTCGATGTCCTGTACGCCAGTGCCATAGGGCGTTATGACCAAGCCATAAATCTCCGTTTCATCCACCGCATGGCGAAAATCGAAGTAATTCTCAAAGCTGGCGAAGGCATTACGGAAGAGGAGTTGGAGGGTGCGACCGTCACCATTTTCGGAGACCCGCTAACGCACTCAACCGCCGGCTTGGTATCACCGGGTGACCAATCGGACGGCGAGATAAAGCCCTATTACGATGCCGCAACGAAGAAATACGAGGCGTTAGTGCCGCCGCAGGATATGACGGGCAAGCCGCTCATCCGAATCAGCATAGGCAGCAATGACTTTACCTACACTCCCGAAACAGAAGCTGCCGGCAAATTTGGGTTTTTCGGTGGCAAGCGGTATGCCTACACCATCACCGTGAAAGCCAACGGCATTGATGTGCAGTCGGTGACCAGTGGCACGTGGGTTGCAAATGGCGAGGAAAACGTCACCTCCAAAAGGGTAAAGCAAAGATTCACGGCGGATGAACTTAAAATCGGTGACTACTTCTACTCCGACGGTACGTGGAGCGACGGCGGATTGCGCAAAATCTATACTGACGGCAGTATGAAGATAGCAAGCCCCAAGCCTGCTCCCGTACTCCAAACAAAAAGTGAAATAGAAAGAAGAGTCATCGGTATCGTTTTCCAGACGGACCCGAGCCGTATCGGCACTGCCGAAAAGTCCAAATTGGGCGAAGGGAATGTGCATGGCCTTGTAATGGCCTTAAAGAACACCGCAACAGATATCCAATGGAGCCATGAAGAGAATAATTTGGAAGACGTGAAAGACTGCTGGTCCAAGTCTGAAATCTACTCTGACATCAGCGGTCTGCACAATTACACCAAGATTCTTGACCATGCAAATAGTATCGGTGGAATTGAGGCATATCCGGCCTTCGAAGCCGTCGAGAAATGGAATGATATGTACAGTATAAATGAATACCGCCCACCTCGTAATACCACAGGCTGGTTTATTCCTTCCTCCGGTCAGTGGTGGGACATCCTTCAGAATCTGGGCGGTTGTCCGGCTATGGCGGATAAAGGTCAGCAAACCTCGTCGGATTCCGGTGATTTCCGTTGGCTAGGTCAAGGCGATGTTCCAGCTGCCTTGAATGCTTGGATGAATAAAATTGCAGCCGACAGCAAGAATGATTTTACCACCGGTGACCGTTTTTGGTCGTCATCGGAGTTAAATCAGTTCCGCGCACGGAACTGGAACGTGTACTCCTCTGATTACGTGTGCTGCGACTTTGTCTATAAGAAATGGAGTAACGCTGTCCGTCCCGTCCTTGCTTTCTGAACTATTTGCCTATTTAGTCCTTTAAGAATATGAAGATACAAAACATATACCACCTCTTGCAAGCTGCGTTGCTCCTGCTGCTTGTATCCTGCACGCAAGAAGAGTTCCCTGCCGTGCAAGACAAGGCGCAGCAACTGACAATCTCCGTTACCGATGGCGGATATACATCGGCTGTTGAGAATATGAAAACCCGTGTCGAGACCCGTGCCGTGGAGAACGGCTACACCACCGAGTTCACCGAAGGCGATGCCTGCGGATTCTACATGGTGCGCGGCGGAAAGCCGGTTTATTCAAACGTGAAGCTGACAGCCGAAAAGGATGCCGCCACGGGCGGCATCATGTGGAAAACCGACGGTACGACGCTTGCCGCCGGAATGGATGGAGAGAGCTACTACCTCTACTATCCTTATCAGGCGGACATGGCGGGCAAGACTGCCACACCTGCGGAGGGGGCGGTCATGACCGATGCCGAGTTCTTCAAGCCGCTCATTGATGGCTGGCAACCCGGGGACGACCAGAGCACCCATGCCGCTTACACCGCCTCCGACCTGATGACAGCCGGAGGCTCAACGACAGGGACGGGCAACACCATCCACCTCTCTTTCGCCATGAAACACCGCATGGCCTTGGCCGTCATCGAGATGCCGAAGACCGTTTACAGGTTTACCGACGCGAATGTTCCCGACTACACCGTGGGGGCAGAAGCTACGTTCACCGGCACCGCCAAGCCGCTGCGCATGGCTGACGGCACTTACCGCTACTTGGTGCACTCGTCCATGCCGACTATCGAGGGATGTTATGACGGGGGGAACAGGGAGTTTACCATCACCACGTCCGCGTCCCATCCTGTCGTAGGGGAATACAAGAGATACAAGGTGGACGGTGCGCAGGCTATGGAAAAGAATTATAACTTGCAGATGGGCGACTACCTGTGCAAGAATTCCGATGGTAATTGGTATATTATCCCCGGTGAGGAAATGCCGAATGAGGAGTGCATCGCCATCGTGTTCCATGCCGGTCATCACGAAAACGATGCCTCCGATTACTCCGCCACCGGTATCGGTCAGCAGAAGTGCCACGGCTATGCCGTTGCCTTGCAGGATGCCACAAACGGTTATTGTCAGTGGGGCGTTTACGGAACCGAGTTGGGTTGCTGCCCCACGGATGGAAGCGGAAAAAAACAGAACAATTACTCTGCACCTGACATCGACTGGAGCGGCTACGCCTGGACACAGAAAATCATCACCGCTGCCGGCGGCAAGGACAAGTTGAATGCCACCGAAGATTCCGGTTATCCTGCCACCTACTATGCCGTTGTGGATTATGCGCACAAAGTCCCGTCCCCTGCCAACAGCACCGGCTGGTTTTTGCCCTCCATCGGCCAGATGTGGAATGTTTATCAAAACCGCGCTTCTTTGTTTGAAGGCAAGACAGTGGTATCAGGCTTAAAGTCTGACTGGTACTGGTCCTCCTCGGAGTTCTGCAACTCTCCGGCGCGCAGCGCTCTTTTTGTGGATGTGGGCAGCGGCCGCGTGGACTACAACGTTAAGAACTACATGAGTAGTTACTTGCGTCCGGTCTTGGCTTTCTGACCTATTTACCTATTCAGCCTATTTATCTATTATGCGGCGTAGCCGCTCGTTGATAAAGGCTGAATACCCGCGAAGCGGGTCGGATTTACAAACGGAATTGTGGCAACGGCCGCTTGCAGTCTTTGCCCCGCAAGGAAGATAAAAACAAGTAACGTAAAGTTAAAATAAAAAGTGTGACAATGAAACGAAATATCCTACATACCCTTTGGGCGGCGGCACTGCTGCTGACCGGCTGCACGCAGGAGGAGCTTCCCCTGCCCGGTGCTGACAATGCCGCACCGCTCGCCATCACCATCACCGACGGCGGCTATGCCCTGACAACTTCGGCTGACGGCTCGCAGAAAGCCGCTACCCGTGCTACCGAGGACGGTTACCGTACCGAGTTTACCGCCAGTGACGCCTGCGGACTCTACCTTGTGCGCAATGGGGCGATAGTCTATGACAATGTGAAACTCACCGCCACAGCAGGCACGAACGGCAGTCTTACCTGGCAACCCGAAGCGGGCGTAACCCTTGCCGGCGGAATGGCGGGCGAGAAGTATTTCCTCTACTATCCCTATCAAGAGACAGCGAAGATGGCGGGCAAGGTAAATGCCACCGACACCACGAGCGATGGCGATTTCTTCGCCACGCTTATCAATGACTGGCAGCCGGAAGCTGATCAGAGCGACTACACGCAAGGCTACACAGCCTCCGACCTCATGACCGCCACGGGCTCGGGAAGCAAAGCCGACGGCAAGCTCTCGCTCTCATTCTCCATGACCCACCGCATGGCACTCGCCGTAGTCGAAATGCCCAAGACGGTGTATAAGTTCACCGACACCTCCATTCCCGACTATGTGATTGCTACTACAGCCGATTTCAGTGGAGAGGCCAAGCCCTGCCGCAATACGGACGGCACATACCGCTACTTCGTCCGTCCCGGACAAGGCAATACCGTAACCCTCACCGGCAGCTATGCCGACGGCAAGAAGGAGTTTTTCATCACCCCGAACAATATCAGCGTAAGCTCATACAAGACCTATAAGGTGGACGGAGCACCGACGATTGACAAAGATCACAATTTGCAAGTAGGGGACTACCTCCTTGCCGACGGCACGATAGAGTGGGCAGAGACCAAGCCGCAACCGGAGAACGGTAAGAACGTTATCGCCATCGTGTTCCATGCCGGTCATCACGAAAACGATGCCTCCGATTACTCCGCCACCGGTATCGGTCAGCAGAAGTGCCACGGCTATGCCGTTGCCTTGCAGGATGCCACAAACGGTTATTGTCAGTGGGGCGTTTACGGAACCGAGTTGGGTTGCTGCCCCACGGATGGAAGCGGAAACAAACAGAACAATTACTCTACACCTGACATCGACTGGAGCGGCTACGCCTGGACACAGAAAATCATCGCCGCTGCCGGAGGTACGGGCAACTTGAATGCCGCCGAAGATTCCGGTTATCCTGCCACCTACTATGCCGTTGTGGATTATGCGAGCAAAGTCCCGTCCCCTGCCAATAGCAGCGGTTGGTTTCTTCCTTCTATCGGTCAGATGTGGAATGTTTATCAAAACCGTACTTCTTTGTTTGACGGCAAGACAGTGGTATCAGGCTTAAAGTCCGATTGGTACTGGTCCTCCTCGGAGTACTACTACATTCCGGCGCTCCGCGCTCTTTATGTGAATGTGTACTTCGGCTTCGTGAACTACTACTATAAGAACTACAGAGTTAGCTACGTGCGTCCGGTCTTGGCTTTCTGACCTATTTACCTATTCAATCTATTTATCTATTTGCGGCGTAGCCGCTCATTTAAAAGATGGAATACCCGCGAAGCGGGTCGGAAAAATTTTTGAAAAATCGAGTTATGGCATTATCCGAAGAATTACCCCTATACCGCGACACTTACCGGTTGTTGAACAACCTGTTGATCCTGACGCAGGATTTTCCGCGCTTCTTCCGCTACAGTATGGGCAGCCGTATGGTGGATTTGACTTTGGATATGCTTTCTCTGATTTACAAGGCGAACAGCAGCTATGAAAAAGTGGGCGTATTGACCGAATTTCTCGACCGTTACCGCATGTTGCAGATGCTTTTCCGCGTATGTGTGGAGCAGAAGGTCATTACCGAGCGCAAATACGCCTCGTTCGGGCTGCTGTTGGAGAAGATAGGCAAGCAGGCTACGAGCTGGAAACAATATAACGAACGCGGAATGAAGAAACAGGAAGATAAAAGGCAATGATTTATCAGTCGGGATTCGGGCGGTCAAGGCTTCCCGAAGCGAACTGTTTATTATTGAAAAAGGGTTGTCGGCAGGCTTTCCTCGTGCAGGGAGGCTCGCAAAGACAAAAACAGACAACATTTACTGGTCCTCCTCGGAGAACTACAACAATCCGGCGAACAACGCTCTTTATGTGAATGTGAACAACGGCAACGTGAACAACAACAATAAGAACAACAGAAATAGCTACGTGCGTCCGGTCTTGGCCTTTTCAATAAAAACTTTACGATAAACAAAATGGTATTGCGATATGGAGTTACAACAAAGTCTTTTCACGGATGAGGAACTCGGAGGCATTCCGTTGGAGGATGTTTTCGAGGCGTATTTCGAGTGCCGTAAAAAGAAACGCAATACCTGTAATGCCCTTGCCTTCGAGAGCGATTACGAACGCAGGTGTGTGGAACTGTGGCGGGAAATCAATGCCGGCACATACCGCCCTTCGCGTTCCATCGCTTTCATTATCAACAAACCCGTGAAACGGGAGATTTTCGCTGCAGACTTCCGCGACCGTGTGGTACACCACCTCATAGCCCGCAGGCTCGTTCCGCTTTTGGAAGAGAAGTTCATCAATGACAGCTACAGCACCCGCAAGGGAAAAGGTACGCTCTATGGCATCGAACATGTGGCGGAACATATCCGGCTCTGTTCGGAAAACTACACGAAAGAGTGCTACATCCTGAAAATAGACATCCGTTCGTTCTTCATGAAAATATCGAAGAGGCGGCTGTATGACCTGACCGAAGAACTCTTGCACGAACGCTACGGGGGAAACGACCTGGCGATACTGCTCTATCTGCTCCGTGAGACTATATTCAACCGTCCGGAAAAGAACTGCATCCGCAAGACGCCTCCCCAAAGCTGGCGCGGATTGCCCAAAGACAAGAGCCTGTTCCATTCCGACGGCTCGTGCGGACTGCCTATCGGCAACCTGACAAGCCAGTTGCTCGCCCTTAACTTCCTGGACGGACTGGACCATCTCATCAGCGAAGAATGGGGCGTGAAGCACTACGGCAGGTATGTGGACGACATGGTGCTTGTCCATCCCTCGAAAGAGCACCTGATAGAGGTGAAAGCGAAAATTGCCGGCTGGCTCTCCGAACACGGGCTGTCGTTGCACCCGCGCAAGATCTATCTGCAACATTACACGAAAGGTGTCCTGTTTATCGGAGGGATGATACTTCCGGGGCGGAAATACCTGAGCAACCGCACAGTCGGCTTCTGCTACGATGCCATCGACCGCCTGAACCGCTTGGCGGCAGGCTCGCCCGATTACGTGAAAACCCACGGGGAGGAGTTTGTCAGTACGATAAACTCCTATTTGGGAATGATGCGGCATTTTTCCTCCTACAACCTGCGGTGCAAGGTCATGAGCCGTATCGGTAAGGAATGGTGGCAGGTCATCTATTTTGCCGGACACTTGGAGAAAGTCGTGTTGAAAAAACGGTACAGACAGATTGAATGCAAAAAAGAGGAGATTTGTAATGAAATCAAAGAACTGAGGAGGACTGTATGACAGAACGCGAATTGATACAACAACAGCAGGAACTCGGCGACAGCCGTTTCCTCGTGACCCGGTCGGGCAAGTTTTTCTCCGCCTACGGTTGCGGGGCTTTCGCCTTGGCACGCGCCACAGGCTACCGTGTCATGCACCGGCAGCGTAAAGGCGGAAATTTTGTGCTGACCACAGGATTCCCGGAAAGCCATGTAGGGAAAGTGATGGAACAGATAATAGCCGCCGGAGGGAAAATCGACCGGCAGGACGACGGTTCTTTCGTCTTTTCCGGCATAGACGGCAGCGAAGCGGAGGCGTTGGTCTCCATCCCCGAAAAAACGGAGGGCGGGCAAGACCGCAAGGGCAGCAAAAGTTCGTATGACAACAGCCTGCAGGCTATGATACTCTCGTTCGACCTCTCTCGCTCCACCCCTATGGATGCCATGAACTTTATAGACCTGCTGCAAAAGAGGATTTACGATACAGATGTTTAATATGACCTTGTTATATATGAACAGAAACATACCCCTGCAAGCTAAAATCCTCTTCGGCTATATGATGTTAATGGCGGTCATCATCAGCATGGCCGCTATTCTTTTCCATGAACACGCACGCCTTCGGAAAATCGAGGCCGACACCTACGAAATCAGACAGGCACGCCGTGACATATCCGAGATACACCGCAACATCACGGTACTCGCCTCATTGGGCGAGAGCGTCATCGCTTGGGAGGATGAGGACTACCATGCCTACCAAACGAGACGGCTGAGGGTGGACAGCCTGCTGCAAATGCTGCAAACGAACCATAGCTACATATTCGGTCTGTCGCAGATAGATACCCTGCAACAGTTGTTGGCGGACAAGGAGACACACCTGCACCAAATCATGCAGGTGTTCCACCGGCAGGACAAAGCCGACAGCCTGCTGGTGAACCATCTGCCAGAAGCTGCAAGGCAAGCGACACAGACCCGTACCGTCGTGCAGAAGAAGAAAGGCATAGCCGGATGGTTCGGCGGCAAGGAAACGGTGCAAGTGCCCGCCTCGTCCGACAAGCTCCGCTCGCTGAACGAACAGCTTATCGCCCTGCAAGCGGAGCGGATACGCAACATGGAGAATTACACCGACAGCCTGCGCATCCGCAACAGGGAACTGAACCGCAAACTGTTCGCCCTGCTCGGTAACATCAGCGACCATGCACAAGCCGCCTTCCGGGACAGGGAAGAGCAGATAGCCCAAGCGCACCAACGCTCCACCTCCATCATCACCGGGCTGATCATCGCCGCCATCCTCCTGCTGGTGTTCTCGTACCTGATTATCCAGAAACATCTGAAACGGGATTCGCTGCTCAGGAAAAAGATGGAGGGTGTCATTGACCGGAATAATGAACTGCTGGAAACGCGTAAAAACGTCATACTTACTATCTCGCATGACATACGCGGCCCCCTGAACATCATTTACGGATATGTCGAACTGGCAAAAGATACCCGGGACAGGAAACGCAGGAATCACCATTTGGAAAATATCGAAACGGAGTGCAAACATATCCTGCACCTGCTGAACAATCTGCTGGACGTGTACCGCCTGAACGAGTCCAAGGAAACCTGCAACAATGTACCGTTCAACCTTAATGATCTGTTGGAACGTATTGTGACCGGATTTTCACATATTGCCAATAATAAGGGAATCATATTCCACCATGATTCCCAAAATACGGATGTCGTACTGTGCGGTGACATGGATCGTATCTCTCAAATTATAGACAATCTACTGACGAATGCTGTGAAGTTTACAAACGCCGGTATGATACAGTTCAATGTCCGATATGAAAATGGAATGCTTTATATAGAAATAAAGGATACGGGAATCGGTATGGATCAAGACACCGTTTCGCGTATCTTCCGTCCGTTTGAACGCCTGTCGTCTGAGGCGAATGCCGAAGGTTTCGGGTTGGGCTTGCCCATCACAAAAGGATTGGTCAAACTTTTAGGAGGCAGCATTGATGTGGAAAGTAAAATCGGGCATGGCAGCACATTTCGTGTATCCCTGCCGTTAGCGGTTTCCAATGAGAAAATCAATAGTGAAGCGTCGGCAGTTCCGCAAGACCGTCTGCCATTGCCACAGCGCGTACTTGTTATAGACAATGACACATTACAACTGGAAATAGCCAAGGAAATGCTTGAACGCAACGGAGTATCGTGTACCACCTGTTCCAATGCCAAAGAACTGGTCAATGAGATGCGCAGGCAGGATTACGACTTGCTGCTAAGCGACATACAGATGCCGGAAACCAACGGTTTTGAAATTCTGGCATTGCTTCGCAAATCCTGCATCGGAAATTCACACACAATTCCGATAGTAGCCATGACTGCACGAGGAGAAGGAGAAAAAGAGGCATTCATAAAGGGCGGATTCACGGACTCCATCCACAAGCCGTTTTCCATGAGAGAACTGTTGGATATGGTCTCTTCTGTGGTGTCACGCGATGTGGAAGAGTCACATACACCGGATTTTGCCACGTTCACGGCAGATGTGCTTGATAAAAGAGAACTGCTAAGAACTTTCATTATCCAGTCCGAACAAAATATGGCAGACTTGCAATCGGCAATAAAGACAGGGGACATTGAAAAGCTCCATGACATAGCCCACGAGATAAAGCCCTCGTTGGAGTTGTTACGGGCCGATGCTCCACTGGTAAAACTCCGCACAACGTTAAACGATTCTGCATGCGATATGAATACCGTCAATGAACAGGTGAAGCTGCTGATAGGACACATCTCCGGACTTATAACAGAAGCTGAAAAGGAAATAAAGAAAATGAGCGATGAAACAGAAGGTACTGATAGTTGAAGACAATATAAGTTTGTCACAACGCCAGAAAGACTGGCTTGAACAGGCGGGGTACGATGTAATGACCGCCATGCGTGAACCGGCCGCACGTGCATTGATACGCAAGCATCGGTTCGACTTCATATTGTCCGATGTGCGCTTGCCTGAAGGTGACGGAATATCGCTTTTAGAGTGGCTCACAAAAGAGAAGAAAGACATTCCATTCATAGTGACAACGGAATACGGGTCTATACCGGATGCGGTACGCGCCATCAAGTTGGGGGGCAAAAGACTATCTGCCCAAGCCGGTACACCGGGAACACCTGCTTGAACTGGCGGAAGAGATATTCCGTCCGCTCGCGACTGTCCGCACGAAACCGAAAGACCTGTTCAGACGTACCTGCCCTAAAATACTTGAGGTGGAGAGATACGCGAGGATAGTAGCCCCGTCGGATATGTCGGTGCTGATACTCGGTGCCAACGGTACCGGCAAGGAGTCCGTGGCACAGGGCATTCACGCGAACAGCGGACGTGACGGCAAGTTTGTAGCGGTCAATTGCGGAGCGTTGCCACGCGAACTTGCGGCATCCCTCCTGTTCGGACACGAGAAAGGCGCCTTCACCGGTGCGGATACGGCAAAGAACGGATATTTCGACATGGCAAAAGGCGGTACGCTCTTCCTGGATGAAATCGGCACGATGCCTATTGACATACAGTCCATGCTCCTTAGAGTGTTGCAGGAGAATACCTATACCCCTATCGGCAGCGACAGGGAGCGGATGGCAGACGTGCGGATTGTGGCGGCAACGAATGAAAATCTGGAACGGGCCATCAAGGAAGGACGATTCCGGGAAGACCTGTACCACCGTCTGGCAGAGATGGAAATCAGGATGCCATCTTTGGCCGAGTGTGCTGATGACATTTTGCCTTTGGCGGAATTTTTCCGTGAACGGTTTTCCAAAGAACTTAAGAAAGAGACAAAAGGCTTTTCAAAAGATGCCATATACCGACTTCGTTCTTATCGTTGGCCGGGCAATGTCAGGGAATTGCAGAACCGGATCAAACGGGCGGTGTTGCTTACGGAAACCCCTGTATTGGAGTTGCCGGACTTGAACGCAGACAGTCAGACTGATATTCGGATTACGGAGAAAACTCCGGACATATTGCCTTTGAAAGACGAAAACAGCGAGAGGGAAGCCATTGCAAATGCCCTTCAAGCGTGCAACGGGCATCGTGAACAGACCGCACGATTGTTGAATGTAAACTCTTCAACACTGTACCGGAAGATGAAGAAATACGGGATAAGATAATCCCCGATATTCTATCTATTTCCGGCAACAGTGTTGACACAGAATATATTGAAATGATTTTTCAATCCGACTGAAATTTTGTAAATTTGCAAAAGATTTGGCAGGGTATAGCCTTGCCGGTCTGAAACATAGAAGAAAACCGGTGGAGGGAAAACCCCTCTGCTGATTATATAACATAAGAGCGCAAGCTTCTCGGACAGAAATCTGGTAAATTGACGTTAAAGGAGAATGATTGCGTAATGCTTATGCTATGCTCTGTCATAGCGTGGTGTTGCGTGTTCTCCTTTAGGCTTTACCAGAGCCTCTGTCTGAGTGCGTGGCTACCACGCTTCTTTTTTTAGACGGACAGGTATGGCAAGAATACAAATCATAACGGCAGTGACATTGGACGGTTATCTTCCCGACCCGAATGAAGAGTTGTTGCAATGGGTGAAGACGGACAGCCAAGGTTTCCCGTTCTGGCACGAGAGGAGTACCTTCACGCTGTTTCCCGGCTATCCCATGCTGGACTTGATTTGTGAAAAGGACGAGAAACCGGACTCCTTTACCTTTACCTCAGAAATATCCGACCCAAAGAGCCTTGACTTGCTACACGGGCTTTCCATCTACCACCTCATTGACGAAATCATCATCTACATTCTTCCTCTGACAACAGGCAACGGTACGGACTGCCTGCATCGACTTCCGGTCAATCGTTGGAAACTTTACAGGACAGTTGCTTTCAAAAACGGGATTGTCCGTCTCATTTATCGCAAATCCTCGCGATAGTCCATTGCATCCTGCAAGGAAATCTTGCAATTTGCAAGATTCGCCATTTATTCATTTTTACAGCCTCAGATTTTTATTTCACTGATATACAATGTTATATCAGTTCCTCTTGGTGTCTATCGGTGTCATTGGTACGCTGTTGGCCTTATAATATGATATAACCTGTTGCGCAACAAGGTGTAAGCAAACGATAAGTTACACTTAAAACAGATTACTCATGTTACAGATAAACAGCGAGATGTTCGCCCAAATCATGGAACGGTTCGACAGGATAGAGCGGGCATTGGAGCGTATGAACAAGCTGAAGGAATGCCTGGACGGCGACACGCTCTTGGACAACTACGACCTGTGCCGGCTGCTCGGCATCACCAAACGCACGCTGGCGCGTTACCGCCAGAAGAAGCTCGTGACCTATTACATGATTGACGGGAGAACCTACTACAAGGCATCCGAAGTGG
>OMFN01000481.1_pt1 | contig 24198 bp, 19 predicted proteins | sample 1645641 | NCBI WGS metagenome assembly OMFN01 (sample SAMEA103958126, study PRJEB25191) | human gut metagenome
TTTGTACGCGAAATTGAGCCGTTGCTGCAAGCCGGTCTTATCAAGGGCGGCGACCTTGACAATGCGATTGTTATTTACGAACGCGAAATGTCCCAGGAGAACTATGACAAGCTGGCCGACGTGATGGGTGTTCCTCATATGGACGCCAAACAATTGGGATATATCAACCACAAACCTTTGGTGTGGCCCAATGAATGCGCCCGCCACAAGTTACTTGATGTCATCGGTGACCTGGCCTTGATAGGCAAGCCCATCAAGGGCCGTATCATCGCTACCCGCCCGGGACACACTATCAACAATAAGTTCGCCCGCCAGATGCGCAAGGAAATCCGTTTGCACGAAATACAAGCCCCTACCTACGACTGCAACCGCGAACCGATTATGGATGTAAACCGCATCCGCGAACTTCTGCCTCACCGTTACCCGATGCAATTGGTGGACAAAGTCATAGAAATAGGTGCCAACTACATTGTAGGTGTCAAGAACGTAACTTCCAACGAACCTTTCTTTCAGGGACACTTCCCGCAGGAACCCGTAATGCCCGGTGTGTTGCAGATAGAGGCAATGGCACAGACGGGAGGTTTGCTTGTACTGAATTCAGTGGATGAACCGGAACGTTACTCCACCTACTTCATGAAGATTGACGGTGTGAAATTCCGCCAAAAAGTGGTACCTGGAGATACCCTCATCTTCCGTGTAGAGCTGATGGCCCCCATACGCCGCGGCATCTCTACCATGAAAGGCTATGTGTTTGTAGGCGAAAAAGTTGTCTGCGAAGCAGAGTTTATGGCGCAAATAGTTAAGAACAAATAATAAAATTTACGATTAGACTATTTACGATTTACGATTCAAATTATTCGTGAGAATTATCACATTCGGATAAAATCGTATATACAGTAAATCGCAAGTATTCTCAATCGTAAATCGTAAATAGCTAAATCGTAAATAATATGATAAGTCCCTTAGCGTATATTCATCCCGAAGCCAAAATCGGGGAAAACGTAGAGATTGCTCCTTTTGTTTTCATTGACAAGAATGTGGTAATCGGTGATAACAACAAGATTATGGCAAATGTCAACATTCTGTACGGTGCACGCATCGGCAATGGAAACACCATTTTCCCGGGAGCCGTTATCGGTGCCATTCCCCAGGATTTAAAGTTCAGAGGGGAGGAAAGCACTGCTGAAATCGGAGACAACAATATCATACGTGAAAACGTAACTGTCAACCGCGGTACAGCTGCCAAAGGCAGAACCATCGTCGGTAACAACAATCTCCTGATGGAAAGTGTACACGTGGCCCACGATGCTCTGATAGGCAACAGCTGTATCATTGGCAACTCTACAAAAATGGCGGGTGAAATTGTCATCGACGATTATTCCATCATCAGCGCCAATGTACTGATGCACCAATTCTGCCATGTGGGCGGTTATGGAATGATACAAGGCGGCTGCCGTTTCAGCAAGGACATCCCGCCGTACATCATTGCCGGACGCGAGCCTATCTGCTATGCGGGAATCAATGTGGTAGGGTTACGCCGCCGTGGCTTCTCCAACGAGACCATTGAGAAAATCCATGATGCCTATCGTATTATCTATCAAGGCGGTCTGAACAATACGGATGCCTTGAAGAAAATCGAGGATGAAATGGAAATGACACCGGAAATAAGCTATATCGTAAACTTTATACGTGAATCAGCCCGCGGCATTATCCCCGCAGGAAAATGAAAAACGTATGATTTACACAAAGTCAGAAATCATAAATTATAAATCATCATGATCTACAGATTTACAATCATCTCTGATGAGGTGGACGATTTTGTCAGAGAAATACAGATAGACCCGGAAGCTACCTTTTATGACTTCCATGAAGCGATTCTAAAGTCGGCAGGCTACACTAACGACCAAATGACGTCTTTCTTCATTTGCGATGATGACTGGGAGAAAGAGAAAGAAATTACGCTGGAAGAAATGGATGACAATCCGGAAATGGACAGTTGGGTGATGAAAGAGACCCAGCTGAGCGAACTGGTTGAAGACGAGAAGCAGAAACTTCTCTATGTATTCGATTATATGACTGAGCGCTGCTTCTTCATCGAGCTTTCTGAAATCATTACCGGAAAGGAAATGAAAGGAGCCAAATGCACCAAGAAAGCAGGTGAAGCTCCCAAGCAGACCATTGATTTTGAAGAGATGGCAGCTGCTGGCGGTTCCCTTGATTTGGACGAAAACTTTTACGGCGACCAGGACTTCGATATGGAAGATTTCGACAAAGAGGGTTTCGGCGGTTTGGACGAAGCCGGAAACTCCTTTGAAGAAGAGAAATATTAAACAGACATACCATACAGATTTCTTTTAGGCACGGATTACACGGAAACACACGGTTGTTATTGAATATTCCGTGTAATCCGCGTAATCCGTGCCTATTTTTTTACCCGCATGCACACCCTAATCGTACTTATCGGTCCCACCGGAGTAGGCAAAACAGAGCTCAGCCTCCGATTGGCAGAACATTTCCATACTTGTATCGTCTCGGCCGATTCGAGACAACTCTATGCAGATTTAAAGATAGGCACGGCTGCCCCTACACCGGAGCAACTGCAACGGGTACAGCATCACTTCGTCGGTACCCTGAAGCTGACAGACTATTACAGTGCCGCCCAATACGAAGCGGAAGTGATGAAGCTGCTGGAAGACCTGTTTACAAAGCATAACACCGTACTGCTGACCGGAGGCTCAATGATGTATGTAGATGCAGTCTGTAAAGGAATTGACGACATTCCGACCGTAGATGCCGATACACGCCAGCTCATGCTGCACAAATACGAAACAGAAGGTCTGGAAAGACTTTGTGCGGAACTTAAGCTGTTGGATCCGGAATATTACAAAATAGTAGATTTGAAGAATCCCAAACGCGTAGTCCATGCTTTGGAAATCTGCTACATGACGGGAAAGGCCTACACTTCCTTCCGCACTCAACAAAAGAAAGAACGCCCCTTCCGTATCATCAAAATAGGATTAACACGTAACCGGGAAGAGCTTTATGAACGCATCAACTGCCGGGTGGACCAAATGGTGGAAGAGGGTTTAGTGGAAGAAGCGCGCATGGTCTACCCGCATAAAAGTCTAAATTCCCTAAATACAGTAGGCTACAAAGAAATATTCAAGTACCTGGATGGTGAATGGACATTACCCTTTGCCATCGAAAAGATAAAGCAGAACTCACGCATCTATTCCCGTAAGCAAATGACCTGGTTCAAACGAGACGAGGAAATCCACTGGTTCCACCCGGAGCAGGAAGGGGAAATACTGGAATACTGTCATTGTTCCATCAAAGGCGTATAAGCCTTTCGGACAAGTGCTTCCACATCTTGATAAAGCTTCTGCATTTCTTGAGAATCAATGCTTCCTTGCTGTCTCCAGCTGTCCAACAATAGGCATGTACGGCGAAACACCTCTGCCTCTACCGTAACAAGCTGCTGCATATAGCCATTATTCTCCATATTGTACAGTTTTTCCCAATTCAGATAACGATTGGTTCCCATCCCCTGATTATAACAAAAGACATTGTTGGAAAGCCGGAGTGACCAATCACTGAGCGGAGCGGCGGCACACGCCTTGTCCCAACATACCATCGGAGGCAGAAGTCTATCCGCATCCTTCACCCAAAGCGGCACGGCAATACCCGTAGGAGGATATCCCAGCATTGTCCACATCGTAGTAAGTTCCGCCTTCTCACCCGGTTTTACGCCCTGCACCACAATGGAACAAGAAGTACTGTTACGGGGAATAAAATCCTGGTCGACAAACCAACCGGAACCTTGCGGGCGATTAAATTTCCCGTTCTTCAAATCAATATCAAGCATGCCATTGCGAAACGAACGTGAAAGATCATTGAATATACCCTGCGGTGTGATCCCTCCCGTTGCAGAAGCCCTCATCAGTACCCTGTCTGCCTCCATATAGCGTACATAACCTGCCCCCCGATTTGCTTCACCGGCAAAAGAGAAGTTGGTACGGGCAATGTAGCCGTAAGGAGCATCTTTGGGATTATTGGCATCATACATCGTATATTTATAATAATCCACCTCAAACATGGCGGCAGCGCCTTGAGCGTCGATTACGCCAAAATTGGCCTCTATCAAGCTGGGCTTGGAAATGGTATCGAGGAAATGGCAGAAATCCTCCACCGTGGCACAAACCTCCAAGGCACGGTAGATAATCCTCCCGTTGGCTGCCCCCCGTTCTTCCCCATCTTTCACTTCCACCAGATTGTAGGATTGGGTGTTCATCAAGGCAAAACCAACGGAGTTTGTACCCATCCATGCCTCTTTCAAGGCAGGAAAGTTAGCACTATTCACATCGGCAATGAAGTTATACTTCTCCCCTTTTATATAAGCAACATGATTTCGCAGATAGTCCGTATCACGGTTTTTCCATAGCAACGGACGGCCGTCAGGAGTAACCTTTCCAGAAACGACGGCAGATGTACAAGCCAGAACCGGCTCAGCAGTGAGTGCCGCAAGCAGTCCCCATATTAAAAAAAGATGTTTTATCATAACCTTGCCTTCCTTAGATTTATATTCGCAAAGGTATGATAATCTGTGAAAGGGCAAAAGAAATCCTCTGAAATCCTTATCCCCTATTCATCAGGAAAGAATTATTCGCTGACAAGTTTCTGCAACTTATCCTGCATATACCGAAGTTTCGCAGTTCCAGTACCTTGTTCTATATGACGGATAATGCCTTTCTTATCCACCAGTATAGTGACCGGCATACCACTCACATGAAAGGTCTCGAAGAAAAACAAGTCATCGGCTATCTGGGTAAAGAGGAAAGGACGGCTCTCTACAATTTTCTTTATTTGTACAGCACTGTCAAAAGTCGTAGCAAGATAGGTTACATCAGGATAGACTTCTATCCATTTGTTCAGCTCCGACATTTCACGGATACAAGGACCACAGCCGGTATACCAGAAGTTCAAGACCATAGGACGTCCCGTCACATCGGCCTTGCTCCATTCCTGTCCTTCTGTGTCTTTCACTTTGAATTCCGGAAAAGCCTTTCCTATCCATTCTTCCTTCTTCAAAGTCTGTACGGCACCGCCTATCGGCAACTTCTTCCCCGTTCCTCCACGGTAACTCATCAAGAAAGCTTCCGCACCAGGCACCTCGTCGGCAGGAGTAGCATATTCTCTCACCTCCTCAGACAGCACAATGCCCTTGCGCAAGCGGAGTTCCGTAACCTCGTGTCTCGCGCCGTCCTCATGTATTATGAAAGCCGCCACGTTGTCCGAACCCACACCAGGCGGCATGCCTTCGAAGAAAAGCCCGCCCACCAAATAATATTTCTTACCGGCTGTCTGGGCAGAGCAAAGCCCTGCCCCCACAGCTACCAGAATCAGAAACAAAGAGAGAATTTTCCTTATCATAGTTGTTAGAGACTATTCACTTTTCAGCGTAATCGTAAGCTTGGGCTGCACCTTCACTTTGCCGGTAGCCATACCTATATACGAAACAACCAATACAGCATCCTTAGAAGGTACAGAAAGGACAAAATTGCCATTGACATCGGTAACGCTTCCCGTAGTGGTACCTTCTATCAGAACAGCCGCACCGATAACAGGCTCACCCTGCTCATCCACCACTTTGCCTTCCACTTTCATATTGCCTTTGGCAATGGTCTTTTCTACAGCTTTAGTTTTTTTAGTAGTGATGTAAATCTCACCTTTTCCACCTGCCTCTTTCTTCACCTCAATACCCTCAATATTCTCGGCAGGTATTAAATCATCGATAGTTTTAGTACCCAAGTCAACCTTTTCTCCATCAATATAGACAGTCTTTATTAAATCAAGACTACTCTTATGCTGTACTTTAGCATTCTCTGCCACCTCATTACCCCGGCGGATAACCATACCCGGAGTTCCTTGTTTCAGGGTTATCAGAACAACGCCATTCTGTCCCTCTTCTCCATATAAATCCGTGGCAGATTTATCTTTCAAAACCGTTACACGTTCTATCTTATCAGGATTCAATGCACTCATGACAGATGGCGTCACCTCTTTTCCATCCACAATATACAATGGTTCTTTCCCATTACCTGCATATCCTTCAACTGTAATACCATTGGCAGAAGAAGTTTTTTCAAGTTTGTCGTTATCCAGCCTGAACATCACCGGAGCCGTATATTTCACTGCCACCGGCTGCCCCTTCTGTCTCCCTGGTTTCCACTTCGGCATACTACTTATCAAACGCAACGCTTCAGCATTCATATCCTTATCTACAGAACGGAGAAGCTTCGGCTCCTTGATACTACCATCTTTATCCACCACAAATTGGACAGTCACGCGTCCCTGCGTACCTTTCTCTTTGGCAGATGCCGGATAACGCATATTCGTCTTGATATAATCCATGAAAGCGCTCATTCCGCCGCCGGGAAATTCCGGCATCTCCTCTACCACCTCGAAGACCGGAGTTCCCTTCAACTGCTTGCGGACTTCCGTCGGTACATACTTCACATCGGTAGGCTTCGTAGTGTCACCTGCACTTTCTGCCACTTTTGTTTCTACAATTGCAGCCAAATCGTTAACTTTGACGCTTGAAATCTCCTCAACCTTATCGGAGACTTCGGGACGGGCAAAAGCTGTCACTGCAATGGCAGCTACCGGAAGTACATAAAGATACTTCAAACGTGCCCACGGACTTGATTTTTCTTTTAACATCATAGTGATACGTTTTTTAAGTTTACTGTGATTAAAGCTGTTGGCCATAGAGTAGAGCCTTGTGCCGACAGCTTTTTTTATTAATAATAGTTGATACTGTTTTGCATCCACACCCTCCTTTATCACCGTTTCATCCGCTTCAAACTCATGGATATTCTGCAATTCCTGCTTCAGGAGCCATGATGCCGGATTGAACCACTGAAAGAAAATGCAGACATCAGCCACCAGCAAGTCCCAGGAATGGCGGTTATGGATATGGGCAAGCTCGTGGATAAGGATTTCCCGTCCGTTCTCCTCCAAGTCTTTCCGTGAAATGACAATATATCCCATCCAACTGAACGGAGCGATGTCACAGTTGTGTACAATCAAAGTAACGCGCTCTTTCCTGCCCGGTAAGTAGCTGCCAATATCCTCTTTTTTACCCGATTTCAGCAACATCAGTAACCGTACCAACGAATATACGTTGCGGAAGGCAAAGAAAACGATTCCTGCCAGATAGACAAGCAGCGCCACTTGTATCCAGGTGACTGTTGCCGTTTCAGCCCTTGCTCCGGCCTCAGTGGCATTCACTGCATCCGCCATCATCAGCAACTGCTCCAATGTCAGCATCGTCTGGTGCACTTCCGTCTCCTGCTTCACACTTACCTCTACCAAAGGCAATAGGCAGGACAACAGCAAAATGCCCAACAATGAAAAACGGTTGAAACGATGAAACGTCTCGCGCGCCAGCAACAAGCGATAAAACAAATAGAATATCGCCAGGCAAACAGAAGATTTGAGTATATAAACAAAAAACAGACCCATGGAATTATTTACTATTTAGGGATTTACGATTTACTATTTACTATTTACAGTTACTTGGTCAGTTCATTCCGTAGCATCTCCACTCCGGGAAATCCGGTTGCTTTGTAGGAAATATCTCCTTCACGGTTCACGACGAAATAGGTCGGGATACCCGGATATTCGTACAGCTTTGCCAATGCCGTACTTTGCTCATTGCTAATGCGACAGTGAATACCGGGTATATCCGGTATCATTACTTTCCATTTTCCTTCAGGAGATGTTTCGTCGACAATATATAGATAAACCACCTCTTTCAGCTCCTCTTTCAACGGTTTCAGGCTTTTCATGGCCCGCATACAAGGACCACACCAGGTGTTCCACATATCCACCAGTACCATCTTGCCACGATAAGGACGAGTAATGACCTGCAACAAACTGTCTGCCGCTACCTCCTTTTCCACCTCAACAATCTTATATCCGGTCTTTCCCTTAGTAGCTTCCAACTCTGATTTCAGTTCGGCTTCAATCCTCCCGTTTCTCATCAGGAACAATTGCCTGAGGTCGGGAGAAGCGATGCTGTCCACCGTCCGACGCTCTTCCTCAGTCAAAGGCATGTACTTGCTCAGATTACGGGAAGCACGCCCGGCAAGAAGCATGTCCGGCCAAAGAGGGTCTTGCACAAACTTATCCCGGAAATTTCCGGTAGCGGTCTTCACAAAGTCCGTATAATAATTGTAATATTTCTGTTCGGGGGTATGCAGAATATCCAGTTGCAGTATTTCCTTGAAGTATGAGGTACTGTCCACCGTCATGTCCGCCCTTTTCACCCCCTTCCTGCCCGAAAGCATCGGGGCATAACTAAGGTTACTCTTGTAATTATAGATAAGGCTGAACAGATTCATATCCAGATTTGCCCGGATATAAGTACGGCAAGCCTGGCTCATATCCTTGTTTTTTACAAGTTTCTTTTGCATATCTTCATAATGCCTGAACAGATACTTTTTATATGCCTGCGGAGTCATCCCACAAATATCTGCATAAAAATCATCAGCTCCCGATAAGCTTTTCATTTCACCGAACCGCAGCAACTCGGTATTCAGACCGGCATAGTCTCCTTCAAACCAAACACAGTTGTCCGTTACACCATCCCTTTTCCGGCTTAAAAGACGGCTTTGCGAATAGAATATTTCAGGCAGATTGATTGTGACATCCAGTTCTCCACCCGGAACGAGAAACAATTCTATTTTCGAACGGGATATCCACAGCGTAGCACCGCTCGGCAACAGCACCTCTGTCTCATAACGGAACGTGCCATCCTCCGCTATCTTCAAGTCCTTACCGGTGAAATACATGAAGAACCAAGGCGAGTCATAGTAGCGTAACGTCACTCCATACTCCGGTTTATACCCCAATATCTGCCCCTTTATGACAGTCTTTCCCATATTCAATTCCGGTCCGGGCAATGGCAAAACCTCATCCGGTTTCTTATTCCGCAAACGTTCGGAAATATCCACCCGAGGTTTCTCTCCGTTGAGCTGTATACCATAAATTACCCATCCTTCATCACTGTCCGGTGTCTCTACAAAATCAAAGCTCTCAGTATCCATCGGAAGCGGACTAAACTTCAAAACAGCAGTCATTTCACCGGAAGCGGGAATATGCGTCCATTCATCCCTGGCAAAACCGGTATTTCCCAAATATCCGTAATCCTTTCCGGATGCCCGCAACACAGCTGTCGAATCAATCCTGACCCTATCGCCCTGCATGCCATAAAGCCTCACCGCCAGCCAGGTCGTATCTTTTCCAAGCGTCACTTGCTCCACTTCAATGCTACGCGTATTGCATGCCATGAAATAGGGTACCTTTACGATTTTCTTTGCCTGCAATCCGCAGCAAATACTTACCAGCAGCAAACAAACCAATCCGATGTTTTTCATAAGCCAGAGTTATTAGAGCCTCAACAATCTCAGTCCCTTCCCTTTTCCACGTCTTGTATCAACTGCTTCAGTTCTTCCAGGGATATATCCTCTTCCTTCACCAGAGACGACACTGCGCTGAGATAGGAATTATTGAAATATTTGCTGATAACGTTCTTCAGTGTCCGCTTGCGGAAATCCTCCTCGCTGACCACCGCATAATACTGATACGTGTTGCCGTACGTATGATGGCTCAAGAATCCCTTATCCTCCAATCCTCTCACAATGGTGGACAAAGTATTGAAATGTGGTTTCGGCTCTTCATAGAATGCCAGCATTTCCTTCACAAACAAGGGTCCCTTTTCCCAGAAAAAGCCCATGATTTCTTCTTCTTTTGCAGTCAATCCTTTCATAACATTCTTTGTTTTCCGCAAAGAACTAAATTATTTAGTTCAAAAACTAATTTCTCTCGTTAAATAAAACTAAAGCTTTTAGTTTATTCGGCAAACACCAGTCTCCAACCGTCTCCCGACAAGCAAAATACCTACTAATAGTGATTGCAGTTCTCGGATAAAAGCCGTTACTTTGCGCACGAATCAGAGAATTAAAAACAATAACATACAATGAATGAGCAACATAAGTACCGCTCCACGGACAAGATGAGTGACCTCATCTGTGACAATTACTCCTTATTAATGGTGATGAGCCGCTTCGGACTGTCATTAGGATTCGGAGACAAGAGCGTGAAGGACGTCTGCGAAGCACAAGGCGTCGATTGCCCTACATTCCTCGCCGTAGCCAACTTTATCAGCGAAGAACAATACTCTTACAGCGGTAATGAAAGTGATTTTTCCATTCCCGCCCTTATGGATTATCTGAAGCGTGCCCACACATATTTCCTCGACTTCAACCTGCCGGCCATCCGCCGCAAACTCATCGAAGCCATCGATTGTTCCAGTACAAACGATGTAGCCTACCTCATCCTGAAGTTCTTCGATGAATATGCCAAGGAAGTACGCCGCCACATGGAATATGAAAACCAGGCCGTATTCACCTATGTAGAGCAATTACTCCAAGGCAACCTATCGGATGAATACAACATTGCCACTTTTGCCAGCAAACATAATCAGATAGATACCAAACTGAAAGAGCTGAAGAACATCATCATCAAATACTACCCGGAAAAGGAGAACAACAATCTCCTGAATGCGGTCTTGTTCGATATATTCAACTGCGAACAAGACCTTGCCACCCACTGCCAGGTAGAAGATTATATGTTTGTTCCCGCCGTAGCGCAAATAGAAAGGAAACTGAAAAATGAACAATAATACTTCTTTGAAGATTGTCATTGCAGAAACTTCGGTCATCATCCGGAGTGGCCTGACGGCTGTTTTGAAGCGTATTCCCAACTTGAATGCACACCCTATTGAGGTTTCTTCTCCGGAATCGCTGCAGAACTACATTCACATGCATCCGGCAGACATTATCATCATCAACCCCACTTTCGGTGGCTGGTTCGACCTGCCCGCCTTCAAGGCAGAACACGGAAAATCCGGTATCAAGTACATTGCTATGGTATGCTCCGTCATCGACAACAACATATTGAAGGAATATGACGAGAACTTCGCCATGTGCGATGACGTAGATGTCATCGCCTCCAAAATCAACCACTTGCTACACACCGAGGAGGAAGAGGAAAAAGACAGCGAACAAGAAACCCTGAGCCAGCGCGAAAAGGAAATCATCACCTGCGTTGTGAAGGGCATGACCAACAAAGCCATCGCCGACAAACTCTACCTCTCCATCCATACCGTCATTACCCATCGCCGTAACATTGCACGCAAACTGCAGATACATTCTCCGGCAGGGCTCACCATCTACGCTATTGTCAACAAGCTGGTAGAATTGAGCGACATCAAGGACTCTCTATAAGATTCTTCCGGCAACCGTTTCCCTACCCGCTGCGGCCTATAGGGAAAAACCGGATGAATCCCTTGCAAAAGTATGCTCCTCCATACGGGAAAAGCCCTCTGCCTATTGATTAAGGTTTATCTTGTGCCTGAAGACAAAGCTCATCCCCTATGTCATCCCTCCCCATCCTATGACTCTTTATGCCCCACAAGTATCCTTATCCAACCTTACCCACAGTATCCGTCACGCCATACACAAATCCCCGCTTCACGATATCACATCGGGAAGCGGGGATCCTTTTATCTTCATAAAAGTGGTTACGTAATTATGACTAACTAATTCATTCAAATCTGATGTTGCAAAGATAAGGCATCGGCAGACAGTACGCAATCACTTAAATTAGGTATAATAAAACAAGTCTGTCATCATAAATAGGTAGAACCACCCACAAATCAGGCATTGGCATAGCTGTGCATTCCTCCAAGGATGTAGTTCACCCCGAAATAGGTCATCAGGACTGTCAGAAAGGCAACAATCATATAGATATGGAAGAATAACGGACTGCGGAAAATGCGCAGGCTGCGCGCATGGAACGCCGCTCCATAAACCATAAAGGTAATCAGCGCCCATACTTCCTTCGGGTCCCAAGCCCAATAACGCCCCCAAGAAGCATTGGCCCAAACCGCACCCAGAAAAATGCCGGCTCCCAAAAAGAAAACGGCGGGATAAAGCAGCAATCGGCTGAGCAGCATCAACATCCGGGCTGAACGGCGAAGACACAATGCCAGTATGCCGTTCAGCATCATAAAGGCAAACAAAGCATAAGACATCATTATCAACGACACATGCGTACTGAGCCACGGAGAAACGAGCACGGGCATCAAGGGAGTGATTTGGGGATTCATCTGTCCCAAATAGGACACCAGTAAGGCAAAACCGGACAGCAAAAAACCGAAAGGCACCATAAACGGGAAGCGCCGCCGAAACAGACAAGCCAGGAACAGCGCACACAATGCCATGAACTGCATCGTTTCGTATCCATTACCCAACGGGATACGCCCGCCGATGTACCACCTCAGACCATACCCGAAGAGCTGAAAGAGAAACGCCGCATAAAGAGAAAACGGGAAAAAAGTATCTGCCAAACGCGAAGAGAAAGAGAGCGCTACAATCCTACCGGAAGAGTCTGACAATGCCGACGAACGGCGCAGGCCGCGATACAGCAGACGGAAGAAAGCCAGCATCCCCACCGTAAGGTTGAACATGAACAGCAATTTGCTGAAAGGAATACGGTTATACAGCAATTCGGCTTGTATTTTAGTATCGGAAACAGGCTCCACACTCCCGTCTTCCGGCAAAGGACGAATCAATGTACCATTTTGGAGCATCAAAATCAGTCCCACCTTTTCATCCGCCTCTACAATGGCCTTTTCCAGAGAAGTCATTTTCTGATGATGGTCTTGCTTCCCCTTCCAGAACTTCTGCAAGCGATACTTCTCACCGTCGAACAAATCAGCCAGACATGCATAGGGTGTCTCCAAATGAAGCAGGCGACGGAGTGCCTCGTTTTTGATATAAATCATCGGCTCATTCTGCCAAACCTCCGGACGCAGAAGCCATCCGCCAATCACCTGCTCCGGCGTCATGCCTCCATAAGACAATTTTCCCGTCAGTTTCAGTACAAAATCGCGCGCAAGGGTATTGAAAGGAACCACACGGTCATTATAAATCACCTGCTTACGGGCAAGACTATCCGCCTGCTTGCGTGCCAGTGCCGGAAGGCTTCTCTTCTGCGCATGTACCCCACTTCCCAGACACAGCAACAATAGAACAAACATTCCTCCCTTCTTCAACAACGGATGCCTCAGCAGCCTGCGGAACTCTCCTCCCCGGCTGACCAGCATCCAGAGCATGGAGACACCTAACAAGAGGTATCCACTATAGGTAATCCCTATCCCCCACGGGTCATAATTCACTGTCAGCCAGCTCCCCTGCATATCCTCATCAAAGGAAGACTGATAAAAGCGGAACCCCTGCCGTGAAAGAATACGGTTCATGGAGACGGGCGTCTCACCGTGAATATAGCTGATATAATCTGCAGGAGCATCCGTACCCGGATAGTACTCAATCCGGAAACTGTCCAGACGTAAGGTGAACGGTAACTCTACAACCTGCCTGCCGTCTTGTTCCAAAAAGCAGTTCACCTCACTGCCGACAGTAAGATGCACATATCCTTTCCGGCCACAAAGAAACGTAGTCATGGCTCCCGCCAAAATCACGAGGAAGGAGCCATGCAACAACAACGTCGGGAGACGCCGCCACAACCGCTGTCTTACAAGCACAACAACAGTCATCGCAGCAAGGGCTCCCCACAAACAACAGAACCAAATCGTATGATAAACATGCTTTTCTACAAAATCCGTACTGCACGTCTGCTCTACAAACGTAGTTGCAGCAAGTAAGAGCAGCAAACAACCATAAACAGCTATGAGAAACTTTTTCAATTAAGAGCTATCAATTAAAAGTAAAAAATCAATATGGAGCAAACTCCTTGTTTTCTAAAGACCTGACTCCCATACATTCCATCTCTATCAGCCAACCCGGACGACATACGGGAGCATATACAAACACTCTCGGAGTATCCGGAAAACGCTCGTCATACATTCCTTTGACCACGGTATAGTCAGCAACATCCCGCAGATAAACAATCATCTGTCCTAAATCATCAAACGTACAGCCAGCCTCTTTCAACAAAGCCTCCACATTCTCCCACATACGTTCCGTCTGCTTGCGAATGTCCCCGGGATATACCACCTCACCTTTATTATTGATGCTCGCAGTACCCGAAATAAACACCTGGCGACGGTCGCCATAATCCACATACGTACCTCGCTCGAAACTCACACCGTATTCGTATGTGGGATTCAGATGTGTCGGTGCGTAAAGGTAGTGAATTTGTTCAGATTTCAAACCATCTACAGCATAAGTATCCATCTGAACCGTCACTTTTGGGTCGGCATGACGGCCACCGATACCGGTACTGGAAATATAATGAGTCTTCTCCGTCAAGTCCTGGGTAACAAACACCTCATTACGCGCCTTCACCACTCCGGTATAATTCACATCCACGTTCTGTACAAAGAACCAGGTACGTATGCAATTATCAGCCAGCTTGCAGCCCTGTTCCATCAGCTGCATCACATAGTCATTCAACAGCAGACGGGTCTGGTATTCCGAATTGGCAGCACGATTGAAAGAGCCGCCTCCCCAAAGGTGACGGTAGGCGCCATGTCTCACTTCGAACAATCCGTTATGAAGTACCTGTGTTTCCACACCTTTCTGCAGATAGACCCACAGTGCAATCTTTGTACCGTTCAACGGCGGCTGCTCTACCACGGAGAGTGCACAATCCGAACATTCTGCCGAAAGCGCCAGTAGCATATCTGCCTGATTGGCGGCGTCACTTAGAAAGTAGCGTTTAAAGATGGCAACAGCACCTTGTAGCTCACTTTCACGTAGTTGGCAGTAAGTGTCGACCACCGCATTCAGCTGTTCTTCATAAGTCGCTTCCGGTCTGGTAGCATGAATCATTACATGATATTCCGAAACACCCGCTTCTACCTCATATTTAAAGATTTCGGTTAAGGTATTCTCCGATTGATTAGTTTGTTGTTGTTTATCTTTCATATTAAATATCAATTAGTCGTTGTTGTTCAAAAAAGTACCGGTATTACCAGTAAGGCCCATCATTATTACGGCTGTGCACCATCGTCAATCCAGTTGCCAATCAAAGACTGCATATCAGATGAGGTTATCATCTGAGAATGGTCTATACGCCAATCCGAGCTGATGTCCGTACCCAATATGAGATGCAAGACACTTTCTGACGCATTGCCGGGCATAACCCTCATTTTACCGTCCACCGTCGTTGAAGCCCGGTTGACCAGATCAGCATGGCTATGTCCTTCCAGCAGATTCAAGCCACCACCCGGAGTGGTGCTAAGACCATGGCAAGCCGTACAAGTGGCATTGAATATTTTTTGTTGAATGGCATTGTACATACTTGCATCAACTGTTCCTGCATCCATAAGTATAGTATCAGCGATTTCAGTACATTCCATTGCCACCAAACTGACAATGCGCTTCCTCAACTTATTGATTACACATAGCTCGACAGTTGTCACCTCATCCGTTATGCCGGACATTGTCAACTGGATTTCATCATTATCCGATTCGGATGCCGGAACAACCTTTGAAACAATGGCATAATCGCTTTCATCATCAAATCCTGCCACTACCACACTATAGTCGCCCGACCACTTATCCACACCACTAATCCGGCCTGTCATCTTCACTGTGCGTCCTTCACCCGTGGCCACTACGGCATTCTCATAAATTCTCCCCTCATCGCATGCATGCAGACCTATAAGAAGCACGGGCAGAAAAAAGAAAAGAATGTATTTTTTCATAGACGAATCCTTTCCTGACTTCATTTAGAATGTATATTGAAGCATCACCGTGGCAGAGTGAGTGGCCAGACCTAAATTATCATTATCACGGTCGAGCTGCGTGTCGTGTCCCCAACGGGCTACATACTGATACATTGCCTGCAATTTCAGGTTGCATCCTCTGAAAAAGTAATTCATACCTACAGCAGGCATATTCAGGAAACCGTCGTCATCCGTACCGTTACGATTGAAGATATCGTAGCGTGCGGCAAGCTGTAGGCGGGGAGCGACAAAGTAACCACCTTGCACATAACCGCCTAAAAAGCTATACGATTCATTTATCTTTTGCCGTTTGGTGAAACCTACATTCATATAATAAGCTTCAGCCGCCAGATAGAGCTTGTTCTTCAACATGGCAAATTCCAACCCCACACGGGTATCATTGGTACTCTCATTTTCACTCTCCACATTGATAGAACCCGAAAGACCGAATAATATCTTATCCTCGTTCAAACGGTTAGGATTACCTTGTGTGGAAGGCATCACCCCCTTGGGCATATAAGTCAGACGTCCGGCATACAGCAATGAAGGGATATGCCAGTCATCACTCATCGTCTTTGAAGCTGTATTCACGGAAGCTCCGGTTCCATTGAACAAGCCGACTTCATAACCGAACTTATCTGCCACCAGACCGTGAATTTCAACACCCAGGTCAAATCCCGTACCGATATTAGGCGTCACGGCATTCAACGAATAAGGCAAAATTACAGAAGACGTCAGAGAAACCGGCAACTGGGGAAGCAGTGTTTCGCCAAGAGTTGTCAGATAGGCATGCGAGAATGGAGTCTTGAACTTTCCGACACGAATCGCAAATTGTTTTTTCAGCTGTACATCAAACCACGCCTGCTGTAACAGCGCTCCTCCACTTGCAGCAGCATTGATGGACAGATTGAAAGCTACTTTTCCAAAAGCCTTGCCAGTAAAGCCAAGTACGGCATAAGGAATGGAAAAACCCGAATTGGCAATATTATCTTGGTTATAAGCCTTATCCAAGCCTTCATCATCATACCAATTGAAATTAGCACTCGTTTGTACCAACAGATAAGGCTTGAAAACAAAATCACCTTTCTTTGTTTCAATGGTAAAACCTTCTCTTCCGGCCAATGACACTACACCATTCTCCGTATCTTCCTCATGTTGCGCCATAGCGGTCAAAGGCAAAACAGCCAGCATGGCGACATATAAAAATTTCTTCATAATTACTTTTTATATAAAGCTTATTAGTTCTAAAGTGAATTTAAAAATACAATCAGGGCATCACGGTCATCCTTACTCATGTTCTTAAAGAGATTTTTCGATGCTTCTCCCTCTCCCCCATGCCACATTATGGCTTCAACAAGATTGCGGGCACGACCATCGTGCAAGAAGTAGGTATGTCCGTTTACCTTTTCCTGAAGCCCGATACCCCAAAGCGGAGTAGTGCGCCATTCATTGCCACGCGCCAACCCACTTACATAGTTATCATTCAGACCGACTCCCATAATTTCGGAGCCCATATCATGCAGCAAAAAATCCGAATAGGGGTGAATTGTCTGACTTCCCAACCATGGCAAACGGGTACCGTTCAACAGCACGGAGCCCCGAGGCTTGGTATGCAACGTGGTGACATGGCAAAGATGGCACTTGGCTTTATAGAAATTCTGTTCTCCCCTTATCACCTGCGGGTCATTCACATTACGCCGTGCAGGAACACCAAGACTCTGCATATACAAGTCAACATCTTCCATATCTTCTGTAGAAACATCCAACTGGGCATAAGAAAGCCCCATCATGCTGCCTTGATTCACCTGGGACTGCCCCTCGCATATCTCTTCCGGATAGCGGCTATTGGTAACACCCATATCACTTGAAAAACCAAGTTCAACAGTCAAATCCGCATGTTGAGCCTTATTTCCCGACAGCCCCAAGCTTCTCACACCACGTTCGGTAATGTAATTGCAACGGCCACTTATACCATACTCCGGATAATTACTTTTTGCAGCAAGCGCTTCAATCTCCGTAGGTTCCAAAGCCATCATTTGCCCCATACCGACATGTCTCAACGGGATACGCACCGTACAGAACATATCTTCAGGCTTTATACTGTCAGCATACCATTCGGATATGGAATAAGCCGGTCTGCAAAGTTCATACTTCTCTCCGTCGGGAAAGGTAAAAGTCTCATAAGTATACTCCACAGAAAGCTTTCCCTCCGGTTTCACTCCATAAATGGCCTGGTCATGGAGGACACGACCATAATCCTGAAAAAACGCACCATTCTTGCGGCTTATATAAACCAGCATCGAGGAAAACCCGTAACTACCCGATCCACCTTCACTCCACAGCGTCGGTTTGGTACGGCCGGCATTACGATGACAACTGCCACAAGAATACCCCGCATAGACCGGGCCAAGCCCCCCTCCCATACCATTGCTACTCGTACGCACATCATCGTAAAGCCCGTCACCATCATTAAAGCGACTGTTGTAAACACCCGACACCCAGTCTGCCGGTGAATCATAGGCCTTGGATGAATTCATGAAGATTGTGGACGTTCCGGCAGACAGAGCGTATCCTTCAGGAATCTCTATATCCAACACGTCAATCCCATCATCATCACAAGCAGTCAAACCTGCCGACAAACAAAGGAGAAGACATGAATATCTCATTAAACGATTCATCATCTTTATCTACTTTTTAATAATGGCATATCCAAACATGCCAAAGAAGTAAAGGCAGGATTCTCCAAATCCTCCCCTTTACTTCTTGAGTATTGTTTATAAATAATTCTTATTTAACTGTACGAGGCTTGCCATCCTTGAAAAGCAGGAATTCTAAAGTATGGAATCCGCGTACATTTTGGGCAGATTCAACTTTTGCATCATCATCACCCTCGCTCCATTCCAAATCGCCCCATTTCTGGGAATTCAGAATCTGGACAATGGCGTTCTGGTCCAAAGGCCAACTATCCATATTCGGGTCAAGCCCCAGCTCATCCACCGGCCCAAATAGGAACGCCTCACTTTCCTCCCAAGGTTCACGGGCTGTTATCCAAGCATTGCATGCCGTCTCAAAAGCACTGTTAGAGGGATTGTTGGCAAGAGCCACCACAGCGTCATACAGCGTACTATTCTTCTCCTTCAAATCCTTATAGGTAGGCAAAACCACAACATTGACATAATTTTCAACAATCGGGTCAAGTGCTTCATTGCTGTTAATGGTGCTATTGTCCCTGATATAAGGTTTCAACTCCTTATCCAATACACTTTCCAGTTCTTCACAAGCCTTGATAGCCGCTACCGTTTCCTGACTGTTGATATTATTACGGAAAGGTTGGGGAATAGCCTGAATAGCCGATGCTGCCGTAGTGATAGCTGCCGACACTTTCGTATCCAACTCCGCATTGACTCCAGCCACCAATTTTGAAATTGACTTGTCGCTCACCTTACCGTCCAAAGAGCCGTAATAGGCATTGCGGATTGAGTAAATATTATTGGTATAATCATCACGGGAATGCCAGCTATACCATGACTCAACAGCATAGAGGGCCTCTGTAACATTGTTTGCCATATATTTATTATATGGATCACCAATCTTCGTCTCACCTACCTCATTGGAGATTTCAACACAACCGTCGATAACCTGCTCTATACAGTTCCAGGCACTTGAAAAGTTATAGGCACCATTATGAGCTTTGAAGGAAGTTGCAAAACTTGCCCCACCCTTATAACTCGTATTCCAAGAATCATAAAGATTGGTGGCATCTGTCTTCAACAAAGCCGCCACATTTCTCATGTAGTTGTGCCAACTTGCCGCATTCTCCGAATTATACTCAATGTCAGCAGGATTAACTGTACTGTTGTCATCATCATCGCTACAAGCAGTAGCCGTAAATGCCAGCCCTAATACCAAAGCTGTCGCATAAAAGAAATTTTTCTTCATCTGTATAAAATTAATTGATTACTATTCATCTACTTCTTGACAAACCAACCGATATAGGCAATACCAATCGAAAACTCATTTTCACTATTATACTTACCAGTTCCGAAAACCTTGTTTGTTCCGATTTGGCGGGTGGTGTAATCAGCCTTTACCACCAGATTAGGCAAGGCATACCAATTCAATCCAGCAGTCCACATGCTTACTTGACAACGTTTCTCCATTATCTGGCTAGCCTCTCCCTTTTCTTGCGGATTGTAATATTCATAACGTGCAAAGGGGTAGATAACCGGAACTTTCTTGTTTCCTTTGAAGAAAGCGCTGATATTCAAACCGGCCTCGGCTGCATAACTGACTACATTCTTTGCAATGGGGGTTATACGGCTGTAAGGAGATTTATTCGACAATTTGGTATTTGCCTCACTAAGCTTCGCTGAATTGCCCAAATTTCCGTATACCATATTGGCACGGGCAATCACATATTTATTACGGTATTGGGCATCTGCCGTATAAATTCTTACCGGAATCTTACCGGTAGACGAATAAGTATCCGCTTTGTCAGAATTGGAACCGGCATCAGCGCAGTAATAAAACGAAGCGCCTATACGCAACCCCGGAACCCCCTTGTAGTCCAGACGAGCCACATAGCCCGGTGAAGTAAAGTTGTCTTCTTCAAAGATGCCTTGTTTGCCACTTGCTATCCAGGTGTTACGGTCAAAGCCATTGGCATTCAGACCGGCCACTATCATGGCCTGATAATCAAAGCTGGCATATCCTTTTCCAAAAGAACCAAAAAACTCGAGTCCGTTTTCATGCCACGTAGAAGGAAGGATGGTTGTCTCTCCTTCCGGCCGATAAGTTCCAAAGAAATTGATTGGTTCATGATGGGCGTTGGTCAATCCTACCGGGACAATGATGTGACCGGCACGTATGTTGAATTGTGGAACAATTAAACGGGTAATGTGGAATTGCTCGATAGCCACTTCGCCACCCTTTTCCACCTCCGTTTCATACTCACCGTTTTCCGTATTCTCAAGTTCATAAGCAGTACCCGTACCACCGGATTCAAACTCGATTTCAGCACCGAGTATCCATTTGGAATTGAACTTGTAATCCAGAGCCAACACGAAACGGGGTATAGAAATTGTATTCCTATGTTTGTCTGGATTGCCTTCAGGCGCACCATAGAAACGGTTAATACCATAATCCTTAAAACTTGCAACCATTTCTCCGTATCCACCGAAACGGAATTTCTTGTAGTTGTCGCCATCATTCGCTACTTTTTCCTTTTTCTCTTTGTCTGTTGAAATCTCCGTACTCTCTGCTGCAGAAGTAACTTTTTCAGGTTCAGCAGCCTGCAAAGCATTGGCAGAAAGCAGAAAACATAAAACGAATAAGCCTGTTAATTTTCTCATCTTTTATCTTAAATTTTATTGGGGCAAAGGTAGAGGTAGTTAAAAAGGAGAACAATACCTAAAAATTACGAAAAGAAGAGAAAAAGTAACCATTAGTAGGTAATGGCAGATTTATAACAACAAATAAAGATGAGAAAGGAGGGTAAGTGGTAAAAAGGACTATTAAACAGACTGTAAGGCTACTTATATTTAAACGCCAGTATATAGTACCCTATAAATGCCACCCCCAACAAAACAAACGAGACAAGGAGCAGGAGTTTGCCGAATGCATAATACAAGCCCCAAACACTGCCCAAAAGCACTAACAACAGAATGATGTTCATCACCCGGGTAAGGCGTATGGCAAACAAATATTGAACAGCCGCATTGCGCTCGGTGACCCGAATAGGGAAATTGATGAAACGGACGGGAAGATACGCCAATCCCCCCATCAAAAGGAAACAGAAAATGGAACAGCCACCCATCACCCAGACGGCGGGCAGCAGGGCACCTTCTCTTTGGGTATACAGCCAGTAAATGCTAATCCACGTAACGAGCACGATAAGCAGGGCCGTACCTTCCAGAATACGGTCAAGCACAGTGGGTTGGAAACGGACATTAGGGCATTTCTTGCCGGAATAAGGACCAAGATTAATCATATTATCTACGATTTAGAATCTGTTATCACTAATCCTCCTTTGCTTTCTCTTCAGACGGAGGAGGATTCTTGGACTTCTTCATCCGCCCACTCTTCCGCAATGCTTCAGCGATAATCCACTGAAGCTGTCCATTGGTACTACGGAACTCGTCGGCTGCCCATTTTTCAATGGCATCCATCGTTGCAGCATCCACACGGAGGACAAAGCTTTTGGTTGAAGTTTCTTTTTTAGCCACTATTTATTTACTATTTAACAATTTACGATTTATGATTGAAGTTACTTTGATATAACCAAGTACCAATCAAAGAGTATTCTGCTTGCCCCGCACGAAGGAGGCAATGTCATCCATAACATATGCCGGGACGGGCGAAGCATGGCTATACTCAAACGGAGTCGCCTTGCCGCTGCCTTCCTGCAACAAGTGATTCAATTTCGGATAAGATTTGAAGTACGCATTCTTACAACGCAACAGACCGGAACGCCATAAACCGAAGTCTTCCATAGTCACTTGATAATCTCTCTCCCCTTGAAGAACAAATATGGGCAGCTTTAGTTTAGCGGCAACCTCCACCGGTTTGTAAGCGTTGGCAAACAGCCAATATGAGCGAGGCTGCCCCAACGGTAAGGGAATTGCCTCATCGAACTCTTCGGTACCAAGCTTTTTGACATTCACCAACTGTTGTTTCAGTTCATCAAGTTGAGCCTTTACATTGACTGAAGAATCCGTCAAAGAAGAGGTATAATAAAACTGTTCCTCAAGAGCATCTTCAAGCGGTCTTGCCAGTCCGGCAAGGATAATGATACCTGCCAAACCTTTCGAACGCCCGGCAATACGGGGAGCCAATGTACCTCCCAGGCTGTGCCCCAACACATACACACTGTCAGAAGCCAGCTCGGGCAAAGCCCTTACCTGCTCCACTATGGCAACGGCATCGTCCACGGCCTCAGTATCATAATCGAGTTCGCGACCGGCAGGAACGCAAGCCGCACCATATGCTTTTGTCCGTTTTTCATAGCGGACGACGGCAATGCCGCGTTCCGCCAATCCCCAGGCCAGGTCACGGAAAGGCTTGTTGGGACCTATCGTCTCGTCACGGTCGTGAGGACCGGAACCATGTACCAGAATAACACAAGGAACCCTGCATACATCCGAACCGACTGCCCTCTTGGGCAAAGTCAACGTTCCGGGAAGCTTGTAGCCGTCGGCTCCCAGCGTAATATCCCTTTCATCCATTTTTGTCTTATCATAGGCTACCGGTTGGGCAGTGCTAACAGCAGGTGCAGGGACTAGCCGGATTGTATTCAGTGCCCCGTCAGCATCAAAAGCCACTAGAAAGCGGAGATTATAACGTTCAAATTCCACATCGGAATAATAGATAGTAATTCCCTGGGCAGAATCGGTCTTCCATTCTCCTTTTGATATGGATTTACCAAACATTTTCTCTGCTTGCCGGAAAGAATCATTGAAGAGTGCCGGAGCCAGTTTCTCCTGCAACTCCCGGTTCAATGCCGCATGGATGCTGTCACCTTGCCCTGCCACAAACAATTCATAAATGTGCTGCGCGCGCGCAGTATTCGCATCTTGTGCAAAGCCCCCATATACATTGCCCAGCAAGAGCAGTATAAGAGCCCACCGTCCTATGCCTCCCATCTCTTTCATCCGTATCCTTTATCAATGGTTCAACGTTCCCGTATTGACTACCGGTTGGGCAGCCTCGTCCGCACAAAGCACTACCAACAGATTGCTGACCATTGCTGCTTTCTTGTCTTCGTCCAGTTCAACAATTTCTTCTTCAGAAAGTTTATGGAGCGCCATTTTTACCATAGAGACTGCCCCTTCCACAATCTTCTCGCGTGCCGTAATAATGGCAGATGCTTGCTGGCGACGCAGCATCACAGCGGCAATTTCGGGCGCATATGCCAGATAGTTGATACGCGCTTCCACCACTTCCATACCTGCCATGGCCAGGCGTTCATTCAATTTCTGCTCCAGCTGTTCATTGATTTCCTCACCGCCCGAACGAAGTGTCAACTCTTCCGTATCAGCCTCATTATCATCATAGGCATACTGACCGGCAACCTGGCGAAGAGCGGCATCACTCTGTATCATGACGAAATTCTCGAACGCATTCATACGGTTGGCCACCGCATTGCCAAGACTGACCTGGTTCGCATTACCCGCTGTCGGAGCGGATGCAGCCATTGTTTGTGAATCAATCTCAAACATGGCTTTATAGGTGTCCTTCAGCTTCCACACCAATACCAGTCCTATAAGAATAGGATTACCAATCTTATCGTTCACCTTTATCGGCTCCACATCCAGGTTGCGTGCACGAAGCGAAAGCTTCTTCTTATTAAGGAAAGGGTTTACCCAGAAAAAGCCGGTCTC
>OMFN01000483.1_pt1 | contig 24179 bp, 19 predicted proteins | sample 1645641 | NCBI WGS metagenome assembly OMFN01 (sample SAMEA103958126, study PRJEB25191) | human gut metagenome
TTTCCAGCGAGCGGTGCCTGTCTTTTGTCAAGGCGCTCCGTCCCTATCTGGATATGGTCGCGGGGCTGGGAATGCTGGTGGGTAATCTCGCGGGCGGGCATCTGTCGGACCGCTTCTCTCCCGAACGGGTCGCCCGTTTTATTCAGGGGATGATATGTCTGTTGCTCGTAGGGATCTTCTTCGCGGCTCGGATCGACTGGCTCGTGATTCCGCTGATGTTCCTGACGACGGCTTCGCTCTTCGGGGTTTCATCGCCCCAGCAACTGCTTATTCTGGAGAATGCGCCGGGCGGGGAGATGCTCGGCGCCGCGTCGATCCAGATCGCGTTCAACCTCGGTAACGCTTTGGGCGCCTACTTCGGCGGTCTGCCGATCAGTTTCGGTCTGGGGCCTCAATATGCCGCCCTGCCCGGTGCGGCGATGGCCCTGCTGGGCTTCGTCATGTTCTCCGTCTATTGCAGTCTTTACGGTCGGAATAAAACTCATAGAATATTGTCGGAAAATGAAATGCGCGGATAATCGGGAAGAGCTGTTCCCGGTGGTCGATGCTGCCGGACGTGTCGTCGGCCGGGCCACGCGGGGCGAGTGCCACGGCGGGTCGATGCTGTTGCATCCGGTGGTGCACCTCCATCTGTTCAACTCCCGTGGGGAGCTTTACCTGCAAAAACGTCCGGCGTGGAAGGATATCCAGCCCGGACGGTGGGATACGGCCGTAGGCGGCCATGTGGATTGGGGGGAAGAGCCTCTCGTTGCCCTGCGGCGCGAGGTGCGCGAGGAGGTCGGCGTGACGGATTTCGTGCCGCAGCACGTGCTGACCTACCTGTTCGAGTCGGAACGCGAACGGGAGTTGGTCTATGTCTATAAGACGGTGTACGATGGGCCTGTCGTACCGAGCGGCGAGTTGGACGGAGGCCGCTTCTGGACACTGCGCGAGATCGCCGAAGGAGTGGGCGGCGGGATCTTTACCCCCAATTTCGAAGGCGAGATCCGCCGTGTGGCGGAGCTGCCGGATGTCGGGCGTTGAGTCCCCGGTTCCGTTCGCTGCGCCTCTTCGGAACGCAGGGCGGTCTGCCGTCCGGCGACCGCTAAATAAAGCACATGATCAGAATCTGAATGATGATGACCCGCAGGAACATGCATACGGGATAGACCGTCGCGTACGCCACGGCCGGATGATCGCCGGGGATCGAGTCGTTGGCATAGTTCAGCGCCATCGGGTTGGCCATGCTGCCGCACATGATGCCGGCTACCTGTCCGAAATCGAGTTTGAAGAACCGCAGCGACAGGGCGGCTACGATAACGATGGGGACGAACGTGAGGAGGAATCCCAGTCCGATCCAGAGCATTCCTTCGGGGCGCATGATCGTTTCGACGAAATGGGCGCCCGCTTCGAGCCCCAGGCAGGCCAGATAGAGCGACAGTCCCAATGCCCGGAGCATCAGGTTGGCGCTCAACGTGGTGTAGGTGACGATGTGGATGCGGGGGCCGAAGGTCCCGATCAGGATGCCGAGGATGATCGGGCCGCCTGCGAGTCCCAGTTTGACGGGGAGGCTGATACCCGGTACCGCGAAAGGGATGCTTCCCAGCAGCAGGCCCAGGAGCAAACCGATGAAAACCGGAATCAGGTTGGGTTCGTCGAGCTGTTTGACGGCATTGCCGAGGATTTTTTCGACGCCTTCGATCGCCTGCGCTTCACCCACTACCGTCAGGCTGTCGCCCAGTTGCAGCGTGAGATCGGGCGTGGCGAGCAGTTGTACGCCCGAACGATGCACCCGGCTGATGTTGATGCCGTACAGGTTTCGCAGACGCAGCGAGCTGAGTTTGCGGCCGTTGATTTCGGGGCGGGTGACGATGATCGACCGGGAGATGAGCTGGCTGTCCAATGCGTTCCAGTCGATGTCGTGCGTATTCCAGTCTTTCTGTACCCGCTCGCCGAAGAGGAGTTCCAGTGCCTGCACGTCGTCCGGCGAGGTGATTACCAGTACCAGATCACCCGATTCGAGGGTCGAGTCCGAAGTCGGAATCGAAACCTGCCCGGCACGCCAAAGGCGGGAGATGACGAAATGGTGGTGGCTGTATGCCGCGACGTCGCGGATGCTTTTGCCGACGACGCCGGGGTTGGAAATCTTGAATTCGACGATGAAGATATTCTTTTTATGTTCGGCGTCCGGTTGCGGAATGTCCGAGGGCCGGGCGAAGAGTTTGCGTACGGCGATGATGCCCAGAATCACGCCTACGACACCCAGCGGGTAGGTCAATGCACAGCCCAGCGTGGCGTTGTTGCTGTCCAACTGCATCTGCGAGAGCATCTGTTGTGCCGCACCGAGCGCCGGGGTGTTGGTCGTGGCGCCGCACAGGATGCCTGCCATGTCGCTCATGGGAACACGGGCCGCATAGCCGAGCCCTACGGCCAGTGCCGAACCTGTCAGGACGATGAGCGTGGCGAGCGAAACCAGCCGGATGCCGCCCGAGCGGAGCGAACTGAAGAAACCGGGGCCGACCTGCAATCCCAATGCATAGACGAAGAGTACGAGCCCGAAACTTTCGGCGAAAGCCAGCATCGAAGGATCGACCGAGAGTCCGAAATGGCCCGCTGCGATGCCGATGAAGAAAACGAACGTCACGCCGAGCGAAATTCCGAAAAAACGCACTTTGCCCAGCATCATGCCGAACACCGAGATCAGCGAGAGCACGACGACGGCTTGAATGGCCGAATGTTGGGTAAAAAGATCCGTAAACCAGTCCATTTTGTTTCGTTCCGGGATTGTTCCGGCTGCAAAAATAGCTGTTTTTTCCGAATGGAGATGTGCGGATGCCTCTTTTTGCCGGATCGCAGGAATGAACGGGCCGAATATCCTTATTGCCAGGGACGGGCGTATCCGTCGGATCATTTCCGGGGAGAGGGTGTATGGCGCCTTGTCGGGAAGCGCTCTCTTCGCATTTTCGGAGTAGGCCGGCCGGCGAGTTCGCGGAGCGTGTCGCCGTTGGCGCGGAGGATGGTCAGGATGCGCTCCTCGGAGAGAAAGAATTCCTCTTCGGAGAGGATTTTCAGGGTGTCGTCGAAGCGCAGACGCTGCGTTTCGGTCCAGTAGTGATAGCGGTGGCAGAGCATTTCGTCGCGTCGGGCGATCAGGGCTTTGTTGCGTCCTCGGGGCATGTCGTGTGTTTTTTAGTCGGATGAAACAGTGTCATTGCCGTCCGGAAGAGTCCGGCGGCAGGCGGAAATCGAAAAAATAGAGAAAGGATGGGCGCCCGTTTCGGGAAACGGGAAGGGCGCGTCTGCAAATATACGCTGACGAAAAGGCGAAGTCAAGAGGTCGTCGTGTTTTTTTGAGTTTTCGAATTAAATATTATTCGTATACTTGCACCCGCAAAAGGTATCCGTATGTTTTTTCGAAGCGTGCGGAGTAATAGGGAATCCGGTGCGAATCCGGAACAGTGCTCGCTGCTGTAAGTCCTGTTTCCTTTCGGGGAATAGTTCGATCGCTCTCTTTTGCCACTGGCCATGAAGCCGGGAAGGCGCGACGGACGGGATGAGTCAGAAGACCTGCCTTTGCACGAAGATTTTACACCTGCGGGTCACGGGATGGAATCACGAATGTCGGTTGCTCTGTTTGCTCGATTTCCCCATTCAGTCGATTTTTCCGGACCCGGTGTTGCCATGAGTCCCCGAAGCGTATGCTTTGCGGCGATCTTTCGTACAGGAGGAAACATACAATTTATTAAATAATAAAAGATTATGAAAAAAAGAGTATTTTTGGCTTTGCTGGCTGCGGCTGCGGTAACTTTCGTCGGATGTTCGAAGGACGACGACGGGCCGGACGAAGGACCCCAGACCTATACGATCACTTTCGAGGGCGACGACTGGTCGCCGCTGGTGGTGGCGAACTATAACGGCGGTAAGGCGATGTCCGTAGTTTACGAAGATAAGGCGTACACCTGGACCGATCAGACCACGCAGCTGACTTCGCCCTGTCCCGAAGGTTGGGGATACCCGTTTATGGTATCGTCCTACAACTCCAAGGATATCGAGAAGTTCAACACCTATGAGTTTGACCTCTACCTGTACAATGCACAGAACGAGGATGCTACTACGGGCGGCGGCCACGACGGATCGGATAATTTCCTTATCGGTTACGGCAACTACGACGAAGCGCACCCCGACTATGGCGACAGCCGTCCTATTTTCGCTTTCCCCGACGGTGTAGCGCGTACGATCCAGAGCTGTTACATCAATTCGACTTGCTATTTTTTGAGTGTGGCGGCCAAAGGCAATGCCCTTGCACCTGCGCTTGAGGAGGGTCAGGATGTACTGATTCATGCTACGGGTTACGATGCCGCAGGTAAGGAGACCGGCACCGTGACGATGACTTTCGCATCGAAGGACAAGCTGATTAAGGAGTGGACCAAATGGGACCTCTCTTCGCTGGGCAAGGTGGCGAAGGTTCGTTTCAATATGACGGGCGGCCCCGATAACGGTTATGGCTTCTCGATGCCGGCCTATTATGCTCTGGATGACATTACGATCGAGCTGTAATGTTTTTCCGGAGAGTTTCCGGACCGATTTCGGCGATCGTTTCCGACTTGCGGAAAAGTCCGTGACGGACTGCACCGGGCGGAGGCGACGACTTTTGAAGATAAATCGTTTTTGTGTGCGTCGGCAGGGCGGGTTTCCGCTCTGCCGCGTGCCGTAAACGCGAATATATGCAACGTGCTATGTGGTTTTTTTCGAAAAGATATTTCCCGTTTTGGGCGGTGTTTGCGGCGCTGCTGACGACCGCCTGCAACAAGGACGAAGTGATTTTGGACGACCGGGATCATGCTCCCGTCATTACGCTCGACAGCGAGTCGGGGGTTTATACCGTCAAGATGGGCCGGGAGCTGACCATCGCTCCTACGGTGGAGTATGCCGAGGGAGCTACCTACTCATGGATCGTCGATGGCAAGCTGGCAGGTTCCGAACCGACCTATACGGCCGTCTTTACCGAACTGGGTGAAGTGTATATCACGTTCCGTGTCGAAACGGCTGCCGGAAAAGCTGAAGCGGAGCTGCGGGTGGATGTGCTGGAGCTTACTCCGCCCGTCATTTCGCTCGCACTGCCTGCCGAGGGGCTCAAGGTTCTGCCGGGTGTCGAATATACCTTCACTCCCGATATTCAGCATTCGGACCAGGAGGACTTCCGCTGCCGGTGGCTTTGTGCCGGCGAGGTCGTTTCTACGCAGATGAGCTATACCTTCCGGGAAGAGGCGGTGGGGAGCTACCCGATCCGTATCGAGGCATCGAACGACGACGGAACCTCCTTCAAGGAATTTGTCGTGGAGGTCGTGGAGAAGATGCCTTCGGAGGTCCGCTTCGAAAAGCTCTCTCATTACTGTAAAACGACCGATCGGAGCACGTTCGTCGGCCGTGCGGTCTATCTTGCGCCGTCGCTGGCTTATATCGCCGATCCGCAGTTCGTCTGGTCGGTTGATGGGGAACCGGTCGTAGCCGAAACGGGTGCCGTGTTTAAGTTTACACCCGACGGGCCGGGCGACTATACCGTTCGGGTCGATGTGACCGAAGGCGGCGATGCTTCCGAGCGTCTTACGCGAAACATCGTCCGAGGGGTTGCTACGCTGTCTGCCGAGATCGTCGTTCATGCCTTTGCGGACGAGGAGCAGCGCCGACGCCCGGCGAGTGTGGCGAGCAGTCGTTTCCAGCATGCGGTTTACGAATTTCTGCCCGCTCCCGGGCAGTTGGTCGGCGAAAAGACCGAAGCCGGATATACGGGCAACGAGCGTACCCATGAAGATGCCGTGGCTTATGCAGCCGGGAGGCTGGAGGCGCGGAGTTATGTTTCGCTCGGGGGATTCGGCGGTTATCTGATCGTCGGGTTCGACCACAGTATCGCCCGAATGGAAAGCGGCTATGATTTTTCCATTGAGGGGAATGCATTCGACACCAGCTCGGAGCCGGGCGTGGTGTGGGTCATGCAGGACGTGAACGGCAACGGTGAGCCCGATGACGAGTGGTACGAGTTGCGGGGCAGCGAAACGGGTAAGGAAGGGACTGTTTCCGGTTATGCCGTGACTTATTACCGCCCTGCCGGAAGGGGGATGGACGTGCAGTGGACCGATTCGGAAGGTCGCAGCGGCACGGTCGAATACAGGGGTGAGTTTCACGACCAGGATTTCTATTATCCGGCTTGGGCCGCCGATACTTATACGTTGCGCGGTACGCTGCTCGAATCTCGGAATATGGTCGATGACAGAGGGTTTTGGATCAACCGCCCTTACGAGTGGGGTTATGCCGACAATTACGGAAGCGACTGTCTTGCGGGTGGCGATGCAATGGACGGAAAGGGACAGAGCAACGGATTCCGAATCGCCAATGCCATGCAGCCCGACGGAACGCCTGTCGAACTGAAGTACATCGACTTCGTCAAAGTACAGGTGGGGGTCAATGCCAAGAGCGGTCCGCTGGGCGAGGTTTCGACCGAAGTTTTCTCCTTCGCCGATCTTTCGATCGCGGAGTAAGGCTGCGGAACGAATCCGCCGGATTGCCTCTCTTTTCCGCTTGGGACAGGAGAAGAGTTGCCCGGAAACATCTGCAGAGAGAGAATCTACATCGACAAGAGAAGTTCCCGGAAACGCAAATCGTTTCCGGGAGCTTCTCTCTTGTACTGCTTGCGGTCGGAGTCTTCGGGTTTCGTTTACCGCGCTTAAAGCGTCAGGGGGAAACCCGCGTAGAAATCGAGGATCTTGGTGCGGAATATGAATTCGTATTTGGCCTGGATCTGGTCGGATTCGGCCTTCTGCATGCGGGTCTTGGCGTCGTTGTAGTCGAAGGTCGTCGAGCGGCCCGCAGCGTATTTCTCGGCTTCGTACCTGAAGGCGACCTGTGCGGAATTGAGCGCTTTTTCCGCCGAACGGTATTTCAACAGGGCGGCATCGGCCTGGTAGTAGGCCGTTTCGATCTCTTTTTGCAGGGTCTGCTCGGCTTCGGTCAGGACGAGCTGCTGGCTCCGTACGCCCAGTTTGGCCGTTCGCACGCTGTTGCGGGTCGCCATGCGGTTGAAGATGGGGATGTTGATCGCCACCCCTACGTATTCGGTGCTGTTGTTGCGGAACTGGCGTCCGAAAGCGGGATTTACCGCACCCGTAGCGAACGAGTGATAGACGTTGGTGTCGTATCCTCCTGTCAGCGTGATCTGGGGGTAGTAAGCCGCACGGGACATCCGCACCGCCCGGAGAGCCTGCTCGAGGCGGAAGCGCTCGGCCTGTATGCGGGGACGGTTGTCCAGGGCGTAGGAGAGCACTTCGGCCGGGTTACGCAGGTGACGCATCGACTCCACGGTGAGGCTGTCGAAAGTCGGGGCGACTATGTCGAATCCTTCGGCACTCGTCCGGTTCAGGGCCTGGCTCAGGGCCAGCAGGGAGAGTGAGAGGTCGTTGCGGCTTTGGGTTAGTTTGTATTCGTCGGCCGCCAGCAGGGCTTCGTTTTCGTAAAGCACCGACTCGGCGACTTTGCCCGTTCGTACCTGCTCCCGGCTGCGTTCCACCTGTTGTGTGCTCAAGGCGAGCGCTTGCTCTGCAACATTAACCAACTCCTTTGCGACCAGCACGTCGAGGTAATACGACATAATATTGACCGATACGTCTTCACGGATCCGGTCCAGGTCCTGGACAGCGGCTTTCAGGCTCAGCTTGCCTGCTGCGATTTCGTGGTTGATGCGTCCGCCCATGAAGAGCGGCAGCGAGGCCGAAACGCCGAGCGAACCCGACACCTGGTTGTTGTCGGCGTAGGTGTTGTTGCTGATGAGGCTTCGTCCGAAGCTGAAGTTCGTACCGAGGTTGGCACCGAGGTCGGGCAGGCGGCTGTGGCGCGAGGTGTTGAGTTCGACGGAGCGCTGTTCGACTTGCAGCGCCTGTTGCTGGATCTGTATGTTATGTTCGTGGGCGTATCGGATGCAGTCGTCCAGGCTCCAAGGGCCTGCTTCGGGTGTCGGAGTCGGAATTTGGGCCTGCGCCGTGCTGCCCGCGAGCAGCAGTGCGATGAAAAGAGTTCCGAATTTCATGGTGGCAGGGATTTAGATGGACTGTTGTTGGAGGTTGCGGACTTTGTCCGTTTCGGTGACGCCGGATACGATTTCGATGTTCACGCCGTCCGACAGACCGAGCGTTACGTCCCGTTTCTCGAAGGTTTGTTCGGGGCTCTCCTCAGGACTGGTGAGGATATAGACGCAGGGCTTGCCCTCTTCGAACTGGATGGTGCTTTCGGGCAGTGTGAGAACACCTTCGCGGCTGTCGGTCACGATGCTGGCATTGGCGCTGTAACCTGCACGGACGAAGACCGATTCCGGGATCTTGGCGGCGGCCTTCACCTCGAACATGATGATTCCGTTCACATCGGCGGCTTTGGGCGAAATGTACTCCAGCGTGGCTTGGAGGACGGTACCCTGCATGGCACCGATGGTCAGCACGACGGGCATGCCGGCGTGCAGGCGGCCGATGTCGGTTTCATCGACATTGCCCCGGAAGAGCATGTCGCCCATGTCGGCGACCGTGGCGATCGTGGTGCCGTCGTTGAAGGTATTGGCCTGGATCACCGAGTTGCCGACCTTGATCGGTACGTCGAGGATCATACCCGTGATGGTGGAGCGTATCTGGGTGTTGCTTAAATCTTTGTATCGGTTGGTAATACCGGTTTTGACGATTTCCAGGTTGTCTTCGGCATTCTGGAACTCCTCTTCGGCCTGGCGCAGGGTGGTCTGCCCCTTCTCGAACTCCTCCTGCGATACCACGCCTTTGGCATAGAGGGCTTCGGTGCGTTCGAACTCCTTGCGGGTCTGGTCGAGCGAGAGCCGGGCCACCGTCACGCGGGATTCGGCGGCATTGAGGGTTCCCATTTCGGGAATGACCTTCACCGTAGCGATGACGTCGCCCTGTTTTACACGGTCGCCGGCCTTGCAGAGCACCTCGGAAATGATACCCGAGATCTGGGGCTTGATGAGCACCTCGTCGCGGGGTTCGACCTTGCCCGAGGCGATGACGTACTGACGGATCGTGTCGCGCACGGGGGTTGCGAGGGTGTAAACCACCTTCACGGGGCGGGTTTTGTTCCAGAGGAAGACGAATGTGCCGACGAGCAGCGCGAGGAACAGGATGCCCAGGAAAATCTTCAGAAACTTTTTCATATTATGTCGGTTTTTTGCGTTTGTTTCGAGTTTCGGGGTTTACTCTTCGCGGATCGCATCCACGGCTTTGATCCGCAGTGCCCGGGTCGCAGGGATGATGCCTGCCAGCAGGCTGCCCAGGACGAGGATCCCCAGCGCGAGTATTCCCATACCGAAGGAGATCTGCCATGAAATATCGGGCAGGTGTTGGTCCATCTGGGCGGCCCGCGCGTAGAAACTGTCGGCGATGGAGAGAACGCCTACGCCCGCACCGAAACCGAAGATGCCCGCGATAAAAGTGAGGATGAAGCTCTCGGAGAGGATTTGCGAAAGGATCGTCAGGGGCGAAGCGCCGATGGCGCGGCGGATGCCGATCTCCTGCGTGCGTTCGCGTACCAGCACCAGCATGATGTTGCTGATGCCCACGATGCCCGCGAGCAGCGTACCCAGACCTACGATCCACGTAAGCAGGGAGATGCCTCGGAAGAGCCCCATGATCTTGCCGAAGACCTCGGAGGTATCCTGAAAATAGATCGCCTTCTTGTCGTCGGGAGCGATCAGGTGCCGTGCGGCGATGCTTTGCCGGCACTCCTGGATCACCTCTTGGGTCGGTTCGTCCGCATATCCGGTGAGTGCCAGCATGTCGATCGTCCGTCCCAGTCCGTACATTTGCTGTACGAGCAGCGCCGGGATGACGACGGTCCGCTCCGGGTCGCTGAAGGCCATCATACCGCCCAGGGGTTTGGTAACGCCGACGACCGTGAAGTAGGAGCTGCCGATCTGGATCGTTTTGCCTGTGGGATCTTCTCCGCCGGGGAAGAGGTCGCGCCAGACCTGAAGCCCGATTACGCAGACTTTGCGCTGGCGCAGTTCATCGACTTCGTTCAGGTAACGCCCCATGAGAATCTGTTGAGGAGCGATCTGCTGCATGTCGGGCGAGTAGCCCATCAGTCCGAATTCGCCTTTGTGGTCTTGGTGGCTCATGTTGCGTTGATTGCCCCAGCAAACAGCCGAGATGTATTCGATGCGGGGTAGTTTCCGGAGCGCTTCCAGGTCGTCCCAGTCCAGTTCCCAGCTGCGGCCCGTAGGCATACCTTCGTAAGGGACGGAGGTGCGGTCGGACATGATGAAAATGGCGTTGGTGGCCGTGCCGCCCAGTTGGGCGCGGAACATGCGGCCCAGCCCCGTGCCGGCACCCAGCAGGACGATCAGCATGAAGATACCCCAGAAGACGCCCAGCGCCGTCATGATGCTGCGCCTGCGGTTGCGGGAGATCGTCTGCCAGATTTCGTTCCAGCGATCCGTATCGAAAAATCCTGTCATAGTTTGGTTCCTTTTCTTTCTTCCGGGTGTCCCGGGCTCGTTGTTGCTGTTCTCTTTTCGGTCTGTCGTAGTTTCGCGGCTTGGCCGCGTATTCAATTCTTACCCACCCCTCAATCCCTTCATCGGGAGGGGACTTTTGTCGTCCTTCGGACTCCGGGGTGCTTCCTTATCTGTTCCCCGGTCGTTGTGGGATTCGTTGTCGCGCAGTTATTTATTGTGCCGCAGGGCATCGACGGTCTTCAGTCGGGCAGCCCGGCGGGAGGGGATGTAACCTGCGATAAGTCCGGCCAGAACCAGGACGATCGTCGCGCTTACCGCTACCGAGAGGTTCAACGTCGGATTGACGAAGATGTTGAACGTGTTCTCCCCACCGGGCGGAGTTTGTGTCATGAGCTTGTTCACTCCTTCCATGGCGAATACGCCGAGCACCATCCCGATATAGCCGAATGCGGCGGTGATCATCACCGATTCGGTCAGGATCAGTCGGATGATCGACGAGGGTTTGGCCCCGAGCGCCTTGCGAATGCCGAATTCAAAGGTGCGCTCCTGCACCGTTACCAGCATGATGTTGCTCACGCCCACGATGCCTGCGAGCAGCGTTCCCAGACCGATGATCCAGATGAAGAGGTTGATGCCGCCGAAGACGAGCATCATGTTCTTGTAACCTTCCATGCGGTTGTAGATCCAGACGGCGCTTTCGTCGTCGGGCGCGAAGGTGTGTTCGGCGGCCAGACGATTGCGGAGCCGCTGTTCGAATTCGGCCATTTTCTGATCGGTGTCGATGTCTTTCACCGAAAGATAGGTCTGTCCTACGCTCGGATCGCTGTGGTTGAAGAGCAGTTGGGCGGTCGTCAGCGGGATGAAGGTGAATGTGTAGGAGCCGAACTGGTCCATCTCGAAAACACCGATGATGCTGTACGATGTTCCGTTGACCAGGAGGTGCTGTCCGACGGGACTTTGACCGTGAAACAGGACATCCCGCACGTTTTTATCCACGACGATCACCTTGCGCCGCTCCCGAAGGTCGGTATCGTTCAGGAAGCGTCCGTCGAGCACCCTGACATTCATGATTTCGCGGTATTCCGGGTCGCTGCCGACTACGGCCGCATTGTTCAGAAAGTCGCGTCCGTGGGAGAGGTTGTATTGTCCCGGTCCCTGCACGCGGGCGGAAACCTTGTCCACTTCGGGAAATTCGGTGCGCAGGATCTCCAGGTCGCGGTTGGTGATGTTAATGCGCCGCCACTTGTCGTAGCCCTTGTAGGGTTGCGAGGTCCAGCCGCCGTTGATGATGACCGAATTGACGGCCATCGACCCGAAATTGGAGAGCGTGCCGTTTTTCAGTCCGTTGCCCGAGCCGAGCAGGATGACCAGCATGAAGATGCCCCATGCGACCGAGAAGCCCGTGAGGAACGTGCGCAGCTTGTTGCGGCGGATCGACGCCCAGATTTCCAACAGCAACTCTCTCATGGCCGGAGGTTTTGGATCGAACCGATCACGCCGTCCTTCAGGTGGATGATCTTGTCCGTCTGGTCGGCGATCGACTGTTCATGGGTTACGCAGATGATGGTCATGCCCGTCCCGTTTACCTGCCGCAGCAGGTCCATTACCTCCTGCGAGGTTTTGCTGTCCAGGGCGCCCGTAGGTTCGTCGGCGAGAATGATCTGGGGCTTGTTGATCAATGCCCGGGCGATGGCCACGCGCTGCTTCTGGCCGCCCGACATCTCGTTGGGCATGTGGTTGGCCCAGTCGCGGAGTCCCAGCCGGTCGAGGTATTCGAGGGCTTCGGCATTGCGCTTGCGGCGCGAAACGCCCTGGTAGTAGAGGGGAAGGGCGACGTTCTCGACCGCGTTCTTGTAGTTTATCAGGTTGAACGACTGGAAAATATAGCCGATCATGTTGTTGCGGGCAGCGGCGGCCTGCGTCTCGCTCAGGTGTTTGATCAGGCGCCCGTTCAGGAAATATTTGCCCGTGTCGTAGTCGTCCAGGATCCCGAGGATGTTCAGCAGGGTCGATTTGCCCGATCCCGAGGCCCCCATGATCGAAACCAGCTCGCCCTTTCCGATTTCGAGGTCGATGCCCTTGAGTACATGCAGCGGAGCGCCGTTGTGGTAGGTCTTGTTGATGTTTTCGAGTACAATCATATCGAGAGGGAGTGATCCCGTTTTTTTATGGTCGTTGATTTTGTTCGCTGTTTTTGTTTCGGCGTATTTCCTGTTGATCCGTGAAGTGTTCCTGCCGGTCGAAACCGAAGGGTTCTGCGGGGTGTTTCCTGTGCCGGCGTTATGTAATTCCTCGACTTTTGGAAACGCTTGCAGGCACTGCGTCCGTTCTTATCGTTTGTTGCGATAAAGATAGAAAGTATATTTGTGAAAAACAAGAAAAATTTATCGAAAATCAATAAAATTTTACCCCCCCCCGATATATCGGTCGAGAGGGGGATTTTGTGTGGAAAAAAGACCGTCCCATCCTCTGAAAAAGGAGGCGGGACGGTCTTTAGTTATTCCGCATACACGGTTATTCCGGTTTCGGCAGGAGTCCTGTTTTTTGATATACCTTATAATATATGGATCTTGCGAGAAAATCACTTCCGCGCAGAGCGGACAGGCGTCCGCGAACGATTCCTGCACATGGAGTCGAGGAGCCTATTTGAGCCGCAGGAACGAATAGCCGAAGCGTTCGCAGGCGGCTTTTTCCAACTCTTCGCGGGCCGAGGGGTGCGCAATGTCGATCAGGGCGCGGGCACGCTCGGCGAGTCCTTTGCCCAGCAGGTAGGCCGCACCGTACTCCGTGACGACGTATTGTGTCTGGAAACGGGTGGTCACCACGCCGGCGCCGGGCGTCAGCAGGGCCTTGATCTTGGAGTGTCCCTTCGAGGTGGTCGAGGGGAGCGCGATGAAGGTTTTACCGCCTTCGGAGAGGGCGCCGCCGTACATGAAGTCGTGTTGTCCGCCTACGCTCGAGTAGATCATCGTGCCGATCGAGTCGGCGCAGATCTGGCCCGTCAGATCGACCTCCAGCGCCGAATTGATGGCCATGACCTTCGGATTCTCGCGGATGCGGAACGGGTCGTTCGTCCATGCCACGTCCTTCATGATCAGGTCTTCGTTGTAGTCCATGTATTCGTAAAGCCGCTTCGAGCCGAGAGCCAGCGACGCGAGGTTTTTGCCCGGAAGCACTTTTTTCTGCGAGTTGTCGATCACGCCGCTCCGAATCAGGGGTACTACCCCGTCGGTGAGTGCTTCGGTGTGGAGTCCCAGGTGTTTATGATCGCCCAGGGCCGCGAGTACGGCGTTGGGGATGCCGCCCACGCCGATCTGGAGGGTCGCACCGTCGGGAATCAGCTCGGCGATGTAGCCGCCGATCTTGCGGTCGATTTCGTTGGGCTGGGCGGTCGGAAGCTCCACCAGAGGTTCATCGACTTCGACGGCGGCCGTGAGTTTCGAGACGTGGATCAGCGCGTCGCCGTAGGAGAACGGCACGTGGGGGTTGATCTGGGCGATGACGACCTTCGCACATTCGGCGGCCGAAACCGCGAGGTCGGCCGAGGTGCCGAAACTGCAATAGCCCTCCTCGTTGGGGCGCGAACAGTTCAGCAGCGCTACGTCGATCGGGATGATCCCCTTGCGGAAAAGCCCCGGAATCTCACCCAGAAAAGCCGGGATAGCCTGTCCGTACCCTTGAGCGATCCAGTTGCGGACGGAGTTCGACACGAAGAGGCTATATACGAGGAAACTGTCTTTGTATTCGGGCTTGCAGTAGGGCGCTTCCTCCCGTCCGATGGCGAAAGCCGAATAGACCTTCACCCCCCGGAGTTCGTGTCCCCGGTCGGCCATCGCTTTCACGAGCACTTCCGGAATCGAAACGCTTCCCTGAATATAAACGCTGTCGTTGGATTTGATGAGCTTCGCAGCTTCAGCGGCAGTGGTGTAGTTGATCATGGGTTTGGTTTTCTATGTCGTTTCCGGCAGTCGGTCGGTGGATGGAAAATTCGGCACCGTCGTCGGCCGGAGACGGTAGGTTTTGTCTTTTTTGTTGGTTATTTGAAGGAGCCGAATTTATTCGGCTCCTTCTCTTCGTCGGGTGTGAACGGTCGTTCCCGGAGTCCGTACCGGATTCTTTGCTCCGGAGTGCAGCTCCGGGACGATTTCACAGCGACCCGGAGCTGCAATGCCGGATTTATTTCCGGGCGTAGTCCTGCGCGAAGTCGCGGAGGCGCCGGTCGAGCAGGTCGTACTGCTCCTCGCGGTTCATCTGCGACACGCAGACACGCACGCCGTTCTGGAGGCTGCCCGTCGAGGTGAGCGAGATCGCGCAGATACCGTAGCGCAGCAGCGCGGCCACCAGGTCGGAACTCGGCATCGAACCGTAGCCTACCGTGAAGAAGAATCCGTCGCTCACGTGTTCGTTCTGGTCTTTGTCATAGACGATGTGGAAACCGTGACGCTCGAAGAGCTCCTTGACGCGGTGAGCGCGGTGTGCGTATTCGCGGGTGTGGGCCACGAAGTCCAGCTTGCCGTCCGCCGCCGCTTTGAACATGGCCGCCAAAGCGTATTGAGCCGAGTGACTTGCGCCTGACGATGCGGCGTAGAGGAATGTCAGGGCGTAGGATTCGGCGAAACGGCCGATGCCGTAGCGCTCCTTGAGAGCCGGGTAGAAGCGGTTGCGCAGTTTGTCCGAGATCGCTGCGATGGCGATGCGCTGACCGGCGTAGCTGAAGATCTTCGAGCCGGAAATCATCAGCACGTAGTTGTCCGTGTAACGGGCTGCGGTGGCCTGGAACGGAGCTTTGAACGGATGTCCCAACTCCTTGCGGAAGTCCATGCCCATGTAGGCCAGGTCTTCGAGAACGATCGTGTCGTACTTGGTTGCCAGCTCGCCGATGGTGCGCAGCTCGCTCTCTGTGAGGCAGATCCACGCCGGGTTGTTGGGGTTCGAGTAGATGATCGCCGCGACGTTGCCCTGCTTGAGATAGCTCTCCAGCTTGGGACCAAGTTTCTCGGCGCGGAAGTCGTAGATGTCGAACGATTCGTGCTTGATGCCCAAGATGCGCACCTGCTGGCGCTGCACCGGGAAGCCCGGGTCGATGAACAGAATGGTGTCTTTCTTGGGGTCGCACTGCGAGCAGATCTGGAACAGGCAGAAGCCGCCCTGCATCGAACCGACGGTCGGGATGCAGCCCTCGGGGGCGACGTCGATGTCGAGGAAGGCCTTGACGAAGCGCGAAGCCTCGCTCTTGAGCGGGGCGATGCCCGTGATGCTGGGGTAGATCGAAGCCCGTCCCTGGGCGAGGGCCTGCTGTTCGGCTTCGACGCCGACAGTCTCCGGCGGAAGGCCCGGAACGCCCATTTCGAGGTGCAGGAATTCGGTGCCCGAGTTCTTCTCGAGGGCGCCGCCGACGGCTCCGACCTGACGGATCGTGGCCTGTGCGAAGTTTTCGATGTCCATGGCGGCGAGCTGCTCGTCGAACATCTTCTGCGGAATGAGAGCTGCCATTACTTGCGGTGTTTTTGTGCGTATTCGTATCCGGCGCGGAATGCCTTGAGGTTCATTTCGACGATCTGCTCGCCTTTGCGGGCGAAGATGCTGCGGATGCCCGCCTCGAACTTGTCGGCGTCGAGCCCCAGGAAAGGAGCGGCGGCGCCCAGCAGCACGATGTTGGCCGCACGGGGCGAGGATTGCTCCTTGGCGATGGCATCGACATCGATCAGGATCGCATGTTTGCGCTTCCCGAGTTCAGCCAATACGGCCTCCGGTTCGGGGTAGTTGTCGATGTTTACGAACGGCGTGGTGTTGGCGATCACCCAGCCCTCCGGATTCAGGTAGGGTACGTAGCGCAGCGCCTCCATCGGTTCGAGCGAGATGATGATATCGGCCGCGCCCTGGGGGATCAGGTCGGAGAGGATCTCGTCCGAACTGATGCGCAGGTTCGACTGTACGTCGCCTCCGCGCTGGCTCATGCCGTGTACTTCTGCCTGTTTGATGTGGAGTCCCTCCTTGAGGGCGGCGGCTCCGATGACGGTGGCGATCGAGAGGATGCCTTGTCCTCCCACGCCGGAAAGTATGATGTCCCGTTTCATGGTCGTACTACTGTTTTTTTGCGTTGTGGCGTTTGGCGGTCTGGATGCACTCGCGGCGCGGGATGATGACCGAAACCCCTTTATATTCGATCTCTTCGCGGATCGTGCGGCGGATCTCCTCCATGTTCTTGGGCAGGGGTACTACGACGCGGATGTGTTCGGGTTCCACGCCCAGTCCGGCGCAGATCTGCTCGAGGCGTCCCGTGCCGGCCGAATCTTGGCCGCCGGTCATGCCGGTAGTGAGGTTGTCCGAGATTACGACGGTGATGTTGCTTTTTTCATTCACGGCATCCAGCAGGGCGGTCATGCCCGAGTGGGTGAAGGTCGAGTCGCCGATTACGGCTACCGAAGGGAACTGTCCGCCGTCGGCAGCGCCCTTGGCCATCGTGACCGAAGCACCCATCTCTACGCAGGTGTCGATCGCCCGGAACGGGGGCAGCGAACCGAGCGTATAGCAGCCGATGTCGCTGAAGACCTTGTGATTGGGGTAGTGCTCGCGCAGCACGTCGTTCAGTGCCGTATAGACGTCGCGGTGACCGCAGCCCTGACAAAGGGCCGGGGGACGGGGCATGGTGAGCTGGCTGGCCGCCTCGCTCTCGCGGCGGGGCAGACCGAGGGCGCCGCGTACGTTGTCGGGCGTGAGTTCGCCCGTGCGGGGCAGCTCGCCGCTCAAACGTCCTTTGACCGGAATCGGAGTACCCAGCAGACCGCGGATCATCTCCTCTACCAGGGGCTGTCCCTCTTCGACGATCAGCAGCGAACGGCATTCCGAAGCCATGCGCTGTACGAGTGCCGTCGGCAGCGGGTATTGCGAGATCTTCAGCACGGGGAAGGGGCAGCCTTCCGGGAAGTTTTCCATAATATAGTTGTAGGCCAGACCGCAGGCGATGATGCCCATGGATTTGTCCGGTCCGTCGATGTAGCGGTTGTGGCGCGAATGTTCGGCCTCCTGCTCGAAGAGTTTGTTCTCCTCGATGAGGGTTTTGTAACGTACGCGCGAGTTGCCCGGCATGAGGATCCACTGGCGGGGCCGCTCGGGGTAGTGGAGCGTGTTTTGCTGGCGGGGTTCGCCGATTTCGACCACGGCCCGCGAGTGGGCCATGCGGGTCGTCACGCGCATCAGCACCGGAATCTGGTATTTCTCCGAGAAGTCGAACGCCTCGCCGATCATCTCGTAGGCTTCCTGTTGCGATGCGGGTTCGAAGCAGGGAATCATGGCGAATTTGGCGTAGAAGCGGGAGTCCTGTTCGTTCTGCGAGGAGTGCATCGAGGGATCGTCCGCCGCTACGACCACCAGGCCGCCGTTGGCGCCCGTCATAGCCGAATTGACGAAAGCGTCGGCGCAGACGTTCATGCCCACGTGCTTCATGCAGACCAGGGCCCGCTTGCCGACGAACGACATGCCGAGGGCCGCTTCCAGTGCGGTCTTTTCGTTGGCCGACCAGTTGCAGTGGATGCCGCGCTCGCGCGTTAGGGGGTGCATCTGGATAAATTCCGTGATCTCCGTAGAGGGGGTTCCGGGGTAAGCGTACACGCCCGAAAGACCGGCGTTGAGGGCTCCCCATGCGATAGCCTCGTCGCCGAGTAATAATTCTTTCTTTATCATGGTGTCTGTTTTAGGTTCATTGCTGTTTTGAGTTCCGTTTCCCGCCTCGTATAACCGAACGGGCTTGGTGGTTATATCCTCGGCTCTACGAAACAGTTCGTTTTTACGCCGTTGTTTTCCGCTTTGGCAGAGTTCGAACACCTCCGATTCTGCGCTCGGTTTATCGAAAGCGTTGATTTTCTTTCGACTATTTTTCGCCTCGGCAATCGAAACGAAGGTTTCATTGCGCTCGGCTTAAGGAAGCAACTTAGGTTTCTGACAAATTTAGCGTTTTTTTTTGAAATATCTACTGTGACGGTGGTTTTTATTCCGGATTTTCGGTAATACGGCAAAATTGATGACGATTCGGAAGTAAAAGGTCCGAGCTCTGTTTTTTGCTTTCGCCGGATGAAGCGTGGGAAAAAAGCCCCCTTCGAAAAGGGGGCTTGATGAAGATTCCGGGAGAACCGGTTGCCGGTCGAATCGTGGGTTTGAGATGCGATCGGACCTTCGGTTGCCGGGGTTGTTTATTGCACATCGACGAACGGTCCGCAATAATAACCGTTCATTTCGTTGGTCGCTTCATAGAAGGCCAGCGCGATCTTTTGCTTTGCGGTGGCTCCGTGGATGGTACTCTTGGTGTTGTCACCCTGGTTGTCGTAGGTTTTGCCTGCATATGCGATGGACAGTATTCGTCCGGCATCCTTTTCGTTGGCAAAGGAAACGAGCAGACCGTCCAGTGCCTGCGGTGCGGCTTTGATGGTTACTACGCCCTCCGCCTGCCGGATTTGCTCCAAATCGGTCAGACCGGCCTGGGGTGCCAGATAGATCGTGTAGTAATCGTCGCTGCGGCGGTCGATGACGGCGGATTGGAGTTCGACCGGGTCGTTCGTTCCGACCGTATAACTGTTGCCGGAGTAGTAGGAGTATAGTTCGAACGCCCCGTCCGCATACCCTTCGAGGTGCATATCATGAACCTGCAGATCGAACGAGATTCGGTAGTTGTCTTGCAGGGCGTATTTGTAGAGGGTGATGGTGCCCGTCGCGCCTTGAAGGTCCGTATTGGTGACGGTAACCGACTTTTGTTGGGCAGGATCGACGATTTCGAGTTCGAACAGCTTGTCGATCCGGGTGATGTCGATCGGAGTTTTAGCCGTCGCCAGGGCGTTGTCGAAGCGGATTCGAACGTAGTATTCATCCACCTGGTCGATCAGCGCTCCCATGACGGGGCTGGCCGGCGAGAGATGGATTTCGGAAATCGTTTCCTCTTCGAGCGGTTGGTAATAGGCGCTTCCGAGCGGAGTTTTCAGGTCGTTGAGGCTGATGAAGCTGGTCCGCTCGGCGTCCTGCTGGTCGTAGGTGCAGGTACCGTAGATGCGGAGTTTCTTGCCGGTTGCGGCCGAGGTCATTTCGGCATATCCTTCGATCTTGTCCCCGTCGCGGGTGACGATGAAGCCGCCGTCGGTGATTAATGAATGGTAGTCGATGGTCACCATCGAAATATCCGATGCGATGGGGTGTTGGAACGACATGGAGTTGAGCAGCGAATACCGTTCGGACGCACTCTTCATGTTGATCGATTTATTTAGCTGGTTCGGCGTGAAGCTGAGGGATATGTAATCGTTTTTTCCGCCGTTGCCATAGAGCATGTCCTGGTAGTTGTCGTATCCTTCGAGCGGGGAGATGAAGAACCAGAGCCGATCGGTTTCCTTGTAGAAGAAGACCGATTTGGCGGCGATCCGCTGGTCGCCGTATTCGATGAACGGCTCCTCTCCGGAAGGTACTTCGAGTCCGGGATCCTGCGTGTCGAGCGTTCGGAATTTGTATTCGGTAGAAGTGAGTTCCAGACCGCCTTGTGTAAAACCTGTTGCCACGATCGTATAGTCGCTCGACGGAAGCAGACTGTTGTATGTGAAGGTTTTGGTTTCGGCCGGATCCTGAACGGTCGCTTGAGGCGTTACCGTCGCGGATTTGATCGTATAGGTATAAACATCTACATTTTTCGGCGTGATGGTGAAAGTTACGGTATTGGCTTCGGCCTTGACGTCGGAAATGGTGAGCGTGGCGCTTTCTCCGGGAGGCGGGGGCGTCGTTTCGTCGTCTTTACAACTCTGGAAAGTTCCCAATAGCAGGATGCAACACAGTAAATGGAAGGTTGCTTTACTCAAAGATTTCATAGTCGGATTATTTTAGGGTTGTTTTTTTGATAATTTATGTGCTCGATGTTCCGGTTGTGCCTTTGCCGCTGAAAGCGACGTGTTCCAACCGGCTCTCCCTTCGTCACGGGGACCCCGTGCAGCGAGGTTTCGGACAGGTTGGGAGTTCTGCGTGTTTGTTTATTTGATTGCTTTTTATTTGGCGCTCGTGGTCAATAATTCCGAAGTGACCGGAGCCGACATTTTCCCGTTGTTATCGACCGGGATGAGGACCAGATAGCTTTCTGCGAAATAGTAGTCGGTGGAGAACGTCGTGTCTTCGGTGGCGGCACGGTATTTTACGCCGTTTTGTTTGCAGATCGTTTCACCGAGATTGGCTGCTGCATCGTAGGCTGTTTTTTCGATCATTGCGTAATAGTAACCTGCGCAATCGGCTCCGGGGGTTACGGTTACCGAGGCATAGAAAGATACGCCGTAATTGTCCGTGATCGAATTTACCGCGATGGTCGCCGTCGCAGAGCCGGTAGCTTCGTAGCCGAGGGTTTCGAACTCGACCACCGTCGGAACGCCGTATCTGTCTTCGTTGTCGGCTTCGGGCAGGGCGATCAGTACGTATTGCGTATCGTATGCCAAACGGGATCCGTTGATGTCGTTGTCGCTGTATAGCGTTATCGGATAACCACTCTCTTTGCCGATCAACTCTCGTTGAACGTATGTATCCGCATTGCCGCCGTATTTGCGGTCGAAATCGGCTTTGGTGATGAAGTTGTAATAAGCTTTTTCGAAGCCGTTCCGTTTGACGGAGAAAGTCGCTGAGGTGAACGATGCGGTCTTCAGGGCAATATCGACCGTGAGCGACGTATCGTAGTCGGTGCCTGCGGCTTCCGTGTGGAACTCCTTGTATTGCAGGGGACCCAACTTGCCTTCGGCATCGTATGCGAACGAGAAGAAGTAATATTCGCTGCCCGGCGAAAGCCGGTCTGTTTTCCAGGTGCCTTGGAAGTCGGCCGTGATGTCGTAGTCATAGGTCTTCGCATCCAGTCCGGCCTGGACGAATTGTTCCGGGGTGCCTGCGGCTTCGACGTCGGACTTGGTCGCATAGCCGGCATAGTAGGAAACGACGCCGTCCTGTTTTGTCAGGGCGATCTCCAACTCTTTGCCCGCAACCTGCGGTTCGCCCAGCGTGACAGCGGCCTGTCCTGCTCCGAGTTCGTCGCGGGCGGGGATCGTCAGCGGAATTTCGATGATTTCGCCGTAGTCTTCACAGACGACATCGACCCCTTGCCGGACAACGGGAGCGGCGTAGAGAAGGACTTGCTGCGACCGGGTCGAAAGCAGGGTTTTGTTCCACTCTTCGAACGAGGCGGTTTTGAGGCCCGCTGTCAGTGAGGCGACTTCGAGGTAATGGATGAACTGCTCCCGGGAATCGACCTTGAAATGCTCTTCGAAATCGGCGCTGGATTCCGTAAGGTCCGGGTCGAAAATTTTCAGGAAATAGAGCGGGAATTTGCCGGTGTCCACGTCGGCCTTGAGATAGATTCCGTGTGCGGTCGCCACGGCGTCGATCCGTGCGAATGCGGTATAGGCGGGGGTCGTGAACGAATGCGTGGCGGGTTCGGACGGTTCGTCTTTGCCGTTATAGGCTACGACTGTCAATACGTAGTCGGTTTCCGCCTGGAGGCTGCCGACCAGGAAGGTCGATTGCTGTGGCTTTTCGACGACGGTCATTTCGGCTGTTCCGTCGGGGACATCGACCTTGTAGGCGATCCGGACCGCATTGTCGAGTTTCAGGGTGAAGCGGATCGAACTGTGGGTCGTAGCGACCTCTTCGATCGAAACGACGGCGGGGCCGGTCGGAAGGGCTTCGGTTTTGAATGCGTGGGTGACGGGATCGGCGGCCTGCCCGTTTTCGTCATATGCGACGGCGGTGATTTGATAGTCGGTCGCCGCCTCCAGGTTGTCGGTTGTATAGGTGCCGCCTTCGGAGCCGTTTACGAACGTAAGTTCGGCCGTTCCGTCGGGAACATCGACCTTGTAGCCGAAGCGGGCTGCATTGGCGGTTTTCAGGGTAAAGGTTATCGAATTATAGGTGGCTTTCACCTCTTCGATGGAGATGGTTGCCTTGTCGGGATCCGGCGTGGTCGGTTTTTCGGGGGTCGTGAATGTTGCGGTGGCCGGATTCGAAGGGCGCTGGTCGGCGTTATAGGCGATCGCCGTCAGCTTATAAGAGGTTTCGGGGGTCAGGTCGGTTATTTCGACCGTTTTTTCTTCGGAGCTTTCTATCGAAACGAAATCGGCGTCATCTCCCCCCCCTCGATCTCGATCTTGTAAGCCATCGAGATAGCATTGGTCGGAATTAATCGAAAAGAAACGTTGTCTGCTTCCGGGGAGAGCTCTGCGATTTCGATGGTTGCAGGAGGAGCTTCCGTCGAAGTGTTGTCATCGCTGCACGCAGCGAGTACGGTGAGTAAAGTTAATCCAGTTAGGAGAAACTTCAGTTGGGCGAAATTCAACATAACATGATTTTTAAGTTAGTAAAAGAGGAGCGCACTATTACAAATATAATAAAAAGAATTGATTTTGCAAATTTTACCGATTTGTTAAATTGTATATTTTAATATTTGAATTGTAAAATCTGTGGTCTATTCGTAAAATTTTATAAATTCGAAAAGAAGGCGAGTTCGATTTTTTTCGGGATTGTGTATTTAGATCGATTGAACCCGGAATCGCATTGTGCTTGTTGAGTAAGTACCTTGGATTGCATAAAATAAATGGCAGGAAGGGTGAGGGGGCACATTGTCGAGTTGCCGTTGGAGAGGGGCTTCGTGCTTCTTTTGGGAAGAATTTGGATGTTTTGGCGATTCGTTTTCAGGTGCTTTTCGCTGACGGGAATCTCAAAGTTGTTGCTATGATCGGGCGTCGGTACGGACGGATTCCGTATGGATTTTATGGGAGGACGGAAATTTTCCCGGGTGTAAGTCGGCGGGAGTACAAGGCGGAGAAAGAGAGAATCGGCAACTGCGCTATGGTCGTGCAGCCGAAAACAAAAAGCGACCTGTCGAAAAACAGGTCGCTGCATTATTTTGTGACGCCGACAGGACTCAAACCTGTAACCTTCTGATCCGTAGGCGTAATTTCGGGGTTTTTGCTATTTTTTGGTAATTTCTTGTTTGTTTTATAAATAGCTGTATTTCAGTGGCAAATATAGCTATTTTGTTTTACTCTGTTTTTGTTTGGTTTGATTAAATGCGTATATTTGTGTGCAAATTGTGTGTGCAAATGTGTGTGCAAATCCAAAATCTATAACCAAAAATGAACTACTCAAAAGATGGAATAACGGTGGCCGCGATGCTTGACACCCGCCGTACGAAACCAAACGAGAAATACCCAGTAAAAATTCGCGTAACCTACCGCCGGGATCGCCGCTACTATCCTACGGGCAAAGACCTGACCCCGGAAGAGTGGGAGATGCTTGGAGCGACAAAGGCGCGTGCCCTTGTAGCGGTCCGGAAAGACATAGAGAGCAGCTACCAGGGATAAAAACCTACGATATGTAAAGCAGGTGAAATGCCGAAGCGCCGAACTGGAATACGACGCGAATAACGTGCTATTGTATGAAGTATGCAAAAAGGACGGCAATTTTTTATCCTTTGAGTTTCTCGGTCACTCTAAAGAGTCCGATCACCTGCAACTTCTTTCCGATGACGACACAGCGGCCAGAAAAGCCAAGGCGCGAGAATTGAGAGCAGGCGGAATATCAAATGTCGCTATTGCTAAAGAATTGGGAGTGTCGGAGGGTACCGTTAGATATTATTTGAAAAATGGATAATCGTAAAGATTCGTAAGGTTTACGATTTTTACGAATTTAACCCATATATCACTAT
>OMFN01000510.1_pt1 | contig 23105 bp, 17 predicted proteins | sample 1645641 | NCBI WGS metagenome assembly OMFN01 (sample SAMEA103958126, study PRJEB25191) | human gut metagenome
TGAAGCCGGCGGTTTCGGCGATGTCGTTTAAGGTTTCGACACGCGGCTGAAGGACTTTGGACAGCTCTTCGCGGTTGATGCTGCGGGTGATGAATTTGTCATATTCTTTACAGGCGAGGGCATGGAATTCCGCAAACGGCAGGGCACGGATATAGCAGCCGTTCATCCAGCGCAGTTTAGCGATGTCAAAAATCGCCGGGGATTTGTTCAGCCGTTCGGCGTCAAATACCTGTTCCAGCTCGGCGAGCGAAAAGATTTCCTGTTCGGTGCCGGGGTTCCAGCCCAAGAGCGCAATATAATTCAGAATCGCAGCGGGCAGGTAGCCTTTGGCGACCAAATCCTGAAACGACGCATCGCCGTTGCGCTTGGAGAGTTTGTGCTGCGCGTCTTTCATCACCTGCGCGACGTGAACGTAAATCGGCGGCGTCCAGCCGAACGCTTCGTAAATCAGGTTATATTTCGGGGTGGATGAAATATATTCGTTGCCGCGGACGACGTGGGTAATCGCCATCAGATGGTCATCAATGACGTTGGCGAAGTTATAAGTCGGGAAGCCGTCGGACTTCAGCAATACGCCTTCGTCCAGTTCGTCATAGTCGATTTCAATATCGCCGTAAACGACGTCGTGGAACATTGCCTTGCCTTTGCGGTTGATGTTCTGGCGGACGACATAGGGTTCGCCGGCAGCAACACGGGCTTTGGCCTCTTCCAGCGGAATGCGCTTGCAGGGGTCTTTGAACTTGGCGCCGAGGACGGTTTCTTCTTCGTCGTCATCGTGTTCGGTCTTGGCGCAGAAGCAATAATGCGCGCCGCCGAGTTCCACCAGCTTGTGTGCGTATTCCTGATACAGCGGCAGGCGTTCGGACTGGATATACGGACCGTATTCGCCGCCGATGTCCGGGCCTTCGTCCCAGTTCATGCCGACGGTCTTGAGCGTGTTGTATATGATTTCAGTTGCGCCCTCGACATAGCGTTTCTGGTCGGTGTCTTCAATGCGCAAAATAAAACTGCCGCCGGAAGATTTGGCGATAAGGTATTCATATAGCGCGGTTCTCAGGTTGCCGATGTGCATATAGCCGGTCGGGCTCGGGGCAAAGCGGGTTCTTGCTTTCATTGTGGTAAAACTCCTTTAAGTGTATTTGGAAAGGCGCGTCCTGCCAGCGGGCGCGGCGCATTTATGACAGGTGTAGCGCAGGGGCGGAAGAAAATCAAGCATTTTTTTGCGGCGGGGGACAGAGGCGGCGGAGGGGGAGAGTGGAAGAGTGGAAGAGAGTGGATATTGGAGGCAGCAGCGCATAGAACGAGAGCAGGCAATAGACAAAATATTTGACATTCCCGGCGGGCGGTGTTATGGTGGCGGCAATTAGCAATTATTATTCACATTATTAAATCTTAGAGTTATGAACAAGTTTAGCTGTTATCTGCTTTCGTGGAAAGCTGCTGTATTGCGGAAATTTACGCCGCGGGTTGTTATTGAACGGTATTGTCTGAAATCTGTCCCTAATGCGGCTCTGTACCTTCCGGGGAAGGAAGCCGAACTTCGGGTTATCGACAGCGTCGAACCGGGGTATAAACAATGGCAGTTTTTGAAAGACCGGGTCTGGAGCGCCGATACACGTCAGGAGCTTTACAAACGCGGGCTGTGGGGTGCGCTCGGCGTGCAAAACCGCTGGGAGTTCGAATATCTGCTGAAACATACGCAGCCGGTCGCCTATCTTAACGGGCCGGGCAGCGATTTTCGGCGGACGGCATCGTTTGAGCCGATTATTGAAGCGCTGCGGAAAAATGCGCTCTGGGTTATGCTGATGGCCCGCGAATATCCGCAGATTGCCGAGAATTTGGGGGCGGCGGTGCTGGAACACGAACTGCCGAAGAATGTTTATGAAACGATGACCGACGTCCTGACGCGGAAAATTCCCGGACAGGCGGCTGCTTTTGTGGCGCGTTTGGAGCCGCAATCGCCGTATTTTGAATATGGCTTTGTGGAAATCTGGCGTGCCGGAGGCAATCTGGCGCCGCTGATGAAGGCGCTCTTTTCCGGCAGGGACGATTTGTACCAGATTGTGAAAACGCGGTCGGCGGCAAAGCCCGAGCTTAATGTGCTGAGTGCCGTGTTTCAGTATCTGCTGAAACAGCTGCAGAATGCGGGACATACCGGGCGCTGGGAACGGGAATTCCAAGACTGGCTTGGTATTCTGGAAACGTATGCCCAAAGTCCGGAGTGTCATCTGACGTGGCTGCTGCGGCTGCGGAGCGGTTTGAGCCGGGGGCGGTATCCGGAACTGTATGACGGCGTAACGCGGCTGACGGAAACCTACGCGCCGAATCTGCTTAATCCGGCAAACCGGATGATTGCAATGTGGGAAGGGCAGGACTGGCCCTGACGCAGCAATGAGCGGAAGCGGGCAGGAACGGTGCCTGTTTCGGGATTGCGACAGCGAGCAAGACATTCCTGTTCCGGTGTTGCGACAGCGGGCAAAACATTCCTGTTTCGGTGTTGCGGAGGCAAATGAGCCGGTGGCTTTGATGCCGTACGGTAACGGGCGGCGCGGCGAAACGGCAAATTAAAAGGGAGGCTTTGTGCGCCTCCCTTTTTGCTGTCTGGAACATCAGCCGACAGTCGGAATTTTATACTCAGAGCAGGGCAAGCGCCAGATACAGCAGCCCGACGGTACCCATAAACAAAAAGTACCAGCAGCTCAGGTTGAGGGCGCGCTCTTCGTGCTCGTCGTCGTTATAACGGGCGGGGCCGTAATTGTTCTTTTCGGCATCGCCGCGGTAAAACATCGTCATAATCAGGAACTTCAGCCCGTAAAAACCGACGCCGTACAGGATTGTAACAAAGCAGATGCTCAGCAGCATAATCGTATAGGCAAAGTCGGTATTGGCGAGCGAGGCGACGGTCAGGTTTATCATGCTCAGGACGACGACGCCCATAAACACCGGTTCGAGATAATTGCGCCAGGCGAGGCGGTTCAGGTCGTGCATACGGCGGATGAGCAGCGAGCCGACAGGGAACAGCGGCAGCAGGATGACGAGGTAGAACAGGGTTTCCGCCGCGAGGATGTAATTTTCAATTTTGGGGAGGGAGTACCCCATGTCATTGGCGGCGCGCAGAAAACGCGGCGACAGGATATAGCTGCATTTGAGCTGAATGATGACCGTCAGCACGCTGTTGACGAGCAGGAACGTCCAGAGCTCGAAACGCGACGAGCGGCCGCGCAGGGTGAAGGTCTTTTTCCAGCCGTCGAGCCAGATGCGCAGAAGGTTGTCGGGCGACAAAATCGGCTTGCGGGCGCGTTCGGGGGCTTTTGAGGTGCCGGAAGAAACGGCGGACTGAGCCGGAGAAGAGGCGGTCAGCGGCGCTTGCGGTTTAGCCGGCGTTGCGGCTGTTTGAGAGGCAGCAGAGGCTTGAGCCGCGGCTTTTGGGGCAGCGTCGCGCGCTTTTTTGACGGCGGGGCGGGCTGCGGTCTGAGATACGGCGGCCTTTTTGCCGGTGTGCCGGGCCGGGGCGTCTGACCGGACGCCGGAGAGTGCAGTTTTTGAAGTACGTTGGGTTTTGGCGGCGGATTTGGGAGCCATAATGTTTTCTCCTGCAATTGATTTGCATTCAGAATAGCGGGGCCGGGTTAATATTTGGTAAAGGCCGGGAAGGGAAAGGCGTCTTAAAGTTTTAACATATAGCTTAAAAAAGTGCTTGCAAAAAGAACAAAAGTGGTATATCAAGATTTTTCGGAGCGGGGAGCGCGGGATTGTCCGGCATGGGCGAACCGAGGAAAGAAAAGGCCGGAACCGGCAGCGGCGAACCGGCGCAGGCGCACAGGGCTGACTGAAACGGAGGACACCGGGGTGGGTGGCCGGCAGCGGCAAACCGGCGCGGGTGCGCAGGGGCTGCCGAAACAAGGTGCGCAGGCATCAGGCAGCGGCAGGCATCAGGCATTAGAGAGGGAACGATGGCAGAGAGCAAATATATCGAAATCAAAGGGGCGCGGGAGCATAATCTCAAAAACGTCAACATTTCCATTCCGAAAAACCAGCTGACGGTGATTACCGGGCTGTCGGGGTCGGGCAAGTCGTCGCTGGCGTTTGACACGATTTATGCCGAGGGGCAGCGGCGTTACGTCGAGAGCCTTTCCGCTTATGCGCGGCAGTTCCTTGACCTGATGAAAAAGCCGGATGTTGATTCCATAGAAGGGCTGGCGCCGGCGATTTCGATTGAGCAGAAAACGACTTCGCACAATCCGCGCTCGACGGTAGGGACGATTACCGAGATTTACGACTATATGCGCCTGTTGTGGGCGCGCGCGGGGACGCCGTATTCGCCGGCGACGGGGCTGCCGATTGAGGCGCAGACGGTGAGCCAGATGGTGGATAAAATCCTGTCGCTGCCGGTCGGTACCAAGATTATGCTGGTGGCGCCGATGGTTCGGCAGCGCAAAGGGGAATTTAAGAAAGAACTGGACGGGCTGCTGAAGCAGGGGTTTCAGCGCGTCAAGATTGACGGTGAGGTCTATGACCTTGAAGACGCGCCGGCGCTGGAAAAAAACATTAAGCACGACATTGAGGTCGTGGTCGACCGTCTGGTGGTCAAGGGCGAGGAGATGGCGGAGCGCGTGGCGCAGTCGGTAGAAACGGCGCTGAAAATCGGCGACGGCATTTTGTATGTGGACGGCGCGGGCGGCGCCGGACTGGCGGGAGCAGCGGGCGGAAACGGCGCAGGCCTGACAGGGGCAGCGGCCGGAGATGGTTCGGATGCGGCGGGAACGAACGGTACGGGAGGAAACGGCGCGGCGGGCGGAGCCGGTGTCGGAGGCGCGGCGGGGAACCGGCTGACGTTTTCGGCGAAATATGCTTGTCCGGTGTCGGGCTTTACGATTGAGGAAATCGAGCCGCGGCTGTTTTCGTTCAACAATCCGCAGGGGGCTTGCCCGCATTGCGACGGGCTGGGGGCACGGCTGTATATGGACGAAAAGCTGGTGGTGCCGAACGAGGGGCGGTCGATTGCGCAGGGGGCGATTGCGCCGTGGTACGGGTTTAAGTCGGCGTTTTATAAGCAGACGCTGATTTCGCTGTGCGACTTTCTGCACATCTCGCAGGACACGCCGTGGAAAGACCTGCCGGAAGAGGCGAAGAAAATCATCCTTTACGGTTCGGGCAACGTGTGCGTGCCGTTGTATTATTCGACGTTGTCGGACAAGCCGTTTGAGGGTGTGATTCCGAATATGGAACGGCGGTTTCTGGAAACAGACTCGGCGGCGTCGCGCGAGGAGCTGTCGCATTACCAGTCGGCGGCGCCGTGCACTTTCTGCAACGGCAAGCGGCTGAAGCCCGAGGCGCTGGCGGTCAAGGTCTGCGGCAAGGACATTATGGAAGTTTCCGACCTTTCCATCAAAGAGGCGCTGAAGTGGTTTGCCGGGGTGGAAGAACAACTGAGCCCGCAGAAGCAGCAGATTGCGCACAAGATATTAAAGGAGATTATCGACCGGCTGCAGTTTTTGAACAATGTGGGGCTGGACTACCTGACGCTGTCGCGGCAGTCGGGCGGGCTTTCCGGCGGCGAATCGCAGCGTATCAGGCTGGCGTCGCAAATCGGGTCGGGGCTGACGGGCGTGCTGTATGTGCTGGACGAACCGTCAATCGGGCTGCACCAGCGCGACAATGACCGGCTGCTGGAGACGCTGAACCGGTTGCGCGACATCGGCAATACGGTGATTGTGGTCGAGCACGACGAAGACGCCATCCGTGCGGCAGACTTTCTGGTCGATATGGGGCCGGGCGCGGGCGAGCTCGGCGGCAGCGTCGTCGCGGCGGGAACGGTGGCGGACGTGCTGGCGAGCAAGGACAGCCTGACGGCGCAGTATCTGAACGGGCAGAAGGAAATCGCGGTGCCGCGCAAACGGCGCAAGGGCAACGGCAAGTTTCTGGAGCTGACCGGGGCGAAGACCCACAATCTCAAGAACGTGAAGATGAAAATCCCGCTCGGCACGCTGACGCTGGTTACCGGGGTCTCTGGCGGCGGCAAGTCGTCGCTGGTGCTGGAGACGCTGTACAAGGCGCTGAACAAGGAGCTGAACGGGTCGCGCGAGCCGACGGGCGCATACGACAAACTTATCGGGCTGGAGAATGTCGACAAGGTGATTGACATCGACCAGTCGCCTATCGGGCGGACGCCGCGTTCCAACCCGGCGACGTACACCGGGCTGTTTACCTATATCCGCGACTGGTATGCGGAGCTGCCGCTGTCCAAGGCGCGCGGGTATCAGGCGGGGCGGTTTTCGTTTAACGTTGCGGGCGGGCGCTGCGAAGCGTGCAAAGGCGACGGGGTAACGAAGATTGAGATGAACTTTCTGCCTGACGTGTATGTCGAATGCGAACAGTGCCACGGCAAGCGCTTTAACCGCGAAACGCTGGAAGTTACCTACAAGGGCAAGTCGATTGCCGACGTGCTGGATATGACGGTGGACGAGGCGCATGAATTTTTTGACAGCATTCCGGCAATCAAATCGCGGCTGGAGCTGCTGCAGAAAGTCGGGCTGGGGTATATCCGGCTCGGGCAGGCGGCGACGACGCTTTCCGGCGGCGAGGCGCAGCGCATCAAGCTTTCCAAAGAACTGTCCAAGCGGGCGACGGGCAAGACAGTTTATATTCTCGACGAGCCGACGACCGGGCTGCATTTTGAGGACATCAACAAGCTGTTGAAAGTGTTGCAGGCTTTGGTTGACCAGGGAAATACGGTAATTGTCATCGAGCATAATCTGGATGTCATTAAGGTTGCGGACTATATTATCGACATGGGGCCGGAGGGCGGCGACGGCGGCGGACGGATTGTTGCCGAGGGTACACCCGAGGAGATTGTCAAAAAGGCGAAAGGCTATACCTACAAGTACCTGAAAGGGAAAATCTGAACGGCTGCCGGGGAGAAATGCCGGGCATGAGGCGGTCGATGCGGAATGCGAAAACGGGCGCCGGAGCTGGAACGAGGCGTGCAGGGCGGCTGGTGCAGGGAGAGAAAGGCTGCCGGGACGGATACGGGGTCGATGAGGGCTGATGCGAAGGACGGAAGAGCGGACGGCGTACCACTTATCAACTCACTTGAATTTTTTATCAACAGCTTTAATTTTTGCCGCGGGAAGCGGGGTGTTTTTTTGTGCACAGCCACGGAGTGCCGGAGGGGTTGGCAGCGGAAAGCCACGGGTTGTCAAGGGCTTTGGCGACGGGTTTCCGAAGCAGCGGGAAGCTGTGGAGAGCCATGTGCGGACGGGCCGGGGCTGCGGGAAGCTGTGTGCGGGCGGGCAGCCGGGGCGTCTGTGCGGACGGGCCGGGGCGCTAACAGGTTTTCAGCGTGGCGTTGACAATAATCAGCAGCTTGCGGGCACAGGCGATGATAGCGGTCATTTTTGATTTTCCTTTTTTTAGCAGGCGTTCGTAGAACTCCTTTATTTGAGCATTGTGCCTGATGGCGACCAGGGTAACGATGAACAGGGCGCTTTTGGCGGTGGTTCTGCCATGGCGGATGCGGCGGTAACCGGAGAGCGTGCCGCTGTCTTTGGCATAAGGGGCGACACCGGCGATGGCGGCAATCTGGCGGCGGTTGGCGCAGCCGAGCTCGGGGAGCGTTGTCAGCAGGAGAACGGCAGATTTTTCGGCAATGCCTTTGATGGCGATGATTTTGTAGAAAGCTTCGGCGAGCGGCGGGTCGTTTTTGATGATGTCGAGGCATTTCTGGTACAGGCGTTCGATTTCCTTTTCCAGATAGGCGATGTGTCTGACGATTTCTTTTTTCATATCGGGGGGAAGGCTGGGCGCGGTGCTGCGGTTTTTTTCCTGAAGGAGCATGGTTTTGAGGTCGGATATCCTTTCGGTTACGGGTTTCAGGTTCAGCGGCAGAGGCGTGTACATACGCAGGGTTTCGTGCAGTTTCCGTCCGAAGAGGGCAAGGGCGTAAGCGTCTATTCGGTCGGTTTTGGCGTGTTCGCCGTAGGAACGCATAAAGGCTTTGACCCGGCGCCCTTCCGCCCGGTGGACGGTAAAACCGCGGTTATAAAAAGTGTTGACGCAGAGGGCTTCGTATCCGCCGGTAAGGTCGACGACAATCAGGAGTTCCGGGTCCGGGGACAGGGCGGAAACGTATTTTTCTATGGCTTTTGCGGTGTTTTCGACGGTTAGGAATTCTCCGGTGGCGTCGTCGTAGATGTCAAGTTTGGCTTTGGACACGTCGATGCCGATGAAGCGTGAGAATTTTTGGTTTGCAGTCATTAAAGTTACTCCTCATAGTTCCGTTATTTATTCTTCAAATTGTTAACGTACGCGGCAGGCCGGTACCAGCAACTCATCAAGCAATAAATAAGTTTGTCTTAAAGATCACAATGAGCACGAACTTCAGATTCGATTGCTTGTCCGATCGTTTAAGACCATTTAGAAAGACGGATGCACCCGTCCTCTAAATATTATCCATGATTTGACTGTCGTATGCAAGCGGCCTTTTGTGCCTTACGGTTTTATGGAAGTTTTGTTGCATATTTTTAAGTAACAATTGCTGTCCCCCGGCGGAACAAAGGGGAAGGAGCCAGGCGGAGCAAAGGGGAAGGGAACAGGCGGAGCAAAGAGGAGGGGAACAGGCGGAGCAAAGGGGAAGGAGCCGGGAGGGCTGGCGCGGCGGGAATAAATGGAAAAGCGGGAAGCCTGGTGTTGAGAACGGGGCGGAAAAGGGCAGGCATGAAAGCAAATGCTGAAAGCGGGGTGAAGAAACTGGGCAGCCGCGAGGACGGGGCTGAGAACGGGACAGAAAGGGGAAGTCAGCCGTTCAGGTACCAGTATTTCTTTTTGCGTTCGGTCTGGAAGGCATAAGCGGCGGCGCGGAGCATCCGCATATACCCTTCGCGGTCGCGGACGGCGAAATCTTTGGGATACGGCTCGTCCAAAAGGCTGTGCACGTCGGTGCGGACGGCGACTTCGCGGGGGAAGAAATGGCGGCAGAACGCATAACGGGCGGCAGTCAGGTCGTCTGTATCGTAGCCGATGGTTTGCAGCAGCTCCTCTTCCGGGGCTTCGGGAGAGAGGCTTTTCAGGCTCGGCCAAAGGACGAGCTGGCGGGCATAAAGCTTTTGCCAGGGAAAGCCTGCGCCGGGGTCGGCTTTGCGTTTCGGCGCGATGTCGGAATGCCCGAGAATGTTCTCGCGGCGGATACGGTAAGCAAAAACCAACTGCCTTAAAAGCCGGCAGAGCGCGGAAATCTGGGCGGAAGAGTAGTCCTGCGGCGTTTGCCCGAGGTTAAAAGATTCCAGTTCGATGCCGATGGAACAGCCGTTGAGGGATTTGCCTTCGCTGCCGAGCCAGCTGCTTTCGCCGGCATGATAGGCGACTTTGTCAGGGGGGCAGTTTTCGGTAATCTGACCGCGTTCGGAAACGATGTAATGGGTGCTCAGGCCGTATTTGTCCAGTATGTCCAGCTGCTTGTCGGGCGAGTAGGACGAGCAGTGGAGGATAATATAGCGGATATCTTCGGTACGGTCGCGGCAGTTTGCGGTGTGGGTGATGATGATTTTCTGAGCCATGGGGTTCTCCGGTCTGATTTTTATGCTTAATATAGCAGGCGAGGTTTAAAAAAAACTTTACAAACGGCGGTTTTTTGCTTATGAAAGGGGGAGATGTTTTTTTATTAAGGAGTACAACAGATGAGAGCGGAATTTTATAACCTGATTAACGAAATCAAGGCGAGCGCCGAACTTTTGCGGAGGTCTCTTTGACTACGACAACGCGAAACAACGGCAGGAAGAACTGGCGGTTCTGACGGCGGACCCGGCGCTGTGGGACAATCAGGAAAAGGCACTGAAACTGACGGGAGAGAAAAATACGCTGGACGAGAATATTGCCTTTTATGAGGATTTGCTGGCGGATTTGCAGAATTCCGAGGAGATGGTCGAGATGGCGGAGGCCGAGGAAGACGAGGCGATGCTGGCGGAACTGTTTGCGCATCTGGAAGAACTGAAACAGGAGGCTAAGCGCCACGAACTGGAAGCGCTGCTTTCCGGCGAGCTGGACAAGAACGACGCTTACCTGGAAGTGCATGCCGGCTCGGGCGGAACCGAGGCGCAGGACTGGGCGGAAATGCTGCTCAGAATGTATTCGCGCTGGGCGGAAAAACACAAATACAAACTTTCGTATGTTGAAGAAACCGAGGGCGAAGTTGCGGGGCTGAAGTCGGCGACGGTCAAAATATCGGGACACAACGCCTACGGGTGGCTCAAAGGCGAGAGCGGCGTGCACCGGCTGGTGCGGATTTCGCCGTTTGACAGCAACGCGCGGCGGCATACGAGCTTTGCGTCAGTCAACGTATATCCGGTGGTTGACGACAGCATTCATATCGACATCAACCCGGCGGATTTGAAAATGGACACCTACCGTTCGTCCGGCGCGGGCGGGCAGCACATCAACAAGACCGAATCGGCGGTGCGGATTACGCATATTCCGAGCGGGGTGGTGGTTTCGTGCCAGACCGAGCGTTCGCAGTTTGCCAACCGCGATCAGGCGATGAATATGCTGAAAGCGAAGCTGTATGAAATCGAACTGCACAAGAAAGAGGCGGCGGCGGAGCGAAAATGGGAAGAGCAGGGCGACAACGGCTGGGGGTATCAGATACGATCGTACGTTTTGCAGCCGTACAAGATGATTAAAGACCTGCGCACCGGCGCGGAGACTTCGGACGACCGCGGCGTACTTGACGGGGATATCGATATGTTTCTGTCGGCGTATTTGTCGTCGAAGGCGTAGTGCGGCGGGCGCGGTTTGCGGACGGTGCGACGTATGCGCAGGCGGAATCTGAGGTTGATTCAGGCATGGTGCGGCGTGCGTGCAGGCAGGGGCTTGGCCGGCGGAAGTGCTTATAGTCGGGCGAGGGGGCGGTGCTGCGGCGGAATTGACAGCGGCGGGGCGGCGTTGGGAAGTTATGCACATCGTCGTAGAAAAATGTTGCAAAAAAAAATCCGGTGTTTATAAAAGCAGTGTTTGAGGTTCATAACTCACACGGATTGCAGGTGTAATTCAATGGTAGAATGAGAGCTTCCCAAGCTTTTAATGCGGGTTCGATTCCCGTCACCTGCTCCAAATTCTCCCACTTTCTCCGTTTATCCTCTTAGGCGCACGTTTTTGCGATAAGCGTTTTGTGTGCCCAAGGGGATTTTTTTTGTGTCTGCGGAGGTATGGAAATGGAGCGAAAATTGCGAAAAAAGATGGTGGCGTAGTGTTTGGAGCTTGATTGTAGAAGAGCGAACGGACAGAAGGCAGAGAGGAAATGCGGGCACGAGGGAATATCTGGGGTGCGCGAGAAGGGAAGGGGATAGAACGTTCGTTTGTTAAAATAAATGAACAATGTTGAAAATTATTCGTTAATCTATTTATAAGATTGTTTGGCAGAAAGGAGAAGATGATGAAAAAGTTGTATTTGGCGGTGGTGTTGGCATTGAATTTCGGTTTTGATGTAAGTGCCGCGCCGTTACGCATTAATTCCGAGGCAAAATCTTTTAAATACAGCAAGACGGTTGAAAAGGAACGTCCGAAATTGGATGAGGTAACGCGGCAGTTAATTGCAAATTATCGAAAAAATCCGACTGAAGCGAATAAACTTGCGCTGAGGAAACAGATTGCAATAAATTATGACGCGGTTTTGATGCGGAAAAAAGCGAAACTGGAAGAATTGAAATGGACGGCGCGTGAACAGAAGAAAGTTGACGAGATGCAAGAAATTGTCAATGAAATGCTGATGGACAGGGAAAGACGCATTGATGCTTCACTGGCACGATTTACCGATGCGCGGCTGAAACCGGGCGTGCGTGAAAATAAAGACGGATATCTGCCAGTTTTGGGTGCAGCGCAGAATGTTTCAATTGCGTATGCCGTTGTAACGAATGCGGATTATGAGAAATTTATCCGCGCAACCGGCAGAAAAGCCCCCAAGGAGTGGGTAAACGGAACTTTTCCTGTTGGCAAGGGGAATTATCCGGTGGTCAACGTTTCTTACTATGATGCAGCGGTATATTGCGAATGGCTTTCCGGGAATGACCGTATGGCAAGTTACCGGCTTCCGACCGAAAAAGAATGGGAGCAGGCAGCGGGGCATATGCCGAAAGATGCAGATTTTAATGCGGAGGAAAATGCAGGGCTGACTTCTGCTTTTGCCTTTGCGGATACACTTTCAGCAGCAGGTGCCGTTAATATGTGGGGCAATGTTTGGGAGTGGACTTCTACGGCGCGGGAAGGCCAAAATAAGGCGGTGAAAGGTGGCTCTTGGGATGCCAAACGGGCGGATTGCCGAACCGAGTATCGGGGAGAAGGACGAAATCCGAATATGGGATATGGCAATGTAGGTTTTAGAATCATTCGGGAAAAATAAAATAGTACGGTATTGCACGGTGTTGAAAAGATACATCTTTGGAGATGAGGTGCAGAGTGGCGAGGAGAAGCGGAAAGTACGGCAGATTAAGTCTTTGAGGAAGGTACAGTGTCTGCTTGATGCCTTTTGAAAACTATTCTTCCAAAAAGCGGGCGATGACTTCATCCATAATAGATGACTGCGGCGTTTTTGGGGCTCGCTTTTTCCGGGAGGCGCCGGCCGGCTGTTGCGGCTGCGAGGCAGGAGCGGGTTGGGTCTGGCACGAGGCAGAAGACGGGTACGGAGCGGGCAGGGCTTGCGGAGCCGAGGCAGGTTCGGCGGCGATTGGCGCCGTGCTATACCGGGAAAGGGCTGGCAGGCAGTCTGGACTATGCCGGTAGTTTGAAGACAAAGCCGTGCTGAATTCCGGCTGCGGCGGGAGCTCCCGGGCGGGATTGGCCGACCGGGACGGAAGCGTTTGAGCGGCGTCGAAATGGCTGCAAGCGGTGTCAGGGAGGTTGTGTGCGGCGTCGAAATGGCTGTGTGTGGTGCCGGGAAGGCTGTGGGCAGCATAGCGGGCGGCGGACGGGCGGTTATCTACCAGCGTATTAAGGTCGGCGTTATATGCCTGATTGAGGATTTCCAAATCCGACAGGCCGGTGTTCAGCATACGGGCAGCGGTTTGTTCGGCGACGCTGCGTACCAGCGTTTTGCGGAATTCGAGGTCAAGCTCCTGGTTCTTATGTTTTTCTTCACGATTGCGCTGCTCCTGCATTTTGCGTTCAAAACGCGAGAATTCGCTTTCGGGGGCGCCGCCGCGCTGATAGTCCGGCAGGGTCAGCAGGTTATTCTTATAATCCATCAGGGTACGGATGCCGTTATTGTCATACGCGCGATAAATGAGCCAGTCGGTAACAAGTTCTTCGGTAACGGCAAGCGGAACGATATGCGGCGGGATACGGTTGAATTTGACGACGGTGCGGCCTTCGGCGTCCTTGTCGGTGATGATGTTGGTTTCAAAAAACTTCCGGTCCCAGCTATAGGGGCAGGACGGGGCTATCAGGCGATAGGAAATCATCATGCCGGTCAGCGCGGTTTTCATCTCGCGCAGCGCTTCAAAACCAAGCTGAAACGGATTGCGGCGCACTTCGGGGCAGTGAATGGCGCGCTGACAGCAGAACAGGTGAAGCCGGTAGAGCTGGCGTTCGGTTTCCGGCGGAACGTCCGGATAAATCTTAAGCGGCATGCTGACGGCTTTTTCGACAAAGTCGCGCAGAAACATCCGTTTGCGCTGGCGGACGGCGGGGAGCATGGTCTTGTCGGCACGTTCAAGCGATTCTGCCATGCCGACGTCGGCGCGCATCTGTTCCCACAGCGCAGGCGGCAGGGCTTTGTCCACTTCTTCAAGCTTTTCCAACAGGAGAATTTCCGGTGATGTCCGTTCCGCGTAAGACATTTGTTTCAGCCCCTCTGATTATACCTTAATAAGAAATTTCAACTAAATAAGAGATTTTCAATGGTGCAGAGTGTAGCATATTTTGGGGGCCGAGTCAAGGGAAAGAACGGATTTTTTTTAGAATGCGGCGGGCGTGAAACGGCGATTGCGGGAGAGAGGAACGGCGCGGCAGGGACGGAGAAAGGCACAGCGGTGGACTGCAGGGCGTCCGGCGCGGCAGATTTTTGCAGATAACCTTTAAAATGACTTGAAAAAAGGGCGTCCGGCGTTTATTTTAGGTGAAGATTTAAGTTAATTTAAGGGATACTGCGAATGAATACGGAAAAACTGATTGCGGCGGCGGTTGTGGCGCTGGGATGCCTGGGAACCGGCGCGGACGGCAGTGCGCTGGCAGCGCAGACGAAAGCCGATTCCGAGGATGTCAAGAAGATAGAAAACTATCTTAATTCGATTAAGACGATGCGTGCCGATTTTGTACAGATTGCCAGCAACGGCGAGAAGGTGGAAGGGCGGCTTTATATTGAAAAGCCCAATAAAATCCGCATGGAATACAATGCGCCGTCCAATGTGCTGATTGTCGGCAACGGCGATTATATCGTCTATTACGACAAGGAACTGGATCAGATTACGAACATTGATTATGAGGATATTCCGGCGGCGGCTATCCTGGCGAATACGGTCAAAATTGACGGGAAAGAGCTTAAGGTTACCAATTTTTATGAAGATCCGGGCGTTATGCGCGTCGGGCTGCAATACGCAAATGCCGGAGATTTGGGGCCGTTTACGCTGGTGTTTGCCAACAATCCGTTTGAGCTTCGGCAGTGGAAAGTCGTAACGCCGCAGGCAATGGAGGTTTCTTTGTCGCTGTACGATACGGTTGTGGACGGAAAGCTGGACGAAGGGCTGTTCAAGTTCCGCAAGAGCGGGGAGAGCGGCGGGCGCGACAGGTTTAAGCGCAAGTAGAACCGGCGGAGCTGCCCGGATATCCCGGAGCAGCTCGGACACTTCGGAACCGGACAGCCGGGAGAATGAGCTCTGAGAACAGAATGGCTGAGAGCTGGAAACGGCAGGAAAAAGGAAAAGGCGCACAGCGGGAAAGCGGTGCGTTTTTTTGTGGGCGGAAAAGGGAAAGCTTTACCGGCAGCTTTACAGCCCGTAGGTGCTTTTCAGGCCGGAAAGACCTTCGGGAGAGAGAATGAGCAGGATTATGTTTTGTCCGGCGGGAGAAGCGGCAGGCTGGACGAGCGTGCTTTGCGGCGCGGGCCAGGGACGGGCATTGCCGATTGCGGCTGCGGCGGCAGCGTCAGGGCGGAAAGTGTAGACATAGGCGGAGGGATCGGCGTATTCGGCAACGCCGTAGTAGTTCCACATGACGGACGGGTTCATGCCCGGAACATAGGAAATGCCGAGCAGATCGTCGCTGCCGTAATAATACGGCGTATGGTAAAAGCGGGTGCGGAATGCCGGAGAACCGCCCTGCACCATAATATAGCGATGGCCGGGGCTGAAATCGGGCGATGACATAAAGCGCGCGGCGGCACGGCGGTAAAGTTTCATTTCGGCATCAAAGCCCAGTTTCCAGACTTTTTGCGCCTCAAACAGGCAGTTGACAGCGATGGCGGCGGCTGCGGCGGCGCCGAGGACGGCTAGGTTTTTGCAAAATACGGCGGCGCAGGGAATGGGGCGGGTGATGGCACAGGGAGCGGCCGCAGGGGCGACAGGGGCTGCAGATGCGGCGTTTTTCAACGTGAGGGCGAACATGGCGGCGTACAGGTACATCAGCCCGAAAAAGTCGATACGGGGAGAAAATTCGGTTTCGGCGAGCGATGTGGAGATAAACAGCGTAACAAGCGGGGCATAAAAAACGGCGGCAAGGAGCATAATAACAAAGATTTTGGCACCGGCGGAAAATGAGTATGGCATATCCGGCGTGTCGGAATTTGCGGCGGCGGTGTCTGCAACCGAGGCGGAAACCGTGGCGCCTGAGGCAGCAGATAAGGCAGCGGGGGCGTTGGTGCGAAACGGTGCGAATATGCGCAACAGGGCAGCGGCAATTCCGGCAAGGACAACAATTCCGGCGGCCGCTTTATATGCGGCGGGGATAAAAGGCAGGGTGGCAGAGAATTGGAGCAATGCATCGCGGCTGACGAGGAGAAATTTTGCGCCCCATTCGGCAAGCGGCGTGGTTTGCAGGTTGTAATAAGAAGCATTGACGGCACCGGTAAGCGTCAGAGCCCAAAGGCAGAGCTTATAGCAAGCTGCGCCGAGGACAAGGTTAAACGCCGTCCAACGGAAACGGCGGCAGAGCGTTTTTAATACTGCGGGGAGGGAAAGAGGGAGCGGGGTGCCGGGCGTTGCGGCGGCGGGAGAAGGGATTTCAAACAAGGCGGCAAACAGCAGGCGGACGGAAAAAGCAACCGCAATCAGGTTGATGACAGGAGGATAGCCGCCGAGAGCCAGTGTTGTCAAAACGGCGGCGGAAACGGTGCGGCGGAGGGAAAAGCGCTCTTCCTTTTCACTGATGAGCAGGGAGCCGATGACAAACATATTCCAGCCTAAGACGGGAATAACGAGGAAGGCAAAATACATGAAAGACAGGACATACGGCGTTAATGCCGCGAACAGGGCAAACAAAACACAGGCGGTTTTTGTATGCGGCAGGCGCCAGTAGCGGGCGAGCATGGCGACGCCGAGGGCGAAGCCTGCGAAACCGAGGGCGTTGTTGATTACGGGAAGGATTTCGCCGCGGCTCAGCAGCGTTACGGGAACAAACTGGCTGAACCTGCCTTCAAACAATCCGGCGCCGAGGGAAATGCCGTGTTTCAGATATTTCCAGTCGTGGTCGCCAAACATAAAATGGGCGCCGTGAAACAGAAAGATAAGGTTCAGAGCCAGAAAAACGGCGGCGAATGCAAGCCAGAACGGGCGGTCGGCCTGTTGCAGGCGGCGGACGACAATCCCCGGGAGATCGAAGTCGCGAAGGCGTTCGTACAGCGTGTGTCCGGCGGGGGCCGGCTCGGGTGTATGCGTAAGGTTCGCCGGAGAGAGTCCGGCGGGGGAAACGGGGGCTGTTTTTTCTGTCATTTTCTTCATATTATGAGGGTAGGGCGCGGGGCTTTTTTAGTCAATCAAACAAAAAATATATGCACAATTTGTTTAATATATTGATTTTACGCGTAATATTTTTTCTTTCAGAACAGGGGCGAAAGTATTGACATCTATGACAAGGGGTGTTATAAAGTTGGTTATCGTGGAAGACTGTATATCAGAAAAGTTGAATCTGGTTGCAGATTATTTTTAAAGTTTAAATTTAAGTTGAATGTCATTGGAGCGTTTTGACGGCGGCAGGGTCGGCAGAGCGCTCTTTTTGTATGCGGGGCCCGCAGATGTGATGCGTGGGGGGAGCCAGTATACGGCGGGGCGATATGTACTGTATGCAGGTGCGGGCGGTGTGGTATGATGTTTCGGCGTACAACGGGACGGTATGTGCGGGCGGCGAACGGTGGAATTAATGAGCGGCGGAGATAATGGCTACAGGAAAAAACAGTAAAAGGGCAACTCGGGCGGTAGTGCCCGATATCGTGTTTGAGGCGGTGCGGGAGGGGAATTCATTGTTTGCAGCCTGCCGGCGCGCGGGCATCAGCACCCGCGATTTTTATGCGGCGACGGCGGTGGATGAGGCACTGCGCGAGGCATATCAGCTGGCGCAGGCAGACTATGCCGACCGGTGTACCGACGACATCAGGAAAATCGTGGCGGATCTGAAAGCCGGGGAGATTGACAATTCCACGGCGAAGCTTCTGATTGAGACGGAAAAGTGGCTGGCGCAGAAATCCTGTCCCGAGCCGGTGTGGGACAAGATTGCAGGCGGCGAAAGCGACAGCGGGGACGGCGGCGTGGCGGAGATTGTGGTGAAATTTGTGTGAGGTCGGGTGCCGGTTGGAAAAGGTGTCGGAATGGAGAAACCGGAATGAGCCGGGCGGAAGCGGTGCCGGACGGAAAAGCGGGGAGAGATGAGTGATGAAGGTTGAGCTGCCGAAAGCGTTTCAGGAACTGCTGACGGCAAAGGCGCGCTATAAAATGTTTTACGGCGGACGGGCTGGCGGCAAGTCGTTTGCGTTTGCGGACGCTCTGCTGACGCTGGCGACAAGCCGGAAGATGCTGATTGCGTGCGTGCGCGAGGTGCAGAACTCCATAAAGGATTCCGTTTACAAGCTGATTGCCGACCGGATTGCCTATTACCGCCTCGGCGATTACAGGCTGTATGACGACCGGATTGTCAACCTCAAGAACAAGTCCAAATTCATTTTTAAAGGGATTATGGAGCATAACGCGCAGAATATCAAATCGCTGGAGGGGGTGGATATCTGCTGGTGCGAGGAGGCGCAGAAGATTTCCGAGCGTGCGTGGCTGGTGCTTGACCCGACTATCCGCAAGCCGGGGTCGGAAATCTGGCTGTCGCTGAACCGCGAGGAGGAGGCCGACCCGGTATGGAAGGCGCTGGCACTGCATCCTGATGCGGATACAATCGTGCGCAAGGTCAACTATTACGACAATCCTTACTGTCCTGAGAATATGCGGCGGCTGGCGGCAAAGATGAAAGCCGAAAATTACGGCGAGTATCTACACGTCTGGGAGGGAGAGCCGCGGCTGGCGGCGGACGATCACCTTATCGGGCGCGAGGAGGTTTACCGCGCGCTGGAAGCAAGAGTGGAAATTGCCGATGGGGCGGCGCCGCTTATCGTCGGGGTGGACGTGGCGCGGTTCGGCGACGACAAGACAGCGCTTTGCTATCGGCGCGGGAGGCAGGTGTGCGCGGTTAAGACGTATCAGAAACTTGACGTGGTGCAGGTGGCCAATCTGGTCGGCGGGGTAATTGCTGCGGAGCATCCGGCACGCGTGTGCATTGACGTCGGCGGGTTGGGGGCGGGCGTGTTTGACGTCCTTGTTGCCAACGGGTTTGCCGAATGTATTACGGCGGTCAATTTCGGCGAGCGGGCGGATAATCCGGAGCGCTATGTCAACCGGCGGGCGGAAATGTGGGCGCGGGCGGCGGAATGGCTGAAGTCGCCGCTGCCGGTGTCGCTGCCCGACGTGCCGGGGCTGGTTGAAGACCTGACGGCACCGCTCAAGATGTTTGATGCGCTCGGACGGCTGCAGCTTGAGGCCAAAGCCGACATCAAAAAACGCCTCGGACGGTCGACGGACGCGGCGGACGCCTTGGCGCTGACCTTTGCCATTCAGAACGCGGAATATCTGCTGAAGGCGGGAAGCGCACGGGACGGGGACTTTGTTGACGATTCAGTTTATCTTTAATTTTATATGCAAAGGAGTATGAAAAATGAGTTCAGTATTTTCCAAACCGAAAGTGGTGCAGATTGAGCCGGAGGAAGTCGAACCGGAGGTTGTCGACAATTCTGAGGAAGTGCAGGAGCTGGAACGCAAGCGCAAAAAGAAAATGGGTGCGGTGTCGCAGCTTTTGTCGCACGATAATTCCTACGGTTCCGGCGGCAAGACGACGCTCGGCGCTTAACGGCGCAGGGGGAGGGAGCGGGCGGGGAAACGGCAGGCGCGGGAACAGGAGCGGGCGGGAAACGGCAGGCACCGGATTGTGCCGGGGCAGCGGCGGGCGGTTTGGGGCGTATCGGGGTGGCGGAAAAACAGTTGCATTTTTTTCTTTTAGGAAATAGTATCTTTGTTACAGGCAGAACGGAGGTATCATATTATGTATCAGTTTATGGCAGAAATGAGCCCGAGGCGGCAGAAAATGCTGTTTGCGGCGGGCGTTTATGTATTATGGTCGCTGGCTTATGGTTTGGCGGCGGCAATATTTTCGTTGCCTGATGAAGACATTTCGTTTTTTCTCTCTTTGGGGTTTATTGTCGCGGCGGCTTTTAACAAGGCGCCAAAGGCGGAAGCCCGGATGATTGAAACATATCCGAATGCTGCGGCGTACATATTCGCATTCGGTTCGGCCTTTTATTGGTCAATACTGCTGATGACACCGGTGTTTTTGGATTTCATCATGATGTATTCTGACGGCGAGGGCTTTTTGCCGGCATTTTACGTATCTTTTGCTGGCTGGGGAAGCCTGTCGCTGCTGATTGGGTTTCCGATGCGGACGTTCCTGCTTATCCGCAGAGAGAAACGGGCGGGAGCAGAAACCGGCGGCCGATAAGCCGGGTGAAGAACGCGGAACGGGAAGACAGGAGCAGATTCTCAGGCTGCCGGTTCGAAATCGAACCGGCTTTTTTATGAACGAGCGGTGGGCGGTTTGGGGCGTATCGGGGTGGCGGAAAAACAATAAAATTGACAGGAAAACTGATGATTATGTTGGTGAGGAGGATTTTGTCGAGGACAATATCTTTGGAATTCAAGAGTTAAACAAGGTAGAAAAAGCATTGACAGCTACGTCGGCGATTATATACTGGAAAAAAATGTCTGCGAGTGGACTGATTATGATTATCAGTTTTTGCGAATGACGAAAGATTATGACCGTAATTGGGAAAAGAGAAAAAAAGTTTTGGAATATCTTAGTTATTAAAGAGGGCTGAAAAAGTTAAAATGAGCGGCGGCAGGAAAAAAAGGTTTCAGGATTGGCGGAAAATGTTTCGAAATCGGAAAGAACGGTTTCGACCGGGGCGGCGGTGGCTGGCAATAGTGTTGCTGCCGGCAATTCCGGCAATGGCGGCGGGAGTGATGTCCGGCAATCGGGATATTTTTTGGGGGCAGCTGGCAGTTGAGTTTTATGCCCTTTTTTTGCTGACGGCAATATGCAGCAGGGATTTTGCGGCGGTGTATCAGAAGCTGGCTTTGGAAACACCGGCGGAAAGCAGAGGGGTGAGGAAAGCGAAGCGGTGGCTTTGCGGTGCGGTTTATTACACTCTCTGGTGCGGGGCTTTGTTTATGATATACCTGCTGGGATAGGCGATGGCGAAAGGAATAGGAGACGGCGAAGGGAAGCGGCGATGAAACTGATGACGAGCGGGATAGGAAACCAACGAAGGGAAGCAGTGATGAAACTGATGACGAGCGGGATAGGAAGCCAACGAAAGGTGTGGCGATGAAACAGATGGCGAGCGGGTTTGCCGATGCGGAGGAAAGGCGATGAGATTTGCGGCGAATGAATTTGCGATGTATGTTTTTACGGCGGACATATTGGCGGCTAGGGAGAAACTGTGATGAAAACAGAGAAAACAATTTTGGTCAAGTTTTGCGGCAGCGCGGTGCTGTTTCTGGCGGGAGCGTATTTTCTGCCGATGTGGACGGCATGGGGGATATGCGACAATACGGCGGGGGACGGCGTCTGCAGACAGGGGCTCCTGATCGGGATTTTTACGGCGGCGTATGTGGCGGCGTTTTTGGGACAGGCTTGGCTTAACGCGCGGTTGGCAAGGGCGGAAGAGCGACGCAGCTATCAGCGGCTGGCGCTGTTTTTGTGGTTGTATCTGGCTTTGTGCGGCACAGGCCTGGCCGTGAAAATTTTGGTTTGAAAAGGCCGAAAAGAAGGGGAACAGCGGCGGCAATTGCAGTGGCGGAAAGAGCGCGCAGGGACAACTTGAAAGGGAGCCGGAGCAAGAGCTGAGATAATTTGAAAGGGACTGGAGCGAGGCGCGGAACGGAGAGTTGGGAGCAGGTTTTCAGGCTGCCGGTTCGAAATCGAGCCGGCTTTTTTTATGAGTGAGCGGCGGTGATTCCGGTTTGGCGGGAGCCGCCGTTTTTATGGGTGTACGGGTGCGGCGGTTCCTGACCGGGAAACGCGGCGCCCTTTTTATTTTCGGAGGGTCTTTATGGGACAATTTAGTATGACGGACAAAGACGTGCCGTTCGGGACGGCAGGCGGGTTCGGCGGCGACGGGAACCGGAAGCCGGCAGTTACGGCCGAGGGCATTTTGAAACGGCTGGAGGCGATGAAAACCGAACGTGCCAAATGGGAGCCGATGTGGAACAAAGCGGCGGAAATGTGTTCGGTTGATTCCGAGCTGTTTGCGACCGACGAGCGCGGGCGGGTCAGGCAGGCGGTGTTTGACACGACCGGGCGTAACGCGCTGTCTTGTTTTGCCTCGAGCATGAAATCGGTGATTGTGCCGACGACAACGCGCTGGCACCGGTTGAAACCGGTCAATCCGAAGCTGGACGACAACGCGGCGGTCAAAAAATATCTGGAACGGGCGACGGACCTTTTGTTCCGGATGCGCTATGCGGCGGCATCTAATTTTGCGGCGGAGAGCGACCTTTTGTTTAATCAGCTCGGCATCTACGGGCACGCGTTGTGGATGGTTGACGACGATATCGGCCGCGGCATCGTTTACCGCACCATCCCGGTTAAGGAAGCCTATATCAAGCGCGACGATTGCGGCAGGCTGGCGGCGGTGTTTCGCGAATACGAACTGACGGCGGCAGAGGCCGTAAGCAAGTTCGGCGACTCACTGCGCGGGGAAATCCGGCAGGCGGCAGAAAATACGCCGGAGAGAATGTTCAAATTCCTGCATGCGGTATACGAGCGCGACGACTGGCAGGCGGAAGAAGAAGATTTCGGCGGAATGAGATATGCGAGCGTGCATCTGGACATGGCTGCGAAACGTATTATCCGTACCGGCGGCTATCGTACCTGTCCGTATATGGCGCCGCGTTTTCTGGGGATTGCGGGAAGCTCGTACGGCGACAGTCCGGCTTTGCAGGCGTTTTATGACATGCTGACTGCCAATGAGATGGGCAAAACCATTTTACGCACCGGGCAGCTGCAGGCAAATCCGCCGATTTTGACGAGCATGGGGCTGATTGATGCCAATAAGCTCGGTTCGGCGGGAGCGGTTATCCGCGGCGGGCTGGACAGCCAGGGCAAACCGGCGGCGGTTTCAATGCAATACGGCAACAACCTGTCCATTACGGTGGAGATGCAGCGCGAAGTGCGGGCGGCGATTGAACGCGCGTTTCTGGTACCGCTGTTCCAGTCGCTGACGCAGACCAAGCAGATGACGGCGACTGAGGTGGAAAAGCGCGAGATGGAAAAATCCATGCTGCTGGCGCCGATGTGCGAACGCATCGCGGCGGAATGGCTGTCGGGGAACATTGAGCGCGAATTGGATATTCTGGGTATGTACGGTATGCTGGACGATGTGCCGGACGAGCTGATGTATGAAGGCTCTATTGCCATCCAGTTTGAAAGCCCGGCGGTGCATATGCAGCAGTCGGGAGCGATTGTCGGGCTGTATAAGACGATGGAAGCGGCGGCGGCGATGGCACAGAGCAATCCGGACGTGCTGAAGGTTTTTGATATGG
>OMFN01000513.1_pt1 | contig 22918 bp, 16 predicted proteins | sample 1645641 | NCBI WGS metagenome assembly OMFN01 (sample SAMEA103958126, study PRJEB25191) | human gut metagenome
CGACCCCGCTAGGTAGCGCGTTGCGGCTTCAAGGGCAGCCTTGCAAAGCCCCATCGTGTTGTAGTTGGGAACGGTACGTTCACTTCCGAGATACGTAAGCGTCAGAATCGACGCCTGACGGCCCTGCATGAGCGGCAAAAGGGCCTTCGCAAGTGCAGGCCACGAGTAGGCGGAAATGTCCATCGCGGTGTGAAAGCCCGAGCGGGAAAGGCCGTCCAAAAAGTCTCCGGCAATCGCTTCACGCGGCGCAAAGCCGATCGAGTGAACAAAGCCGTCGAGACCGCCCCAGGCGCTTCTCAGGCTCTCAGTCACTGCCTGAATCTGCTCATCGTTACTCACATCCATCTCGAGCACGAGGTCACTGCCGAATTCGGCGGCAAAACCGGCAACGCGGTCCTTAAAGCGCTCGCCCACATAACTGAAGGCAAGTTCCGCACCTTCACGGTGACAGGCTTTGGCAATACCGTAGGCAATCGAACGGTTGGAGAGGACGCCTGTGATCAGAAGGCGCTTACCGGATAAGAAACCCATAGCAGTTTTCCTTTTTCTAAAAAGTCGGCGGTTTCCGGCATTATCGGCGGATCACGAGGCATTGGCCAACGCGAAGCCGGGAACTTGCCAGAGAATTGATGTTTTTGATGCGGGCAATGCTTGTGCCGTAGCGGCGGGCAATCGAAGAGAGCGTGTCACCCCGGCGCACGGAATACGTTACCTTCCCCTTGCGGCTGCACGCCGCCCGCGAGAGGGCCGAGCGCGGGCGTTTGGCTTTGGGGCTCACCACAATGATGAGGCGCTGCCCGATGCGAAGCTGTGAGGTGCGCAGGCGGTTTGCGGTACGAAGCGACTTCTGCGTCACGCCGAACCGCGCGGCAATCTCGTAGAGCGTGTCGCCTCTGCGGACACGGTAGACGATGCGGCGCACTTCAGGTTCCGAGAGTTTGAGGCTCGCGTTTAATTCGTCTTCAGAAATGGCCGGGGCATCCTGGCCTCCGGCGTCCACCAACAGTGCTGAGCCCGCCAAAATCCGGCGCCCCCGGGGAATACGGTTGATGCGCCGCAAGTCGTCCTCTGTCATGCCGGTTTTGTTCGCGACGTCCAAAAGCGTTTCACCTGCCTGCGTGTGATAAAGCGCCCAGGAAGAAAGCGGTTTTCCGGTATCGACCCAGCTTGCGAGGTTATCCATAAAGACCGCCACGCGGTCAATGGGCAGCAGAATGTAGGAGTTGTGGCTTGCCACAATCACCGGAAGGTTAAACCCCGGGTTTAAGAGCTTAAAGTCCTCGGGCTCCATTTCCGCCAGACGCGCCGCGGTATCAAGGTCAATGTCGCGGCTTTTGGTGATGCGCACAAAGTAAGGCGAATTTTCGATGTCAGGCAGCGTCACGCCGTACTGCTCGGGGTGCTCGATGATCTCACGCACCGCCATGAGTTTTGGCACATACCAGGCGGTTTCCCGGGGCATCCGGAGATGCACGTAGTCCGTTTTCTGTCCGCGGGCTTTGGCGCGGCGGATGGCCCGAGAGACACTGCCTTCGCCCCAGTTGTAGGCAGCCAGTGCAAGCTGCCAGTCACCGAAAAGCGTGTGCAGGCGGTTTAAGTAGTCCAGCGCAGCCCGGGTGCTTTCCAGTACGTCGCGCCGCTCATCTTTCCAGAGGTTTTGCTGCAGGGAATAGATGCTTCCCGTGGTGGGCATGAACTGCCACAGGCCCGAGGCTTTCGCGTAGGAAAGGGCTTCAGGCTGAAAAGCGCTTTCAACGAAGGGCAGGAGCGCGAGTTCCGTGGGCATCCCCCGGAGTTCGACTTCTTCGACGATGTGGTAGAGGTATTTGCCGGCGCGCTCCGTGACGCGGCGGATGTATTCCGGATCGCGGGCGTAGAGTTTTAAGGCCTGCTTGGCGCGCCGGGTGTTCATGGCCGGCATCTGAAAGCCGCGGCGGATGCGGTCCCAGATATCTGCGGGCGGGGCCACTTCCCGCTCGGTGGCGGGAAGGTCTTCCGCGGCCCGCGTGTCTTCCGTTGCATTGATCACGGTACCTTCAAAACTGAGCTCGTCCTGAGCTGCAGCGGATAGGCTGACAATGCCCGCTGCAAGGCAGAAAATCAGACGAAACAAGGACTGCATACAAAGAAACCGGGTGTCATGCACGAAAAAAGATGCGTGCATTCTACCGTGCGTTTGACGTATGAAAACTTAAAAGCCCCTGAATTTACAAGGCATGAGCCGCTGTTTTTGTGTATCGCGGGCGGCTGAACCCGAGGGCGTCTCGTTTACAATGTTGTCAGTCTCGTCACGGGCAGGCGCCCGTGATCTTCTTAATTCAGTTTTCTTCAGGATTTCTCCGCATGGCCCAGTATGTCATGACTATGAATCGGGTGAGCAAGATCGTTCCCCCGAAGCGTCAGATTCTTAAGGATATTTCTCTCTCGTTTTTCCCGGGCGCCAAGATCGGCGTTTTGGGCTTAAACGGCGCCGGAAAATCAACCCTGCTCAAAATCATGGCAGGGGTCGATAAGGATATCGACGGGGAAATCACGTGGCTTTCCGGCTTAAAGATCGGGTATCTCCCGCAGGAGCCGCAGCTTGATCCCGAAGCGACTGTGAGAGCCTGCGTCGAAGAGGGCATGGGCGAAGTGATGTCCGCGCAAAAGCGCCTTGAAGAAGTCTATGCGGCTTACGCCGAGCCCGATGCGGACTTTGACGCGCTTGCGGCCGAACAGGCCAAACTTGAAGCCATTATTTCGGCGGCGGGAACGGACGCGTCGACCCAGATGGAAATTGCCGCGGACGCCCTGCGTCTGCCCCCGTGGGACGCGGTGATCAAGCACCTCTCGGGCGGCGAAAAGCGCCGTGTGGCATTGTGCCGATTGCTTTTGTCGCAGCCCGACATGCTGCTTCTTGACGAACCGACAAACCACCTCGATGCTGAAAGCGTGGAGTGGCTTGAGCAGTTCCTGCACCGCTTCCCCGGGACCGTCGTTGCCGTAACGCATGACCGCTATTTTCTTGATAACGCGGCCGAATGGATTCTCGAACTCGACCGCGGCGAGGGCATCCCCTGGAAGGGGAACTATTCCTCGTGGCTCGAGCAGAAGGAAAAGCGTCTGGAAATCGAAAAGCGCCAGCAGGAGTCGCGCTCCAAGGCGATTGCCCACGAACTCGAATGGGTCCGTCAGAACCCCAAGGGCCGGCAGGCGAAGGCCAAAGCCCGTCTTGCCCGCTTTGAAGAGCTTTCAAGCTACGAATATCAGAGCCGCAATGAAACGAATGAAATCTTTATTCCGGTCGCTGAGCGCCTCGGGAACAAAGTCATTGAGTTTCATCACGTCTCTAAGGGGTTCGGCGACCGCCTGCTGATTGACGACCTTTCCTTCACGGTGCCCCCGGGCGCCATTGTGGGTGTGATTGGTCCCAACGGCGCCGGTAAATCGACGCTCTTTAAGATGATCGACAGCAAGGAAAAACCGGACTCTGGTGAAATCGTGCTCGGCGACACCGTGCAGTTGGCGGCCGTTGCGCAGCTTCGCGATTCGCTCCCGAACGACAAGACCGTGTTTGATGCGATCGCCGACGGTCAGGACATCCTTCAGGTCGGAAAGTTTTCGATGCCCGCGCGCGCCTATCTCGGCCGCTTTAACTTTAAGGGCGGCGACCAGCAAAAGCTCGTGGGTGTGCTCTCGGGCGGTGAACGAGGGCGCCTACACCTTGCCGCAACGCTTTTAAAGGGTGGAAACGTTCTCCTCCTTGACGAACCCTCAAACGACCTGGACGTTGAAACGCTGCGTGCTCTGGAAGAAGCGCTCCTTGAATTTGCGGGCTGCGCGATGGTGACCTCACATGACCGCTGGTTCCTTGACCGTATTGCCACGCACATTCTTGCCTTTGAAGGCGACAGTAAGGTGGTGTTCTTTAACGGCAACTACAACGAGTACGAAGCCGACAAGCGTAAGCGTTTGGGCGAAGAAGCCGCGCGTCCGCACCGCCTGCGCTTTAAGCCCCTGAAGCATTAACCTTTCATCGAACCGGAGCAGATTGAGCTTTCTGCACCGGTTGAGTTTTCCCGCGGACAGAGAGTGCATCTGACTGTCCGCTTCCTTTTTTAGTTTTCCGTCAGCGACTATGTCCAACCAGTTTGTCCACCTGCGGTTTCACTCTGAATATTCGATCACCGACGGCATTGTCAGGCTTGATCCGATTTTGGAAACCGCGGCCGAACGCGGCCAGGTGGCGCTCGGGATCACTGACAACATGAATGTCTTCGGGGGGCTGCGCTTTTACACGCACGCGATCGCCGACGGCATAAAGCCCATTGTCGGGTGCGATCTCTGGATCACGAACAGCATTGCCGGCAAACGCAACGAACCCTACAGGCTCACGGTTTACTGCCAGAACCACACAGGCTACCTGTCGCTCTGCCTCTTGCTATCCAAGGCCTGGATGGAAAACCAGTATCTGGGACGCGGGGAACTGAAACTCGAGTGGCTCACGCCCGAAAACTGTAAGGGCCTCATCTGCCTTTCGGGCGGCCCCTTAGGAATCATCGAGCGGCTTCTCATGGGGAAGACGCCTGAGGAGGCGGACGCCGTCACGGAGCAGTTAAAGAAGGCTTTCCCCGGGCGGCTTTACTTGGAAGTGCAGCGAGCGGGCCGCAAAGGCGACGATGCGCTCGTTGCGAAGATGGCAGGCCACTCGGTCGCGCAGAAGCTTCCGCTTGTAGCCACTCATCCGGTTCAGTTTCTGAAAAAAGAGGACTTCACCGCGCACGAAGTGCGTGTGTGTATTGCGCAGGGCTACGTTTTGGCAGACCCCAAACGGCCGCGGGAGTACACCCCGCAACAGTATTTCAAGACCGAAGAGGAGATGCGGGAACTCTTTTCCGACATCCCTCAGGCCCTTGAAAACACCGTGGTGATTGCGCAGCGCTGTAACCTGGACGGTGTGCTGCAGAAACCCCAGCTCCCCGTCTTTCCGACGCCTGACGGCATGAGTCTTGACGACTACATGGTCAAGCTCTCCAAGGAAGGGTTGGAAAAGCGCCTCGCGTTTCTCTATCCGGACGAGAAGATCCGTGACGCCAAACGCCCTGAATACATGGAGCGTCTGGATTACGAACTTAAGACCATCATCACGATGAAGTTCCCCGGGTACTTCCTCATCGTGCAGGACTTCATCAACTGGTCCAAACGTAACGGTGTGCCGGTGGGGCCGGGCCGTGGTTCGGGCGCAGGATCGCTTGTCGCGTATTGCCTCGGTATTACGGACCTCGATCCCCTGCACTACGGGCTCCTGTTCGAACGCTTCCTGAATCCGGAGCGCGTCTCGATGCCTGACTTTGACGTGGACTTCTGCCAGCATAACCGTGACCGCACGATTGAGTACGTGAAGCGCGTCTACGGGGCGGAGGCCGTAAGCCAGATCGTCACTTTCGGCGCCATGGGCGCCAAGGCTGTTGTGCGTGACGTAGGCCGCGTTTTGAACATGGGCTATAACGAGGTGGACCGCCTCGCCAAACTCATTCCGCAAAAGCCGGGGCTTGATGTGACGCTTGAGAAAGCCGCGGAGATGGAACCGGACTTTGCGGCGCTTGCAGCGCAGCCCGAGTACAAGGAGCTCATGAGTTACGCCAAGGAACTCGAAGGTATCACGCGCAACCTCGGCATGCATGCGGGGGGCGTCCTGATCGCTCCCGGAAAACTCACGGACTTCTGTCCGCTTTATAACGCAGACGGCCGTCCTGAAAACACGGTGAGTCAGTACGACAAAAAAGACGTCGAAAACGTGGGCCTCGTGAAGTTCGACTTCCTGGGACTTACGACGCTGACGATTCTCGGAAAAGCCGTTGAGTACATTGACAGGCTCCATCCGGGCGAACACTTCGAACTTGAGCGTATTCCGGTTGACGATAAGGAAACCCTGAAACTTTTTCAGACCGGCAACACCGGCGCCGTCTTTCAGTTTGAATCCGACGGCATGCGTGAGCAGCTGCGGCAGGCAAAACCGGACTGCCTTGAAGATCTCGTCGCCCTGAACGCCCTTTACCGTCCGGGCCCGATGGATCAGATACCGCACTTTATTGACCGTAAGTTCGGGCGCGAGAAGGTGGAGTATCTGGATCAGCGCATGGAACCCATCTTGCGCGAAACCTACGGCATCATGGTGTATCAGGAACAGGTGATGCTGGTGGCGCGTGCGATCGGCGGCTACTCATTGGGCGGCGCTGACCTTCTGCGCCGTGCCATGGGTAAGAAAAACGTGGAGGAAATGAAGCGGCAGCGCGCGGTCTTCATTAAGGGCGCCGCAGAGCGTAATGTGAGCGAAGAGACCGCGACCGAAATCTTTAACCTCATGGAAAAGTTTGCGGGGTACGGTTTTAATAAGTCGCACGCGGCAGCCTATTCGTACGTCGCCTGGCAGACGGCGTATCTCAAGGTTCACCATACGGCGTGCTTTTTCGCGGGGAACTTGTGTCTTGTGATGGATCAGGGCGACAAGATGCGAACGCTTATTGATGACGCCCGTAACTGTGGCGTGACCTTTTTGCCCCCGGACGTGAACGTCAGCGACTGGTTCTTTACGGTCCCGGATGCCAAAACCATCCGCATTGGCCTTGGCGCGATTAAGGGCCTGGGGCAAAACATCGTTGAAGACATCATCAACGAACGGAAGATGAACGGGCTTTACCTCGATATCTTTGATCTTGCGGCGCGCGTGCCTACCGTCAACCGCAAGATCCTGGAGCAGCTGGTGCGTGCCGGTGCTTTTGATTCCATTTCCACTGACCGCGGACTTTACTTTGAGAATGTAAGTCAGGCACTGCAGGCAGCGCAGACCGTTGCGGCTTCTGTCGGGCAGGGGAGTCTCTTTGCCGATGAAAACGGGGAAGCCGAGCGTATTGTGAGCTGGAAAAAGACGATTCCCTGGGGCGAACGCAAAAAGCTCTTACAGGAAATTGAAGCGTTTGGTTTCTGTCTCACTGGTGACCTTTTTGCCCAGTACAAAAAGGAAACGGAACACTTTGCGACGCCCTATAAAAAGCTCGCAGACAGCCGGCAGAACTTTACGATCGCGGGGCTTGTAACCGACATGCGCGTGCTGATGGGGCAACGCGGCAAGATCGGGATTCTCACGATCAGTAACGGCAAAGAAAGCCAGGACGTCTTTATTTACGCTGAGGCCCTTGACCGCTACAAGAAACTCTTAAAGACCGATGAAGTGCTCGTCTTTACGGGGCGTTGCCGCGCAAGGCGTGATGAAAACGGCGTTACCGGGAAACTCTCCTTTACCGCGAGCGAAGTGCAGACGATGGAAGAGATGCGGGCGCGCAAGGGGGCGGTGCTTAACATCACGCTTTCGGCTACCAAGGACCTTAAGGATGTTGCGAAGGTCCTTTCTACAGATAAGACCGGAAGCGAAGAGGGCGTGACTTGCCGCATTGATGTGCTCACCCAGGGGTGTTCTGGTGAAATCCGGCCCGAGTTTTACGTGAGACCGACAGACGATCTTGTGCAGATGCTAAAAGCCCAGGACGGTGTGATTGGGGCTGGATATCAGTATTGATTTACCGGAAGTAGCGGATGCGGTTGGTGAGCATCCGCAGGTGCTTCACCACATTTCGGCATTTGGCCTTTAAAACAGTTGAAGTACTGATGTTGGTTATCCGGCGAAGCTTTCTTTTCGAGGCATCACTTAAAAACGGATGATCGGCAAGACTCAGACAGCTTTTTTGGATGGCTGTGATCGGTTCAGAACTCGTGCTTGCACCAGACGCCAGCAACGCTAATGTCTCCTGCTGTGCGTAGGAAACATAGTTGTTGATGATGCCGCGCTGAATAGTTTCTGAAAATTGAGCAAGATCTGCCATCAGCAGTGAATACCCTTCCAAATCGTGGGCTTTGGCTTTGGCGGCATTGGAGAGGGACGAACACCGCTTCCTGTAGAAATAAAGGTTTTCAGGAATAGCGATACCCTTCAGTAGATGAGGCATTGCCCGGATCAGAAAATCCTGATCTTCAATAGCCTTGAGTTGAGTATTAAACCGGCAGCCGGAAATTTTTCCCCAACGGAAAAAACGGTTACTCAGAAAGAGAGATGTGTTGGCTGTTTTCGGAATTGGGTGAGACTGGTTGTCAAGGCAAAAGAACTGTGCGGCGATGTCATCAGCAGCCAGAGGGCGATTGTCACCGGCGAGTTTTCGCTGAACAGGGCCAAATTTGGTAAACGGTGTGAAGGCGCAGACCGCATAGTCCAAGCTACGGTCACTGAGCGCCCGGACAAAGATTTTCAGGTAGTCGGTACTGACATAGTCATCGGCATCGACAAAGCCAAGGAATTCAGTGGACGGGATATTTTCGGAAACCCAGTCGAGTCCCGCGTTTCTGGCCGATGATACGCCGCCGTTTGGTTTTTCAATCAGAATAAACCGAGGGTCTTCTGCAGCGATTCTTTTGACGATATCGGCTGTTGAATCTGCAGATCCGTCATCCACGATGATTGCGACAAAGTTGCTGTAAGTCTGCTTCCTCAGCGAGTCAAGACACTCGGAAAGGTAGCGTGCAGCGTTATAGGCGGGAATGATGACGGCCGCTGTCGGGCTAAATTGGTGACGGAGCATGAACGATTAAAGAGAATCAGAGACTTTGGTCCGGATGCCGGCGGCTGTAAAGTTTGACGTACTTAGTCATTGTGTAGAAATAGTGATACACAGACAGCGTCCAGCCGATTTTGCCGTCCAAAAATCCCAAGTCAATGAAATAGACTTTCAGAAAGGCCCATAAAGGCTTGAAGATGACATCGCCCAAAAAACTGCAGTTCTTCCCCTGTGATTCATATTTGTCTGCGGACAAAGTCGTGTACTTATCAAACTTTCTGAAGTAGGCCTCCCAGTTTCTGTACGGGAAATGAATGAGGTGTCCGGATAGCTTTTCCTGAGGAAAGGGCGAGCAGATGGTCTGATGGACTTGCCCTTCGACCCGGGCGCCTTCTCTCGGTAAAAGCCGCATAACCCAGTCCGGGCGCAGAATGCCGTGAGCTTTTCTGCCGGAGTTGTAATGGTTTTCCCGTTGAATCCAAAAAGCTTTTTGGGGATTTTGTTCGAGAGTTTTTGCAAGGTTCTGCGCAAGCAGAGGACTCACCCTTTCATCAGCGTCAATCAGGAAAACCCACTCACAGCTTGCCTTGGAAATCGCGAAGGTCTGCTGCTCCCCCCAGTTGCCGGCGAGGGCCCGGGTAAAAACTTTGGCTCCGAAGGTCTTGGCTTTGGCAACAGTCCCGTCGGTACTCTCATCGTCAACCACGATGATTTCTTTGGCAAAACTGCAGCTGCCCAAACATGCATCAATATTGTGTTCTTCGTTTTTAGTCAGAAGAACGACGGAGACATTCAGTTTTTCCGATGACATGTCAACACCAAGCGGAGGAAGTTAGTTAGTGCGCAAGTATCTGCCGCATGGCATTGATAACGTCCTGCGGGGCGGGCCACTTACCTTGCTTACCAAGCACTACGGCCTGGGGGTTCCAGGGACCGGTACGGGAGGGATCGGTGACGCCGACAAGCGTAATTTGTTTGACTCCGAGGGCTGCAGCAATGTGGCTGACACCGGAATCGTTGGCAATCACTAGCTGAGCGTGTTTGACGAGTGCAGCAAAATTTCCGAGAGAGGTTGGTTCCAAAATTGTGGCATCTGGACAGGCCTTTCTTGCGGCCTCTTCTTCCCTGAGTGACGGAAAGATAATCGGTTCGACACCCATCTCTTTCAGAGGTGCAACAAGATCATTAAAGTGAGGCCACTGTTTGACTTTGCCGTCCTGCAGACCGCGAGCAACAGGGGCGAGTATGGCGTAGCGTTCCGGAATGTGGAACTTCTCCATAAGGTTTCTGGCGGCTGCTTCATGACGCTTTAAAAGCATCAGGCCCAGGCTTTTCGGAACTTTGTCCCAGGCGGGTTTTCCGCCCCATGCCTTGATCGCTTCGTGCGCAACATAGAAGAAGCGCTCTACCTCATGCATCTTCGGAGGTTCTGGGATTTTTGTGTCAAGAAGAAAACTGCGGCAGTCGGTTTTGAGGCCCGCAGTTTGGATTGGAGCGAACTTAAAGAGGAGTGCTGAGCCGAAAGAATTTGGAAAAAGCAGACCGCAGGTGGCTTGAGCATTATCTGCTAAATAACGAATGCGACTGATGTCTTCTGTGACGTGCCCTTCAATGGGGTCAAAGCGCCAGCCCATCCCTGACATCAAATCTTCTGCCCAGCGTTTCCCAACCAGTGCCGGCGTAAAACCGCTTGCTTCCAATAGTCTCAGGGCTGGCAGACACATACAGCAGTCTCCAACGTGATTGGGAATTCGGCAAAGGACAGTAGACATGATAAAGTTTTTTATGGAAGGAAGATCTGGAAACCATTGGTCTGATTATAAGAGCCTGACGGGTGGGTTCAGAGCATGCAATGTACAATGCGACCGACATTATCACTTTGGGCGAGCGAAATGCCTTTGAACGCTTCCGCTGAGGCAAAAGCAACCGCAGAGCAAACCATATCGGTGCTCCAAGGCGGACATTATTCCTGGCAGAAAGGATGGCTTAAACGCATCCCGGGGATCTATGCGAGGTTGCTTAATTACTTGGTTCCCTATACCAAGACAGTCATTGCAGCCATGTTTTTTATGGTGATAACAGCACTGACGTCTTCGATGATTGCTGTTTTGATGGGAAAACTGACTGACCAGGGTTTTTATGCCAAGGATGTCAATGCTCTTTGGTGGGCGCCGGCAGCTTTGATTGCAGTGGCTCTTTTGCAGGGAGGCTCGACTTTTGGAAGCTCCTATCTTCTGCAAAAAGTCTCTCAGCAGGTGCTGCTCAAGATCCGCTGTGAAATGTTTGAGAAGGAGATCCGTTGGCCGGCAGCTAATTATCAAAAATACACTTCGGGCATTGTGATGTCTAAGTACATCAACGAAGCAAGCACAGCTTTAGGGGGAGCAGCACAGCTTCTGACGACAATTGTTAGAGACTCGTTGCAACTGGTGGCGTTGTTGGGCTTGCTGATATGGCATGACTGGAAGTTAACTTTGGTGACGCTTGTGGTGGCACCGCTGATTGCAGTCATTCTTCGGTGGGTTAATAAAAAGACCAAGAAATATGGTCTGCAGACACAGACGGCGCTGGGGAACATGATGAACACGGTGCTTGAAGCTTATCAAGGACAGCGAATCATCAAAATTTATGATGCTTACGAAAAGGAGCAGACGCGGTTTCGCGGTGTTAATGAGTTATTGTATAAATTGTCCATGCGCATGCAGGCAGTGACGGCTGCTGGAACGCCACTAACCCAGTTTGTCACAATGGCCGGTGTTTCCATCGTTGTCATCGTGGCACTGTTGCAGGCGCAGGCAGGACATTTGACACTCGGCGATTTCATTACTTTTTTGTCTGCCCTGCTTTTATTAATGAATCCCGTTAAGAAGCTTTCTGCACTCAATGGTTCTGTTGCGAGAATATCGGCTGCCGCTGAAAGCCTGTTCACAACGATGGATGAGGCGACAGAAAAAGATCCAGGCAATATGGAATTGCCTCGTCTTTTGGGCAGTGTGAGGTTTGAACATGTAGGCTATCGATATGCGGGAGCAGGACGACAGGCCCTTACGGATGTCTCTTTCGACGTTAAGCCCGGGGAGACGATCGCTTTTGTAGGTGCATCTGGTGCTGGAAAAACAACACTGATTAATCTTATTCCGCGATTTTGGCAACCGACGGAAGGCGAAATTTATTTTGACGGCATTCCGCAAAGCACTGTTACTTTAAAGAGCTTGAGACAGCAGATAGCGTTGGTCAGTCAGGATGTTGTGCTCTTTGATGACACGATTGCGGCAAACATTGCCTATGGCATGGAAAACGTGTCAGAAGAGGACATAAAGCAAGCTGCGGATGCCGCGTATCTCACGCCTTTTATCCGCGAACTTCCCGAAGGCTTAAACAGCCCGGTTGGTCCTGCTGGCCAAAAACTTTCAGGTGGACAGAAGCAGAGAATTTCCATTGCCAGAGCTTTATTGAAGAATGCTCCAATTCTTCTGCTGGATGAAGCCACAAGTGCGCTGGACACTGAAAGTGAGAAATATATCCAGCTTTCGTTGGACCGTTTGATGAAGGGTAGAACGACTTTTGTCGTCGCGCACCGTCTGTCAACTATTATGGGTGCAGACAAAATTGTCGTTATTAAAGAGGGCAGAATCTGCGAGATGGGGCGGCATGAAGAACTTCTCGCAAAGAAGGGGGCTTACGCTCACCTCTACAACATTCAGTTTATGCAAAAACCCACAGAAGACAAGATTCAGTCAGCCTGATGTCCGGTAGGACAGTTTATTTTGATCGGATTTGAAAAAATGAGTATTAAGTCAGACAGATGGATTCGCAAGATGGCGGCTCAGGGCATGATTGAGCCTTTTGAACCTAATCAGGTGCGCTATGTCGACAACCGAAAGATAGTCAGTTACGGGACATCCTCTTATGGCTATGACATCCGTTGTGCCAACGAGTTCAAGGTCTTCACCAACATCAATTCGACCATTGTGGATCCCAAGGATTTCGATCCGGCCTCATTTGTGGATGTTGTAAGTGATGTCTGCATCATTCCGCCCAATTCCTTTGCTTTGGCTCGTACCGTTGAATACTTCCGCATTCCCCGCAATGTGCTGACGATTTGTTTGGGTAAGTCCACATATGCCCGCTGCGGCATCATCGTGAACGTGACGCCGTTTGAACCGGAATGGGAAGGGTACGTAACTTTGGAGTTTTCAAACACTACGCCTTTGCCGGCTAAGATCTACGCGAATGAAGGCTGTGCACAGGTCCTTTTCTTTGAAGGGGATGAGGAGTGTGAAACGAGTTATCGGGACAGAGGCGGAAAGTATCAGGGGCAGGTTGGTGTTACTCTCCCCAGGACATAAAGCTGAAAAAACAGGGTTGTCTTCCTTGATTTTATGCTGGAAATTGCTGATAATACGCCCCTTCCCGGTTTGGCACGTGGGCGCATGCCCGTCGTAAGACCGCTCCGTCAGCTGACGGCTTGATATATAGCGGCAGGCGCGCAAGGCAGCCAGGGCGACCGACTAATTAATCGGAATTTTTATCAAATGAAACCCAATATTCACCCCGAGTACCGTGAGGTTGCCTTCGTTGACCTCTCGATCAACAAGACCTTCATCATTTCGAGCTCTGTTCAGACGAAAGAGACCATCGAAATCGACGGCAAGACCTATCCGCTCTTCAAGCTCGATACCTCTTCTGAAAGCCATCCGTTCTACACCGGTGCTCAGACCCGTATCGTTGAAGCCGGCCGTGTTGAAAAGTTCCGCGCCAAGTTTGCCGCGAAGAACCAGGAACTCAACGCCGCTGCTGCCAAGGCAAAGGCCAAGTAATTTCGGGCTCTTTGAGGTTTGCATCTGACGGATGCAAATCCTCGGAAAAAGGGGCAGAAGGACGCAAAATCATAATTTTTGAGTCCGACTGCCCTTTTTTCATGATGTTCTGCACCTTATCATTGCCCTGTGCTGTTCCGGCCCTGCTTTTCCCCGATTATTGGAAAGTTCATGCTTGACCTTCGTCCGATTCCCGCCAACGTCAGCTCAACGGCTGCTGCCAAGCTGCCGCGTTTTCTGTTGCTGGCGATTCTGATTCTCTTCATTGTTCCGGGGCTCTTTGACCGAGCTGTCTGGACCGTGAGAGAAGGGGCCGCTTTCGGACAGTTTTGGGAGATGGCGCACGGTGACTTCGTCTCCTGGCTTTTCCCTATGGCTTCTGGTCTTGTGATCACGGATCACGGCCCGCTTTCCATTTGGGCGGGGGCCATCCTGATGCGGCTGCTGGGGAATGAATTTACCCCCGTGGTGGCAGCGAGAATTACGGCCTGCCTGTGGTTTGCCATCACAACCGCTTCGATTTGGTACGGAACCTGGTATCTGGCGCGTCGTAAAGAAGCACAGCCCTTGGGTACAATCTTTGCAGACCAAGCGACTTACCGGGATTACGGACGCATGGTCGCTGATGCCGCCACACTCTTTTTCATTGCTTTGTTCGGGCTCGTGATCCGGTTGCGAGAGCCGACATACGATTCAGCAGAACTCGCGTTCTGCTCTCTGGCTTTCTTCTCCTGCGCCTGGGCACTTACAAGGCCCTATTTTGGGGCGGCATTGGCAGGTGTCGCCTGTGCCGGTCTGATGCTTACGGCAAGTCTCATCTTGGGGGTTGCGGCGCTTTTAGCCTGCCTTTTCAGTTTTCTGATGCTCCCTACGCGGGGAAAGACCGATAAGAAACTGATCATCACGCTGGCGGTCACTGTTCTTTTGTTTTCACTTTGGCCGCTGGCTGCCTGGGTGACTTCGTCGGAAGTGATCAGCGACTACTTCCTTCTTTGGGCCCAGAAGCAGGTGGAATATTTCGGGTTTCTCAGTTTTGAGGAACTGGACTGGTTTGTCCGTCATGTGCTGTGGTACCTGTGCCCAGTGTGGCCGTTTGCCATTCTCGGCTTCGTGAAGTGGCGAAAGCACAAGACGGCGCCCTTCATGGCCTTACCGGCTGTTTTTCTCTCGGTGTGGTTTGTGGGCTTTTTGGTGTCGGGAAGCCTCAGTGCGGAAGATCTCTTAAACCTTATTATTGCCCCGCTTTGCACGGTGGCGGCCTTTGGGCTTATCTCCGCCAAACGCTCTTTTCAGAGCATGCTCGACGGCTTTGCTCTTACGATCACGACGCTCGGACTGCTCGGTGTATGGGCTTACTGGTTTGCCTGGCTGATGGGCTTTCCGCCCAAGATGGCTAAGTCCATCATTAATCTTGCGCCGACCGCGCAGGCATCGGAAGCCGGATTCCTCGGAATTCTTTTGGCTTTAACCGCAACGGTTGCCTGGTGCTGGGTCGGATACAAGCGTCTGCAGCGTCGCTCGCCCGTTCTTTGGAACGGCCCCTGGCTTTCGGCCGTCGGTATGGTGGTGCTCTGGCTTGTTGTCGTGAATCTTTTCACGCAGGCCGTAAACGAAAACCGCAGCTATGAACCGGTGGGACAGGCCGTGCGTGCTCAGCTTGATAAGCTGGGATTTCAGCCCGATGACTGCTTAAAGACGGTCGGAGCTTCTCAGGGTGTGGCGTCCCTTATTTCCTATTACGGGCACTTGCCTGTAACCGCCGGAAAATCGATGGTCTGCCGCTTTGAGCTGCTGCGTTTTGACGTGGATGACAAGAAGTATCAGCCGCTTCTGAAAGACCGTGCCAAAGACATCATCAAGCGTCCGAGAACCGACGAGCGTTTCATTGTGCGGCGCTTTTATCCCGGATCCTTCTTCTTCATTGAATCGGGAAATCCTCAGCGGCTCTGAGGCGGGTTAACGGCAGTCGGCAAAGAGGTCGAGGCGGTTGGTGCAGACCGCATCAACGCCGAGAGTAAAGAGCGCATCAGCAGTGTCTGGTGAGTCCACCGTGTAGCACATAACCCCAAGCCCCATGGCATGCGCTTCTTCCACAAAGTCGGGAGTAACGGACTGCCAGTCGGGATGCACCGTCTTTACGGCAAGTTTCATGCAGGCTTCTTTCCAGTCTGTTGGGATCCCTTCAAGAAGAAGTCCTCTTGGAATTTCCGGCGCCTCAACGGCAGCCGCTACCAAGGCGTTTCTTGAAAACGAAGAAAGCAGGGGAAGGCTTTTTCCTGCAAAGAGTTTCCTCACAATCCGCACGGTTTCCTGAGCTGTTGCCTGGGCTGCGCTTTCGCTCGCGGGCTTAATTTCAATGTTCATGAAAAGCCCGTTGGCTTCGCATGTTTCAATCGCTTCTTCCAGGGTCGGAATCCGTTCTCCGGCCCATTTCTGTGCGGTCAGAGATCCGGCGTCAAGCGTTTTGATTTCTTTGAGCGAGAGACTTGCAACAGGGGATGCGGACTTAACGACACGCCCAAGAACCGGGTCATGGGAGAGGACGGCAGCGCCGTCCGCGGTGAGCATGACATCGGTTTCGATGCCTTGAAAGCAGAAGTGCCGGGCTTCCCGGAATCCGGCCAGCGTGTTTTCGGGAGCCAGTGTTCCGCCGCCGCGGTGAGCTATAAACCGCGGATAAGGCCAATGAGAATTTGGGGCCGCGGCGGAAACACTGGACATGGAACTAACCTCCCTTACGCATCATGTCGAAGAACTCGTTGTTGTTCTTCGTGCTGCGGATTTTATCGAGAAGGAATTCCATTGCCTCAATTTCATCCATGTCGTAAAGAAGTTTTCTGAGAACCCAAACTTTCTGAAGAACGTCGGGCTTGAGGAGCAGCTCTTCACGGCGCGTACCGGAGCGGTTCACATTGATGGCCGGGTAAACACGCTTTTCGGCAAGACGGCGTTCCAGATGGATTTCCATGTTGCCGGTGCCTTTGAATTCTTCGTAGATGACATCATCCATACGCGAGCCCGTGTCGATCAGGGCCGTTGCAAGGATCGTGAGCGAGCCGCCTTCTTCAATGTTGCGGGCCGCACCGAAGAAGCGCTTCGGACGCTGCAGGGCATTGGCGTCAACGCCGCCCGTAAGGACCTTGCCGGAGCTCGGGATCACGGTGTTGTAGGCGCGCGCAAGACGCGTAATGGAGTCAAGAAGAATGATGACGTCCTTCTTGCTTTCAGCAAGGCGCTTGGCTTTTTCAATGACCATCTCGGCTACCTGGACGTGGCGCGTTGCCGGTTCATCAAAGGTGGAAGCCACAACTTCGCCTTTGACGGAGCGCTGCATTTCCGTCACTTCTTCTGGACGTTCGTCGATCAGAAGAACGATCAGAACGCAGTCGGGGTGGTTTGCGGTAATGGCGTGCGCGATGTGCTGCATCAGAACCGTCTTACCGGACTTGGGGCTTGCAACGATGAGGCCGCGCTGGCCTTTGCCGATCGGGGCAATGATGTCGATCAGACGCCCCGTGAGGTTTTCCTCACCGCGCATGTTGCGTTCAAGCTGCAGCGGGACGTTGGGGAAAAGCGGCGTCAGGTTTTCAAAAAGCATCCTGTGCTTGACGGCTTCCGGTGCCTGACCGTTGACGGTGTCAACCTTTACAAGCGCAAAGTAGCGTTCGTTGTCTTTGGGCGTACGCACTTCGCCTTCAATGGAGTCGCCCGTGTGCAGATTAAAGCGGCGGATCTGGGAGGGCGAAATGTAGATGTCGTCCGTGGAGGCGAGATAGCTCGTATCGGGACTTCTCAGAAAACCGAAGCCGTCGGGAAGGACTTCAAGGGTACCGTCGCCGAAAATCTGTTCACCGGCTTTGGCGCGTTTTTTGAGAATCGCAAACATGAGTTCCTGTTTGCGCATGCGCTGGGCATTGTCGATCTCAAGCTCCATCGCCATGTCAAGCAGCTGGCTGATGTGCAGAGTTTTGAGCTCTGAAAGATGCATTTTTGATAATAGGGAAGAGTGAATCCGCCGTATCCGGATTCAGAAGCCGTATACGGCCACTGTGTGAGGAAGCGGATTTTTAACGCAGGGAACTTCCCGGAAGGCGGGAAGAAAACGGCGCCGCATCGCACGGCGCCGTGACATTTTATCAGCAGTACTGCTCGATAAAGGCGGTGAGCTGGGCACGGCCCAGGGCGCCGGTGTGCTGGCCGATGATTTCGCCGTTCTTGTAAACGAGGATGGTCGGGATGCCGCGGATGCCGTTTTCGGTGGCAACCTGGTTGCTTTCATCAACGTTGTACTTGGCAACGACAACCTTGCCGGCGTAGGTGTCGGCAGCTTCCTCAAGAAGCGGGCCGAGCATACGGCAGGGGGCGCACCACGGAGCCCAGAAGTCAACAAACACGGGCTTGTCGGCAACCTGCTTGACTTCGGCGTCGAAGTTGGAGTCGTTTACGACACGGATGTTTTCGCTCATTTTTGATGTCCTGTAAAAAAGATGGAATTTGGGGAGACGTTTCTGCGCCCTGATTGCGCATTTCCGCAGAAAGCCATGAATGCTGCGGCTCTTCGCTAGGTATGGGAATAAGCAGGGGCAGACAGAACCTCTCGAATCAAGGGGCTCACGGAACTGCTCTTAAGCATGCGGGCCCGATGCGTTAAATGTGAGATGCACTATACAAAAAAACTGCGGCTCAGACAAGATTGATAGCCTATAGCATCGGTAGACACAGTGAGGCTGAAGTAGGGATAAAGGCCTATTGGAGAAGAGGGAAGACTCAGGGCAAAATTAGAGTTTGGTCGTGCATGGATATTTCCTTCACGAATCCCGATGTGCTGCAGGCGGGAATAACTGCAGGGCAGGCGACAAAGATGATTGTTCCTTTCTCATACTGTGCAGGAGATTTCTTGCAATGAAAAACAAACTTTTTGCTGTGGCCGCTGCGTTGACTGCGGCCGTAATGTCTTTTGCTGCTCAGGCGGCCGAAGAACTGCGTGTCGGGACGCATCCGACATTTGCGCCGTTTGAATTCATGGATACGCACACCCGTGAGTATGTCGGGTTTGACATGGACCTCATCCGTGAAATCGGCAAGCGCGCGGGCTATGACGTCAAAATCGTCAACATGGGCTTTGACGGTCTGATCCCGGCGCTTTTTTCCGGCACGATTGATATCGCGGCATCCGGCATCACCATCACGGAAGAGCGCAAGAAGAAGGTTGACTTCTGTGATCCTTACTATCAGGCAGGTCAGGGCCTTTTGGTCCGCACGGAATCGTCCGGTACCTATAAGGACTTAAAGAGCCTCGAGGGTAAGGTTGTTGCCGTTCAGATCGGCACGACCGGCGCGGATCTTGCCAAGACCATTAAGGGCGCTGAAATCAAGGCCTTTAACACGGGTGCTGAAGCCTTCATGGATCTGAAGATGAGGGGCAGTGAAGCCGTCATCACGGACCGTCCGGTGATCGGCTACTTCATGGTGAAGAACCCGAAGGCTGCCAAGGGGCTGACGCTTCAGAAGACGCGCCTTGATGCCGAGTACTTCGGCTTTGCCGTAAAAAAGGGCAATAAAGCCGTGGCAACGAAAGTCAATGATGCGTTGCGCTCGATGAAGTCGGATGGCACGTATCAGAAGCTCTACCAAAAGTGGTTTGGGGGACAGTAATTATTTAGAAAAAAGAGTCGCATTCGTTGGTGGAAGATTTTTTCTAAATTATAGTAAATCCGGCGAATGCGATTCGCGCAGAGATTTGCCATGTTCCTTAGAGTTGAATCGGGGCTGTGTTATATAAAATGGAGTTTATTATGATTTAATTCATAATATTTGTGATTGTTGAAGATGTTTTATTGGATTTGATTTTGATGGTTTTTATATAAAAACGAAGTGGTTATGCTTGTTCCTAGAGTTGCAGTTGTGTTGCCTGTGTACAATGTGGCGCTGTATTTGGCAGAGTGTTTGGATGCCTTTTCTAGGCAACTTTATGAAAATTTTGTGGTTTATGCTATCAACGATGGATCGACAGATGATAGTGTCGATGTTTTGAGTAAGTATGAAAAAAAATATAGTTGGTTGAAGGTTTATTCTCAAAAGAATAAAGGTGTGGCTAGTGCGAGAAATTGTGCTTTGCAATTTATTGAGGAAGAGCATACATTTGATTATATTGTTTTTTCTGATTCTGATGATTTGGTATCTCCGGAGTATATAAGTGATTATGTTTCGTATGCTCAAAAGTATAGTGCTGATTGTGTGATTTGTGGTTATAAAAGTTTTACAAGGAATGGTGATGTAATTGATTGGGATATAAATGAATACGCGGATGAGGTAATGAATTCTAGTGCTTTGGTGAATTTGTTCTTTCATTTGGGCAAATATAAAAAACCAAGACCGTACTCATCAAATTTTTTGAGCAACAGAATGTATCGGGCTGAAGTGATTAAGGGGGTGCGTTTTAAGGAATCATTGAAAACCGGTGAAGATCTTGAATATGCGGCCCGTTTGCTCTCTAGGTTGCGTGTAGGTGTGGCTTTCTCAAAACTTAATTATCAATACAGATTGAGGGCTTCCTCTTTGAGTAACTCAGGGTGCGTGAAAATTGAAGATTTGGAACTGTTTTCTGGAATGCTCTCTTCGCGTGATTATATTAAAGAGGCATATGTAGGAATAGAAAAGTTTTTCTTTGATGCATGGTGGAGACTTGTTAAGCAAGCAGCGAGGACTGATAATAAGTATTATTTTTTAAAGTGTGAAGAGTACTTCCCGTTGCTCAAGCAAATTAGTTGCGCCGGAGTTCCTTATCTTCGTTTTAAGAAGAGGTTGTGTATGTTTCGCTTGGGAATGAAATTCCTGAGCTGTTATTTTTATTTGCTTAATAGGGGGGGGGAGGAACAGAAAGTTTGCAAGGAAGACTATTACCCATAATGTTATATTAATTTGTTACTGTTGATGATAAAAGAATAAATATGTAGTGTTTTCCTTGTTCTCTAGATTTTCTGAAGGTGGGGGTAGAAGTGGACTTTCCTGTTGATTTGGTTTACTTATAGTGCGATGGATCTTCACCCTCTTTCATAGCAAAGAAGATGCAGAGGATGAGACAGGTGCAGCCGGAGTTTTCTGAGGAAAACTTGGGGGCTATGAGATATGTAGATCACCAAGAGTTGAGGTATTCGCTTAGATCTGTTGAGGCTTACGCACCGTGGGACAACCATATCTATGTCATCACTGATGAGCAAAAACCCAGTTGGATGAAGTCGCATCCTAAAATAACGATTATTGATCACTCTGAGATTGTGCCTTCAATATATCGTCCTCTATTTTCTTCTATTGCTATAGAAATGTTTCTGGCTACTATTCCAGGTCTTTCAGAACATTTTTTATATTGTAATGATGATATGATTTTTAATAGAGATGTCAAAAAAAAGAGATTTTTTTGATGAGGCTGGGCGTCCCATTGTTTGGTTGAGTCCTGCCCAGCAGATGTCCTTATCACTTGCTCTTAAACTTTTATCTCCAGGACAAGAGTGGACATGGCATACTACTTTAATTAGAGCATAGTTTTATTTTTGCAATAAAAACTCTTCATCTATTCCGTTTTATACCTCGGCTCATTCGGTTGATGCTTATACGAGGTCCATGTATTTGGCTGTGCTGAAAAAAATATCCTGATCTTATAAAACTAAATGTTTCCCCATTTCGGACTGGGGGTGAAATTTCGCGGTTGTTGTTTTCTTATGAAATGATACGAGAGTTTGATTGTAAATTTAAACTAAGAGGGAGAGAGGTTTAAAGATTGGTTAATGCAAAAGTTAACTCGAACTCCTGAAATTGCAGTTGTATATGAGAAGACTCAGTTGCTATGGAGTAGCCTGCAATGCTTTAATCCACTAGCATTTTGTTTTAATAATATTTCTGATAATGAAGCTGCGTTGGCTAGAAACTTGTTGAGTGAGCTATATCCGGTTTCGGGGCCTCGGGAAATCACAGCTGAGCAAAGACAAAGAAATGTGCTATGACCCAATGGAGTTTTGAAAAGCTATCAGTTTTCCCTTATCATGCCAGCTCAGGCGGGTCCCCTCGCATGAAAGCTCTGTGAACCTGGTCAGGTCGGGAACGAAGCAGCCACAGCGGAAGTCTTTCAGTGCCGAGGATAAGGCTCGCCGTTTTTGTATCTGCAAAAAACTGCCGATCGGCTCCTCCGTGCCTTAAACTCTCCGCTGCAACTGATGCTCGGCGTAAAGCCAGCCGGGTATTGCTGAGGTCACCTTTTCAGGATCGTTTTCATGAGCTACCAGGTACTTGCCCGCAAATGGCGTCCGCATGACTTTGACAGTATGGTCGGTCAGGATGCTGTTGTTGCGGCACTTAAGCATGCACTGGACGAAAACCGTCTGCATCATGCCTACCTTTTTACCGGCACGCGCGGCGTGGGTAAGACAACGCTCTCCCGTATTCTTGCGAAGTGCCTTAACTGCACGGGAGAAGACGGCAAAGGGGGCGTGACCTCGCACCCCTGCGGCAAGTGCGAAGCCTGTCGGGCGATTGACGAAGGGCGTTTCGTTGATTACATCGAAATCGACGCGGCCTCGAACCGCTCCGTTGAAGAGATGACTGCGCTTTTGGAGCGCGCGATGTACGCTCCCACGCAGGGCCGCTACAAGGTCTACATGATCGATGAAGTGCATATGCTCACAACGCATGCCTTTAACGCCATGTTAAAGACCCTGGAAGAGCCGCCGGAGTATGTGAAGTTCATTCTCGCTACAACCGATCCTCAGAAAGTGCCGATGACGGTGCTTTCCCGCTGCCTGCAATTTAACTTGCGCAATATGTCACCGCAGGCCGTGGCCGATCACATGGAAAACATTCTCAAGCAAGAGGGAATCGAAGCCGAACGATCAGCCCTTTTGTTGCTCGGTAAATGCGCGCGCGGTTCCATGCGCGATGGGTTGAGCCTTCTGGATCAGGCAATTGCTTATGCAGCGGGTCCCGTGACACTTAAATCCGTGCGTGAAATGCTGGGTGTCATCGGGGACGAGGCCCTTGTTGACCTCATGATGCATGTGGCTTCCGGCAACATGCAGGCGGCGCTTGCTGAAGCCGAAAAGTTGGGTTCCGAAGGGCTCTCCTACACGGAGGCCGTGCGGGCGATGGCGGGGCTTTTGCACCGCGTGGCTTTGGTACAGCGTGTGCCGGAACTTCTGGACGATGAAGACACGACGTCTGCCGGCATCAGGGCTCTGGCAAAAGCCATGACCCCGGAAGAAGTGCAGCTCGATTACCAGATTGCACTGCAGGCACGCAACGATATGCCGCTCGCGCCGGACGAATATGCCGGCTTTACGATGGCCATTCTCCGGATGATGGCGTTTAGGCCGGCGGGAACGCGCCTCGGCCTTAAGGTACCGGAAAAGAAGGAAACGGCAACGACTCCTGCGGCAACCGCTGCTGCGGCCGCGGCGCCGGTTCAGCCGGCAGAACCTAAACCGCAGGTTGCTCCTGAAATCGCCGAACCACCGGCGGTGCATG
>OMFN01000521.1_pt1 | contig 22750 bp, 16 predicted proteins | sample 1645641 | NCBI WGS metagenome assembly OMFN01 (sample SAMEA103958126, study PRJEB25191) | human gut metagenome
TCTTGAACTCGACGCCCAGCGGGCCGTAGTCCCAGCTGTTGGCCAGACCGCCGTAGATCTCGGAACCGGGGAACACATAACCACGGTTCTTGCAGAGATTGACGATCATATCAAGGGTCTTTTCGCTCTGTTCCATTGTAGTACATCCTTTCCGTCCGCGGCTGGTTTGCCGTGTCGTTGTTGTATCGTTCCGGCAGCTTTCCCCACTGCCGGGCGTGCTTTTCAAAGGGAAAGCACAGTATCTTTACTGTACCATGTTTTGCGCCGCTTGTAAAGCCGAAAACCGGCCTGCTTTGGGGAACAGACCGGTTTTTGCACTTATTTATGGTATTTCATTCCTGCATTGATGGTGCAGGCACGGTAGATCTGTTCCGTGAGCACAAGGCGGGCCAGCTGGTGGGGCATGGTGATGCGTCCCATGCTGAACTTGAGGGCGGCGGCCTTTTTCACCTCATCGGACAGGCCGTGGGACGAGCCGATCACAAAGGCCACGTCTCCTGCCCCACTGTTTGCGCGGTCGGCAAGGAACTGCGCCAGCTCGTCGGAGGAGATCTGCCTGCCCTCGATGCACATGGCCACGATGGCAGCACCCTTGCGTACATTGGACAGGATGGCCTTGCCCTCCTTGTCCAGTGCCTTTTTTACCACGGCATCCGAGGCGTTCTTCTCCTCGATCTTTTCCTCCGGCAGCTCGATGATGCGGAAGGATGCGAAGGCGGCAAGGCGCTTCTGGTACTCTGCCACGCCCTCGGCGAAATATTTTGCATTCAGCTTGCCCACACAGATCAGGTCGATGTTTTGCATTGCAGTTTCCTCTTTTATATAGAAACGATTTAAAATTGTCTCCGCTACTGCTTGAACTCCCTCAGTCACGGCTTACGCCGTGCCAGCTCCCTCGGAGAGGGAGCCTCTGGCGAAACCGGATACTTTGCAATTCAACCAGAGGCTTTGCCGCCATGCCAAAGGCCCCATCCTAGAGGGGGCTGTCGAGCGAATGCGAGACTGGGGGAGTTTTTTTACAGCAGACTCATCTGCTCGCCCTCGTCCTCGGCACGAATCAGCGCACCGGTAGCGGGCAGGCTGCGCACACGGTAGCGGTGGGGGTTCGCCAGCTCCAGCGTGTCCGCCGGCACCACCGAAGCGATGGTCTGGTTCTTTTTCAGGGTGACCACCGCCACGCCCTGACTGTCGCGGGTGGCCTTGGCCGCGATCTGCGCCGTGCCAACCAGCAGCATCCGGCTGGCGCTGGTGCGGATGGCAAGCTCCGTTTCCTCCGGCAGGAAGAAGAGCTTCGCCAGCGGTTCCTTGTCGCAGTAGGCCTTGAGCAGCTTGCGGCGGTTCTGCTTGGTGGCGTAGGAGCTGAGCGGGATCTTTGCACACCTGCCGCTGGCAAAGAAGAACAGCATATAGCCGCTGTAGTCGCTGGTGATCACCATGGAGAGCACGTTCTCGCCCTCATCCATGCCCAGACGGCCCGGGATGAAAATGCCCATCTGGGCCACCTTGCCGTCCTCCAACTCTGCCAGACGCACCTTGTACACCTGCTGGCGGTCGGTAAAGAACAGCGCTTCTACGTTGTTGCGGGTCTCGATCTGCTGCACGATCTCGTCGCCTTCTTTCAGCTTATGGGCACCGGCGGTGCGCAGACCTTGCGGCGGGATCTTTTTGAAGTAGCCCTCGCGGGTAAAGAACACCGTCACGGGGTAATCCGGCACTTCTTCCTCCTCGGAGCCGTTCTCTTCCTCAGGCAGATCGTACAGGATCTCGCTGCGGCGGGGCTGACCGTACTTCTTGGCAACATCGTTCAGCTCATTGATGATGATGCGGCGGATGCGGGCGGGCTTTGCAAGGATATCGTTCAGGTCGGCAATGTCCTTCTCCAGCTGTTCGATCTCGCTGGTGCGCTTGAGGATATATTCCCGGTTCAAATGACGCAGCTTGATCTCGGCCACATAGTCGGCCTGCACTTCATCGATGCCAAAACCGATCATCAGGTTGGGCACCACTTCGGTCTCTTCCTCGGTGGTGCGGATAATTTTGATTGCCTTGTCAATGTCCAGCAGGATGGCAGCAAGACCCTTGAGCAGGTGCAGGCGCTTTTCCTTGCCGTGCAGGTCGTAGTAGGTGCGGCGGCGCACGCACTCCACGCGGAAGGCCGTCCACTCCTTGAGAATTTCGCGCACGCCCATCACGCGGGGCTGGCCGGACACCAGAATATTGAAGTTAGCGCTGAAGCTGTCTTCCAGAGGGGTAGCCTTAAACAGCTTTGCCATCAGCTTGTCGGCATCCACGCCGCGCTTGAGGTCTAGTGTCAGCTTCAGGCCGTTCAGGTCGGTCTCGTCACGCATGTCGCTGATCTCCTTGACCTTGCCGGCCTTGACCAGCTCGGCGATCTTGTCCATGATGGCCTCCACCGTGGTGGTTGGCGGGATCTGGGTGACCTCGATCATGTTCTCGCCCGGCACCACACTGTAGCGGGCGCGTACCTTCACGCTGCCGCGGCCGTTCTCGTAAATTTCACGCATCTGCGCTTCATCGTACAAAATCTGACCGCCGCCCACGAAGTCCGGGGCAGACATGGTGGTGGAGATGTCGTGGTGCTCGTCCTTCATCAGGGCCACGGTGGTGGCGCACAGCTCTGCCAGATTGAATGAGCAGATGTTGCATGCCATGCCCACCGCGATGCCCAGCGTGTTGTTGGCCAGAATGGTGGGGAAGGTGACCGGCAGCAGGGTAGGCTCGGTGGTGGTGCTGTCGTAGTTGGGCACAAAGTCCACGGTCTCCTTGTCGATATCCCGGAACAGCTCCTCGCACACACCCTCGAGCTTTGCCTCCGTATAACGGGCAGCAGCGCAGGACATATCCCGGCTGTAGGCCTTGCCAAAGTTGCCCTTGCTATCCACAAAGGGCACCAGCAGGCTCTCGTTGCCGCGGCCCATGCGCACCATGGTGTCGTAGATGGCGGCATCGCCGTGGGGGTTCAGGTGCATGGTGCTGCCCACAATGTTGGCAGACTTGGTGCGTGCGCCCTTGAGCAGGCCCATCTCGTACATGGTGTACAGCAGCTTGCGGTGCGCCGGTTTGAAGCCGTCGATCTCTGGCAGCGCGCGGCTGACGATGACGCTCATGGCGTAGGGCATATAGTTGGTTTCCAGCGTGCGGGTGATGGGGTCCTCCAGCACACTGCCGGCATTTAAAATTTCAACGCCGTCGCCCAGCTGCGGGCGCACCGGCTTGAGTGTTTTCTTGGTCGATTTTCTAGGCATCTTCTAACCTCTTGACGATTTTAAATGGGCGCCGCTCTCGCTCTGCCCATATTCAGCGGAAAATATTTTTTATTTTTGCAGTTCAGGATGGCCTGCGGGCCATCCTGAGCTGCTCTTTCACAGATGGAGCCGTTCCGGTTTTCTGCATTTTTCCCTTAAAATGCCGTGACCCGTTGGGGCCTTCTTCGTGAAAACGTGATTTGGAGCAGCCCGCAGGCTGCGACAAATCACCAAATTAAAATAACGTTACCTCTGTCATTGCCAGAGCGCAAGCGGAGGCAATTTAAAATCATCAGCTCACATCCAGATCGTCCAGATATTCTGCGCCGTGCTGCGCAATGTGTTCCTTGCGGCCTGCAAGGTTATCACCCAGCAGGATATCGAACACCTGCGCGGTCTGCACCACATCAGTGGGCATCACTTTGATCAGACGGCGGCTCTCCGGGTTCATGGTGGTCAGCCACATCATCTCGGGGTCGTTCTCACCCAGACCTTTGGAGCGCTGGATGGTGTATTTTTTCTCGCCGATCTCTTCCAGAAACGCTGTCTTTTCCGGCTCGGTGTATGCAAAATAAGTGCGGTCTTTCGTTGTAATTTCATACAACGGCGACTCTGCGATATACACATAGCCCTTCTCGATCAGGGTCGGGGTCAGGCGGTAGAGCATGGTGAGCACCAGCGTGCGGATCTGGTAGCCGTCCACATCGGCATCGGTACAAATGACGATTTTATTGAACCGCAGATTATCGAGATTGAAGGTGGCCAGCTCCTTGTTGTGTTTGCCGCCCAGTTCCACGCCGCAGCCCATCACCTTGATGAGATCCACGATGACATCCGATTTAAAGATGCGGGCATAGTCGGCCTTCAGGCAGTTCAAAATTTTGCCGCGGATGGGCATGATGGCCTGATATTCACTGTCGCGGCTGGACTTGACCGCACCCATAGCGGAATCGCCCTCCACGATATACAGCTCGCGGCGGGATGCATCCTTGGTGCGGCAGTCCACGAATTTCTGCACCCGGTTGGCAAGGTCGATCTGGGTGGACAGCGTTTTTTTGATGCTCTGGCGCGTTTTTTCCGCATGCTCACGGCTCTGCTTGTTCACCAGCACCTGCTGGCAGATCTTCTGGGCCTCGTCCGGCTTTTCCAGAAAATACACTTCCAGATAATGCTTGAGGAAGTCGGTCATAGCCTGCGAGACGAATTTGTTGGTGATGGCCTTTTTGGTCTGGTTCTCGTAGCTGGTGCGGGTGGAAAAACTGGACGAGACATACACCAAGCAGTCCTGCACATCCTGAAAGCTGATGGCGCTCTCACCTTTTTTATAGAGGTTCTTTTCCTTCAGGTACTTGTTGATCTGGTAGACAAAGGCGGTGCGCACCGCGTGCTCCGGGCTGCCGCCGTGCTCCAGCCAGGAAGAGTTGTGGTAATATTCCAGCATCTGCACCTTATTGGAGAAGCAGAACGCCGCGCTCATGCGCACCTTGTAATCCGGCTGGTCCTCGCGGTCCCGGCCCACAGCCTCACTCTCGCAGCTGAACACCGGGGTCAGGGTATCCTCCCCTGCCACCTCGGCCACATAGTCCGCGATGCCGTGCTCATAGCACCAGCTCTCGTACCACGCCTTGCCAGTGGCAGGGTCTTTCTCCTTTTCATCGGTGAAGTTCAGGGTCAGGCCTGCGTTGACCACCGCTTGACGGCGCAGGGTATCCTTATAGTAGCTGCCAGGCACATCGATGTCGGTGAACACCTCGTCGTCCGGCTTCCAGTGAATGATGCTGCCGGTGCGGCGGCCCTTGTAGGCTTCCTTCTGCAGGCCGCCCACATTCTCGCCCTTTTTAAAATCAAGGTGATAGTGGTATCCGTCACGGTAGATATCGGCGGTCATCCATGCAGAAGCATACTGGGTAGCGCACAGGCCCAGACCGTTCAAGCCAAGGCTGAACTCGTAGTTATCCTCACCCTCGCCATACTTGCCGCCTGCATACATCTCGCAGAACAACAGCTCCCAATTGTAGCGCCCCTCGCCGTTGTTCCAGTCCACGGGCATACCGCGGCCAAAGTCCTCAACGATAACGCTGCCATCCTTACAGCGGGTCACGTTGATGGTATCGCCGTGGCCGTCGCGGGCTTCGTCGATGGAGTTGGAGACGATCTCAAAGATGGAGTGGGCGCAGCCCTCCACGCCGTCTGAGCCAAAGATAACGGCCGGGCGCTTACGCACACGGTCGGCACCCTTCAAAGAAGTAATGCTCTCGTTGCCATATTCCTGTTTTTTTGCCATGCTGCTCCTCCCGGCCCGGCCTTTCTTGCAAAAAGCGGGCCGTCTGTAGTCAAACCATAAAACGCCTCTGCCCTTTTCTTACTATAATATAGGTATACACAGAGAAAAAGGGCAAAAGCGCCTGAATCATTTCATTTTCATTAAACCATAGGTTGTTGAATTTGTCAATTTCTGTTTGGCACACCCGCACACAGCACGTCCTGTGCCGGATGTGCCGAAAGCAGGTTGAAAAAAGTCATTCTTATTTTACGCGCTGGAGCGACCAAAATCAAGAAAGTTTCAATTTTCTGAAAAAAATTTGGATTTACCCCTTTACAAAATCGAAATTTCAGGTATAATAATCATCGTCCGGTGCGCCTCTGTAGCTCAGTCGGTAGAGCAGGGGACTGAAAATCCCCGTGTCATTGGTTCGATTCCGATCGGAGGCACCAGCTAAGGAAATCCAGCAGGGTTTCCAATATGCGGCCGTAGCTCATCTGGTAGAGCGCCACCTTGCCAAGGTGGAGGTAGCGAGTTCGAGCCTCGTCGGCCGCTCCAACAGGAGTGGAAATTCACTCCTAAATATGGTGACGTGGCCAAGTGGTAAGGCAAGGGTCTGCAAAACCCTCATCCACCAGTTCAAATCTGGTCGTCACCTCCAAAAGATTCCCGGAAGCTTCGGCTTCCGGGATTTTTTTGTTTTGCGTTGTTCCCTATCAGCCTCCTCGCCCTCTCCGTCACCTACGGTGACAGACTCCCCCTTTTGTCACCTGCGGTGACATCTTCCCCCGGAGCGGGGGAAGTCTTTCCTCAAAGGGAGAGCCTCTGGCGAAACCGGTCACTTTGCAGTTAAGCCGAAAAGTCTGCCGCAGTGCCGCACTTTCGCAGAAAGCGGCACTGCAAATGCCGTCTACCTTTACGCCCCCTCCAGTGAAAATGCAATGCCGGAGCTTCCGCGGACGCTCCGGCATTGCTCTCTTAAAAATTATTCTTCCGCTGAATACGGCCGGAGCAAGGCGTAGGCCATTCCAGATCGTCCCCCTCAGAACTTCAGCCGCATCTGGTACCACACCACGCCCCCGTGGGTGGAGCCGGAAACGCCCTCGTTCACAAAGCCGAACTTTGCATAGTAGTGCACCAGGGCCTCCTTGCAGGTCAGTACCAGCCCCTTCCGGCCTTGGGCCCGGGCGTCGGCAATGGCCTGCTGCAGCAGCTGCCCGGCGTACCCCTGTCTGCGGCAGGCCGGGATGGTGTTTACCCCAAAGATCATCTGCCAGGCACCATTCTCCCGGTGGAGGGAGGCGTCGGCGTACATCTCATCGGTTAGGTCCGGCCAGTCGGTGCAAAAGCCGTCCACAAAGGCCAGCAGCCTTTCCCCCTCCCACAGCAGCCAAAAATGATTGCCGTACTGCTGCAGCCGCCCGGCAAATTCCTCTGCCGTAGCCGCCTCTGCCGCCGGGAAGCAGGCCGCCTCCACCGCTGCAATGGCCTCCAAGTCCTTTAAGGTCCCCTTACGGATCTCCATAAATATTCTCCCCTCTTTTTCTTCCGAGTGTACCACAGTTCCTGCCCAAAGGCAAAGGTCCTGCCGGTTTTTCCTTTTTGGGCCATTTGCATCCGCTGCCGCTCCGTGTTACAATGGCTATATTGCATCCAGGAAAGGAGCTGACACGCCATGCCCGCCGAAAACCATACCACCCTCACCCCGGATACGCCGGTGCGCTACCTGAAGGGCGTTGGCCCCAAGACCGCTGAGCGGTTCGAGAAGCTGGGCATCGTGACGCTGGCCGACCTGCTGTGCCACTACCCGCGCAGATATATCGACTTTACCAAACCCTATTCCATCGCCGAAGCGCCCACCGATGTGGAGTGCGTCGTCAGGGCCGAGGTGTTCGCCAAACCCGGCGGGCGTATCCTGCCGGGCGGGCGGCGGATGGAGCGCATCACTGCCGGGGACGATGTGTCCAGTCTGGAGATCACATGGTTCAATAATCCGTATGCCGCCCAGAAGCTGCAGCTGGGGCAGGAATACTATTTTCAAGGCATCGTTACCGGCGGGATGCTGCGCCGCCAGATGGTCAACCCGCAGGTGCGCACCGCCGAGCAGATCAAGGCTTCTCCCTTTGAAGCGGTCTACCCCCAGACCGAGGGCCTGACCAGCAATGCCATCGCCAAGTGCGTGCGGCAGCTGCTGCCCCATGCAGAGCTGCTACCCGACCCTCTTCCGCCGGAAATGCTGGCAAAATACCGTCTGCTCTCCAAGGCAGATGCCGTGCGGGCCATCCACTGCCCTGCCACCGAAGAGCAGGCCTATGCAGCCCGGCGGCGGCTGATCTATGAAGAACTTCTGGTTTTGCAGCTGGGCATTGGCCGGATGAAAAACCGGGGTGCCGCTGCCACCGGTGCGCCCATGCAGCTTGCCGACCCGTCCCTGTTCTGGGCCAGCCTGCCCTTTTCCCCCACCGGAGCCCAGCGCCGGGCCGTGAGCGAGATTCTGGCCGACATGGCGGGCGAGACTTCCATGAACCGCCTTTTGCAGGGCGATGTGGGCAGCGGCAAAACGCTGGTGGCGGCTGCCGCCATCTGGGCCTGCATCCGGGCGGGGTATCAGGCCGCGCTGCTGGCCCCGACAGAAATTCTGGCCACCCAGCACGCCGAAGGCCTGAACCGGATGCTTGCCCCCTTCGGGATGCGGGTGGCCCTGCTGACCGGCGGCATGAAGGCCGCTGCACGCCGCACCACCCTTGCCGCCATCCGGAACGACGAAGCCGACCTTGTGGTGGGCACCCACGCCATCCTCAGCGAAGGCGTAGAATTTGCCCGGCTGGGTCTTGCCGTGATCGACGAGCAGCACCGCTTTGGGGTACGGCAGCGCGGAATGCTGGCCGAAAAGGCCGCGAATCCGCACCTGCTGGTGATGAGCGCAACGCCCATTCCCCGCACGCTGGGCCTGCTCATCTACGGCGATTTGGACATCTCCATTCTGGACGAGCTGCCGCCGGGCCGCACACCGGTCAAGACCCGCTGCATCACCGGCAAAAAGCGGCACGACCTCTACCATTTTCTCGATCAGGAGATCGGGCGCGGGCGGCAGGTGTATCTGGTCTGCCCCGCCATCGAGGACACACCGGATGGCGGGCTGAACGCCGTTAAGAGCTACTACGAGGGCATTGCCAAAGCCCTGCTGCCGGAGCGCCGGGTAGGCCTGATGCACGGCAAGCTCAAACCCAAGGAGAAAGCTGCCGTGATGGAGGACTTCAAAGCCGGACGGCTGGACGCACTGGTGTCCACCACCGTCATTGAGGTGGGTGTGGATGTGCCCAATGCCAGCGTAATGGTGATTGAAAACGCAGAGCGCTACGGTCTGAGCGCCCTGCATCAGCTGCGCGGCCGCGTGGGACGCGGTGAAGCGGAGAGCTGGTGCTTTCTTGTCAGCGACAACCAAAGCGAAAACGTACAAAAGCGGCTGAAATTTTTGTGCAGCACCACGGACGGCTTTGCGGTGGCGCAGTACGATCTGGAGACCCGCGGCCCCGGCGACTTTTTCGGCAGCCGCCAGCACGGCCTGCCCACCCTGCAGATCGCCGACCTGATGAACGACACCCGCACCCTGAACGCTGCGCAGGCGGAAGCCGTTGCCATGCTGGCCGACGACCCGCTGCTGGAAGCGCCGGAGCACGCACTGCTGGAACAGCAGGTGCAGCAGATGTTCGAGAAAGCCGGAGCCATGAACTGATCCGGAGTTTTTTGCGCACAAGCAACAGCAAATGCAAAAGCCGCTGCACGGCTGGTGCAGCGGCCCCTGTTATCGAACGGAACGCTTTGCGTGCCGTTCGCCCATGCTTATCACATCGCAGAACACGCAGCGGCTTTTGGTGGAAAGCTGGGTATCCTTATGGTAGCAGCCAAAAAACCACTTGTCGTAGGTCAGCTTCAACAAAATTTTATCCAGAAAGCTGTGCAGCTGGTTGGTCTCGCCGCTGGCAAGGGCGGTAAAATCCAAAAATCTGCTTGGCGCATCGTGGGTCAGCACATAATCCACTTTGTAATCGCACGCTGCAAGGTTCTCCTCACAAAAGGCGTATTCCTCCTCCGAAGGCATTTCTTCCCTCCACCAGTTCACACCGGGTTCCCGATCCTCCACATCCTGGCTTTCCGCACCGCCAAAGCACAGGTATTTTTTGTTCTCCAATTCCAGCACACTGCCGCGGCACACATGGTACACATTGCCACCCAGTGCCTGCACCTTCCCGCCAAAGCGTTCCTCGGTGGGATACTGCTTTAAAAGGTCGTAGTTTTCGTGGCTGCCGTCCAGAAACAGCAGGGTATACGGGCGCTTGCGCAGCCAATCCAGCTTTTTCTGTTCCTCCTTCCTGTCGTCCCACACAAAGCCAAAGTCGCCCAGTACCACCACGGTATCCCGTTTGCCCAGCCAGCGCAGCTTGCCGTGCTTGAAGCGGTCGATGTCGCCGTGGGTGTCCCCTGTCAGATATACCATTTCTGTCCTCCCTAACCGGATGTGAAATCGGCACAATAAGCCTTGTCACACCCCGCCAAACCTGTTATTATAAAGAATACAGCCTTCCGCTGTGATCTCGTTCTTACCCGGCGCACGGCGCTTGTGCCGTGCTGCCTGTTGTTTTATATTATCGCTTTTTAAAGGAATTGTCCACATGAAACGTATTTTTGCGCTGGTTTTGTCGTTCGCTGTCCTGTTCAGCTGCCTTGTGCTGCCCACCGGGGCTATGTTCGACCCCACCCCGGTCTATCAGGTGCAGGCACAGAGTGCCTATATCGTCAACACCGATACCAATATCATCGTCTATGATAAGGACAGCACAAAGCAGGTATCCGCCGGTGGTCTGACAAAGTACATGACCATTGCCCTGCTGCTGACCAACTATGCCGACCATCTGGACGACACCTTCCAGATGCCCTTTGCCATCTCGGATTACGTTTATAACACCAACAACGCCGATATGCGCTCCAACGAGACCTTTACCTACCGCGAAGCCATGTACGCCATGCTGACCCGCAACGCCAACGAAGCCGCCATGGGCCTTGCCTATGCCCTTTCCGGCGGCGACCTCGCGGGCTGGGTGAGCCAGATGAACACCCTGTCCCAGCGCATCGGCACCACCGGCAGCACCTGGACGGATGCCTGCGGCATTGACAGCGGCAACGTGACCTGTGCCGTGGATATGTACCTGATCCTGCGCTATCTGATGAGCTTTGATGCCTTTGTGGAGGTTTCCGGTGCGCCCAGCTTTACCATGCCCGCCAAAGAAAAGCACCGTTCTTCGTCTGTTCTGGTCAGCCAGAATGCCGCGCTGAGCAAATCCAGCGGCGGCAAATACTACCGCAGCGCCATGCAGGGCGGCATGTGCGATGTGACCGCATTCAAAAGCGACAGTGGCAATCAGAGCTATGTTTCATGGGCCAATAAGGATGGTGCCACCTATATTTTCTGCGTGATGCAAAGCCCGGACACCTGCGACGATTTCGGCTACGCCAACCGTCGCCCGGCCCTGTGCGAGACCGTGAAGCTGATGGACTGGGTGTTCGACAGCTTTTCCATTCAGGCCGCGCTGGACACCGACCTTACGCTGGCCGAGATCCCGGTGAAGTATTCCTCCGATACCAGCTCCCTGCAGCTGTATCCCGCCGACAGCATGATGACCCTGCTGCCCTCCACCGGCGACGGCAGCGTGACCCAGAAATATTTCCACCTGCCGGATTCCGTGTGTGCCCCTGTCCAGCAGGGCGATGTGGTGGGTACCGTGGAGCTGAAGCTTGCCGGTGAGACCATTGGCGTGGTGGACCTGATCGCCGGGCAGGATGTCAGCCGCAACCCGCTGCTGTTCACTGTGGCGCGTTTTCAGGAGTTCTTAGGCAGTCTGTACCTCAAAGTTGTAATAACATTGAGTATTATTTCCATCATCATCTACTTTGCGTGGGTCCTTTTGAACAACTGGAACCGTCGCAAGCCCACCAGAAAGATCCGCCGCCGCTGAGCTTTGCACCGTTCAGCCGCATTTTGTGGAAAAGTGATGCAAAAAGCCCCGTCAGCCTTTTCAGGATGACGGGGCTTTTGGTTGCGCCAGCAGGAGTCGAACCTACGATGGGGGAGTCAAAGTCCCCTGCCTTACCGCTTGGCGATGGCGCATCGTGCAAGATATTATACCATATTCTTTGTTTTTCCACAAGGGGAAGGTTCCACTTTTCCGCTTTTGCGGCGGCTCTGTGCCGCCTTTTGCAGCCTGCAATTTGTGAAAAACCAATTTTTTCATCATAACAACAGAATACGCCCATTTTGTTGCGCTTTTGTTACACTATATGTGGTAAATATAGGATTGAATAAACCTCCTCTTCCCGGCTTTTTCGTCTACTGCCTCATGGCGGGGACATCGAGGTCTGTTCTGGTGTTTCCGTTCCCGGCAGGCACCACATCCCAATTCGTCAGGAAAGCGAGGAGTCATATGAAAAAGATCTTGAAAATACTGGTCCTCGGTCTGCTCAGCGCTGCACTGCTCTGCTGTGCACTGCCCTCTGCCTTTGCCGCAGAAGACAAGGATTCGCAGGTCTACACCATTGGTTTGGATGCCATGGGCGGCAGCAGCTCCGCTGTGGCAGTCACCACCAATCTGAGCGGCAAACTCAGTGCCCTGCCCGCGCAGCCTGCGCTGGAAGGCTACACCTTTGACGGCTGGTATACCGAGCCGGTGGGCGGCACAAAAATCAGCACCTCTACGGTGTTTACCGGTGATACCACTGTGTACGCACACTGGACCGTGAAAAATGCCACCACTTCCACCAGCACATCCACGCCCGCTCAGCCGGAACAGACCGCGCAGGAATACGATGACGGCCCGATTTTGAGCGTTCTGACGGTAGCCGGTGCTCTGATCACCACGCTGGCCGTGGCTGCCTTTATTTAAGTCTTTCCACACACTGTATCAATTTTATCAATAGAAAGGAAAATCTCCATGTCTACTATGAAACTGCCCGCAAACTATGCCTCCATCAGCGAAGAGGAAATGGTCTATCTGGACGGTGGTGCCCGCGACGCTTACAACAGCTTCCTGAATGTCGGTAAGGTGTTCAACGCCATTGCCCGCATCTTCTCCGGTGCAAGCTCCATCATCAACAATGTCAACGTGATCTACCAGTCCTTCCTGACTCTGGGCGATCTGCTGAAGAGCTTCTGATCCGGCTTCTATTTTCATCTGTTTTTCAAGAACTGTCTCCGTTGTGGGGACAGTTCTTTTTGTTTTTAACGCATTTTAATCGTTTACATCAAAAGAAACAATTTTTCTTTGGCTTTGGCAAAAAAATGCACGGAAAAGGCATTTTTGTTACGCTTTTGTTACGCATACTGTGCTAACATATAAGGTGGAAGGTCATTCATCAAACTGGCGCTTTCACGCCGAAAGCTGATATATCAAATGTGGTTTTGTGGTGCGAAAATTTTCGTATTTATCGAAAGTTTTCGTTCGCCCAATCCGACCACTTTTTGCGGGAGAAATCGATCATTATGCCAGACCGTGAACTGCGGCACATGCGCCGCACCGAATTAGTCGAGATCATTCTGGCGCTCAAGCAGAGCGAGGACCGGCTCCGGGCAGAAAACGCTGCCCTGTCTGCCCAGCTGCAGGAACGGCAGATCCATATTGAAAACGCAGGTTCCATTGCGCAGGCTGCACTGGAGCTGAACAAGGTGTTTGAAGCGGCGCAGGCTGCGGCTGATGAATACGTTGCATCGGTGCTCGCAGCAAACAAAAACACCGATGCCGCTGCCAGCGCTCTGCGCGCTCAGGCGGAAGCCGAAGCCCAGCAGATCCTTGCACAGGCACAGACCGAGGCTGCGAACCTGAAGGCCCGTACCCAGCAGCAGTGCGACGCGGAAACGGAAGCCGCCGCACGCAAGCGCGCCCAGACCGAAGCGGACTGCAAGGCAATGCTTGCCCGGACGCAGCAGGAGATCCAGCAGCGCCGGGCCGCTTTTGACCGCCGGGCCAGCGAACTGCTGGACGGCTATCACAGCACGGAATTCCTGCCGGAGGAGCGTGCCAAATGAAAGAGCAAAAGATCAGGTTCACGCCCATTCCATCCACAGCAGAGGTGGAAGCAGAGCGCGAACGTCTGGCCTACCGCAGCCGTTATATGCGGGTGCTGCGCAGCACGGTCTACACGCTGCTGGTGGTCGCGGCCGTTGCCGTGCTGCTGGCCACTCTGTTTCTGCCGGTGCTGCAGGTCTCCGGCGACAGCATGAACCCCACTCTGCAGGACCGGGACATCATTCTGCTGGTCAAGGACAGCGACATGAAGACCGGCGACCTTTGCGGATTTTACTGGCAGAACAAGCTTCTGCTCAAGCGCATCATCGGCCTGCCCGGTGATGTGATCGAACTGGACGAGGACGGTGTGGTCACTGTGAACGGCCAGACGCTGGATGAGCCATATGTAGATGAACTGGCTCTGGGCGAATGCGACATCAAATTTCCCTATCAGGTGCCGGAAAACCGGTATTTCGTACTGGGTGACCATCGGGCCACCTCCATTGACAGCCGCAGCAGTGTGATCGGCTGTGTGGAAAAAAGTCAGATCGTAGGCAAGGTTTTTTTGCGGGTATGGCCCTTGTCCAACTTCTCGTTGATCCACTAAGGAGGTTTAGGAATCATGCGGGATATTGTGAAAGAATATCAGAAAAAGTTCCGTCGGAACCACCAGCGCGCCAGACGCTATACTGCGCTGTTGCTGGCACTGGCGCTTACCACCAGCCTGTTCGTGAACTGGCAGCTGCACGGCGTGGGCATTGCCAAAACGGCCGAATATCTGTGCGGCGAGTTGGAGCACGAGCACACCGCTGCCTGCTATGAAAAGCAGCTGGTGTGCGGCTATGAGGAAGGCGAACCGGAGGACTGGAACGCCACCATGACGGACGACGACATGTCTTTTGATGATACATTCGACATGGATGATGATGCGTTCGGCGTGGATGCGGATGATCCCGGCATTGCAGCCCATTCCGCAGAGCCGGAGTACATCTTTGTGCCCCATGAGCACACCGACGACTGCTACCAGGAAGTGCGGGAGCTGACCTGCCTGGAAGAAGAGCACACCCACGACGACAGCTGTTTTGATGAGGATGGTGTCACCTTCATCTGCGATAAATTCGAGCACACCCACGACGACAGCTGCTACACCACCACCTATGAGCTGGTGTGCGGTCTGGAAGAGGGCGAGCTTGTAGAAGAAGTGAACCCCGATTATGACCCGGTGGCCCTGTTTGAGGAGCCGGTGGCCGCAAAGCCCGTGGTGGTCGATCCTGTGATCGAGACCCCGGTGCACCACCACACCGATGCCTGCTACGAGGAAGTGCTGGTCTGCGGCCTGCCGGAGCATCACCACACGGTGAACTGCCTGTCCGACCCGCTGGACGGCACGCAGGACGAGGACGAATGGCTGGCACAGACCGGCACCACGCTGAGCGGCAACTGGGCCGACGACCTGCTGGCCGTAGCCGAGAGCCAGCTGGGATATGAGCAGAGCGAGCGCAACTTCCAGCTGGACGATGCCGACGGCGAGACCGTGCGCCACTACACCCGCTACGGCAACGACTACGGCAACGACTACGGCCCATGGGACGTGATGTTCCTTTCCTACTGCCTGAAATATGCCAATATCCCCCAGAGCGCTATCCCGCAGGTTTCCAGCGTGCTGTCTTTGCACAGCCAGCTGCGCAGCGCGCTGTACAACGAAGAGACCGGCAGCGGCTATGCCATGGATTTTGACGGTGATCTGCCGTCTGATGCCGCAATGCCCGGTGATATCGTCATTTACAATGGCACCGTGACCAAGGCTGTGGCCGCGGAAAGCCAGCCGTTGCAGGTGCAGGATGATTCCGCCGATGCCGACATTGCCCTGCTCTCCATGGATGCTGCGGCCACCACCGACACCGCGCCTCACATTGAGGAATATACCGTGGATGCCAGCACCGTTGGCATCGTGAGCGATGTGGACGAAGATTTCGGCACCCTGACCGTGATCTCCGGCGATGTGGATGGCAAGGTGGCTAAAGTCACGCTGAATGCTTCGCAGGTGACAACGCTGGTGTCTGTGGCAAATGCGCAGCAGGCCGATTACGGCGTTGCTACGCCGGATTACAAAGTTGAAGATGACGCAGGTGCCATTACCACCATCAAAGGTCTGGATGCACTGGATTACCTCACTGCTCTGGAGGTGCAGCGCAAGAATGGCACTGAATATGAGGATACCAACGTCACCACCATTTCGGAGCTTCTGCACAGCAGCCTTACCGTCAAAGATATCCCGGCCAAAGAGATCCAGGACAACGACTACTATGTCCATGTTAAGCTGCCCAAGAGCTTTGATGTGCTGAACGACGAGCTTATCTCCGGCAAACTGGAAGATACCGGCAATTATGACACCTGCGGCAGCTACCGGCTGCTCAAGGGGAATGACGGCTGCTGGTACGCCGTGCTGCGGTACGACCAAAACTATATCAAGCAGAAAGAAGCGGAAGCCGCAGGCGCGGATACTTCCGATGCCAAGGTCACCAGCAACGTTGCCTTCAATTTCCAGTGGAACCAGAGCGAGGTCACCAGCAGCGGCTTTAATCAGATCGAGGTCAACAAAGATTACGCCCTTGATATCACCATCAACCCGGATGAAACCCCCGATGAGGATCAAAAAGACGATAAGAACTATGACCTTAACCAGAGCGTGAAGGGCCCGCGCCACGATGGCAGCGATGCCTACCTGGATTACACTGTTACGCTTGTGGTCCAGAACGAACAGGCCGGCCCGCTGACGCTTGCGGACAGCATGACCCTGCCCACCGGCGTAACCGCCGAATATGTCGAAGACTCGCTCCAGCTCAGCATGAAAGAAGACGATACAACGCTCCGCATCACTTGGGAAGATGATAATGGTGAGCGCAAGATCACCTTGGGTTCTGCCGGTTCCCCCATTGCCGCAGGCACCTATTCTATCCGCTACACCGTCAAGCTGAAGGACGTTGGCAAAACGGCTGTTGACGGAGTAATCAATAACATCAAGATTCTGGACACGACCATCAGCGATGATGCCGAAGGGTCGGTAAAAACCGACAGCCTTGTGATCACCAGTCAGGCCGATCCGTCCGACTACGAACTTCCCTCTACCGGCGGGGCCGGTACCAAACTGTATACAGCAGGCGGCGGCGCGCTGATGCTTGCCGCTCTGGTGTGCGGGGTTTGCAAAAAGCGCAGACGCGAAAGGAGGGCACGTTAAAAAGCCTGCATCCTTCCTGACACGGCGGCAAAATTGATTCTGCGCCGGAAGCAGACCCTGAAAATAGGAATCAGAAAAACTTGAAAGGAGACTTTCGCAAATCATGATGAAGAAAGTAATCAAAAAGCTGCTGGCCGCACTGCTGGCAGTTGCCATGGTGTGCGCCATGGCGATCCCGGCGTTTGCATTCGAATCTTGGGAGACTGAGGAGGACCTCAACAAAAACCACGATTACATCGCTTTCCAGATCTTCAAGGGTGTTATTAGTAAGAACAATCCGACGCTTTCCGACGTTACGTGGGGCAGCCACATCACTGATCCTGCCGCTTTTCTGGAACAATTGAAGAATGATTCTACCATTGGCGCTCAGTTTCATTCTATCGACGCTACCGACGCTACCGACGCTGCCACTGTTCAGAAAGTTCTTGCGGTTATCAGCCAATGGAGTGATTCCGATGATGACAGCATCGCTTTTGCGCGCTTTGTATGCCACTATCTCTACTCGAATGGAGACCCGCAATCCACCATTGTAGGTGGCGGCGGTGCCATCAAAATTCCAGAGCCAGGTTATTATCTGATCGTTGATACTATCAACTTTAACGATGGCGATCACTATCATGCCTACAATTCCTTCCTCCTGGTGAATGATACCAACCAAGGAGAATATAACGTTATAATTAATCATAAGGTTGTAAAACCCACTGTTGAGAAGAAAGTTTATGACAACGACAACAACGACATTAGCTCTGCTGGTGGTTGGGGCAGTTCCGCTGACCATGCAATCAACGAAAAGTTCCAGTTCCAGCTGATCGCTAAGTTGCCCGCAAGCAAAGACAATGGCCGTGCTTACGATTACTATGATAAGTACACTGTTTGCTTCAATGATACTCTGTCTGCAGGCATTACCTTTGACAATTTGGATACGGTGAAAATCGCAAATGTCGATGGCGATAATTCAAAAGAGATTACTAATTATAAATTTGATGATACCGATCTTCATGAGGCCGGTCATCCGACCTCCTTCAAACTGAGCATTGATGATGTCAAGACCTGTGCAGCTGCAGCAGGGCTCAATTTGAATGACGGCGCTACGATTACGGTTACCTACACTGCACACCTGAACGAAAATGCCTATGTCAATACTGCAGGCGGTCCTACTGATAACAATAATAGTGTTTTTCTCCAGTATTCCAACAATCCCATCAACACATCCGTTGGTCAGACTCCCGAAAGCAAAGTCTGTGTGTACACCTACCAGCTGAACAACACCAAGTATCACGATGAAGATAAACCGGGTAATGAGTTGGAGGGCGCTGGCTTCCGTCTGTACAGCGATGAAGCTTGCAACAATGAAATCAAGCTGAAAAAGAACAACGACGGCACCTACTCCCCCTACTTTGGAACGGATGCTGGCGATGAGATGTTCTCTGACGAACATGGTCAGTTCAATGTCAAGGGTCTGGACGCTGGCACCTACTACCTGAAGGAGACCAATCCTCCTGCCGATTACAGTGCCTGTGCCGATAAAGAAATCGTCATTTCTGCAACGCACGACGTAAACCATGTTTCTCTGTCCGGTAACCTGTCCACCACCATCATCAACAAAAAAGCCGGCGGCATTACCCTGCCCTCCACCGGCGGTATCGGCACTACCATCTTCTATGTGGTCGGCGGCGGCCTGATGGTTGCGGCCATCGTTCTGCTGGTCACCAAGAAGCGCATGGAGAACAAGTAAGCTCCATTTCCCCCAAGAACCCGGAGCAAAGGGGCCGCAAGGCCCCCACTCCTATCCTTATAACATTAGGGAGTAGCCCATGAAAAAGAACAAAAGCACTATCATCCTGATCCTCGTCTTTTTCGTGGGTCTATCCGTGATGTTATACCCCACCCTCAGCGATTACGTCAACCAGCTGCATCAGTCCCGTGCTGTGGCCACCTATGCCGAGGATGTGGACAATCTGACCGATGCCGACTACAGCGCCTATTTCGAGGCGGCAGATGCGTTCAATGCGCAGATCGCCGCCGACCCGGACGCGTTGTATTTCCCGCAGCGCTTTCCCACCTACGAAAGCACGCTGGATGTGACCGGCACCGGCATTATGGGCTACATCACCATTGAAAAGATCGGTGTGGAGCTGCCCATCTACCACGGCACCAGCGATGGCGTGCTGCAGATCGCCGCAGGCCACTTGGAGGGCACCAGCCTGCCGGTGGGCGGCGGCAGCACCCACGCGGTCATTTCGGCTCACCGCGGCCTGCCCAGCGCCAAGCTGTTCACCAATCTGGACCAGCTGGAAGTGGGCGACACCTTCACCATCACGATCCTGGACCGGGTGCTGACCTATGAGGTGGACCAGATCTCCATTGTACTGCCCACCGAGACGGACAACCTCAAGGTGGTGGACGGCAAGGATTACGTCACCCTGATGACCTGCACCCCCTACGGCATCAACTCCCACCGCCTTCTGGTGCGGGGACGCCGCATCGAAACGCCGGACAAGCTCAAGCACATCCGTGTAACAGCCGATGCCATCAAGATCGAACCGATCATCACAGCTCCCATCATGGCACTGCCCCTGCTGCTGGTGCTGCTGCTCTGGCTGCTGTTCTCCAACCGCAAACGCAAATCTACAAGAGGTGAAAAACATGAAACGCACTGATCTCAAAAAGCACGCTGCGGCCCTGCTTTTGGTGCTGTGCCTTCTGGTAACAAGTGCGCTGCCTGCCCTTGCCACCAGCGCAAACATCAAGCTGGTGGACAGCAGCGGCAATCCCACTACCGGCACCATCCGCGTTACGCTGTACGACAGCGCCAACGATAAGGCGCTGAGCGGCGGCAAGCTCACTTTGTACCGTGTGGCCGAGGTAAAGCGCCAAAACGGCAACCTGAGCTACGAATACTGCGGCGATTTCTACGGCTGCGGCATTGCGCTGGGTGATTTGACCGACAGCACCCTTGCGGCCCAGCTGCAGGAGTATCTGCCCCAAAGCGCCGAGGGCACCACAAAGACCATTGATGCGGACGGCAACGTGACCTTCCGTGGTCTGGAGCTGGGCCTGTATCTGATCGTGCAGACCGAGGCTTCCAAGGGCTATGAGCCGATCAATCCGTTCCTTGTCTCTCTGCCCATGGCGGAGGATGGCAAGTGGAATTATGCGGTAGATGCCAGCCCCAAGGTGGGTGCTTACACCCCCACCAAGCCGGACACGCCGCCTACGCCCCCTACCCCGCCTACGCCCGATTATCCTGATACGCCTACCCCGCCGGACAACCCGGATAACCCGGTCTCTCCCGGTAATCCGGACAATCCCGTGGCTCCGGGCCATCCGGACAATCCCGTGGCCCCGGGCCATCCGGATCATCCGGTAGCACCCGGTAATCCAGACAGCCCCGTTCTGCCGGGCCACCCGGATAACCCGGTAATGAGCGGTCTGCCGCAGACCGGTCAGCTGAACTGGCCCGTGCCGGTGCTGGCTGTCAGCGGTGTGGTGCTGTTTGCATTCGGCTGGGCGCTGGATCGCAAATACCGCACAGTATAATTTTATTCTGATACAACAAAGAGGACCCGATGCATCTGCATCGGGTCCTCTTTTTCGGTTTCTTTTATGCAGTCAGGGTTTACTGCTGCTGTGCCTGCTGCTCGGCGCGCTTGGCTTCCAGCGCCAGAATGGCATCGCGGCGGCTCAGGTTGATACGGCCCTGCTGGTCGATGTCGGTCACCTTGACCACGATGGCATCGCCCACAGCCACCACATCCTCCACGCGCTCCACACGCTTGGTGTCCAGCTTGGAGATGTGAACCAGACCTTCCTTGCCCGGTGCGATCTCAACGAAGGCACCAAAGTTCATCAGGCGGGTCACTTTGCCCTTGTAGATGGCACCGATCTCGGGGTCCTCCACAATGGTCTTGATGGTAAAGATGGCGCGCTTTGCGTCCTCCTGATCCACGGCAGAGACGAACACATGGCCGTCCTCCTGCACGTCGATCTTGCAGTTGCAGGTAGCGCAGATGTCCTGAATGACCTTGCCGCCCTTACCGATCACGTCCTTGATCTTATCGGTGGGGATCATCATGCTGAACATCTTGGGTGCGTAGCGGCTCAGCTCATGGCGGGGCTCTGCGATCACCGGCTTAATGATCTCGTCCAGAATATACAGGCGGCCCTTGCGGCATTTCTCGAAAGCCTCGGCAATGATGTCGTAGGTCAGGCCATCGATCTTGATGTCCATCTGGATGGCAGTGATGCCCTTGCGGGTGCCGCCCACCTTGAAGTCCATGTCGCCGTGGAAGTCCTCCACGCCCTGAATGTCCAACATGGTCATCCAGCGGTCACCCTCGGTGATCAGACCACAGGAAATGCCGGCAACGGGTGCCTTGATGGGCACGCCTGCATCCATCAGGGCCAGCGTAGAGCCGCAGATGGATGCCTGAGAGGTGGAACCGTTGGAGGAGAGCACCTCAGACACGCAGCGGATGGTGTAGGGGAACTCTTCCAGAGAGGGCAGCACGGGCACCAGAGCACGCTCTGCCAATGCGCCATGGCCGATCTCGCGGCGGCCGGGGCTGCGCGGTGCGCGGGCCTCGCCCACAGAGTACGGCGGGAAGTTGTAGTGATGGATATAGCGCTTGGTCTGCTCATCGGTCAGGTCGTCCATGAGCTGGTTGTCCTTGGTGCCGCCCAGAGTGCAGGTGGTCAGCACCTGCGTCTGGCCGCGGGTGAACATGCCGGAGCCGTGCACGCGGGGCAGGATGCCCACTTCGGCAGCCAGCGGGCGGATCTCGTTGATGCCGCGGCCGTCCACGCGCTTGCCCTCGTCCAGCAGCCAGCGGCGCACCACGAACTTCTGCATCTTGTAGCTGACCAGATCAAGGTCTGCAGCGGTCAGGTCGGGGTACTCCTCGGCGATCTTGTCCATGATGGGCAGCAGAGCGGCATCGCGCACATTCTTGTCGTCGGTGTCCATAGCGGCCTTGAAGTCGTCCAGATACTTGTTCTGGATGGCGTGGAACACGTCCATATCCAGACCCACCACCTGAAAATCGATCTTCTTCTTACCGCGCTCGGCCACGATGCGGTTGATGAACTCAATGGTCTTTTTGATCTCCACGTGAGCGGCCTTGATGGCGTTCAGCATGGTGTCCTCGTCCACCTCATTGGCACCGGCCTCGATCATGACGATCTTATCCATGGTGGCGGCAACGGTCAGGGCAAGGTCGCTCACCTTGCGCTGCTCCTGCGTGGGGTTCAGCACGATCTCGCCGTCCACCAGACCCACCTGCACGCCGCCGATGGGGCCGTTCCACGGGATGTCGGACACGGCAGTGACCAGAGAAGCACCGATCATACCGGCGATCTCAGGGCTGCAGTCGGGGTCCAGACTCATGACGGTCATGGTGATGCACACGTCGTTGCGCATCTCCTTGGGGAACAGCGGGCGCATGGGGCGGTCCACCACGCGGCTGGTCAGGATGGCGCGCTCACCGGGGCGGCCCTCACGGCGCATAAAGCTGCCGGGGATGCGGCCTGCGGCGTAGAGCTTTTCCTCATACTCGACGTTCAGCGGGAAGAAATCCACGCCTTCGCGGGGCTTGGGGCTCATGACCACATTGCACAGAACGCAGGTCTCGCCGTAGCGGATCAGCGCGCTGGCGTTGGACAGACCGCACATTTTGCCCATTTCTACCTTGAACGGGCGGCCTGCCAGCATGGTCTCGTAGACCTTGTAGTTCTCAAAGGTCTCTCTGCGGGAACCAAATTCAATTGCCATTGTTTTTGCCTCCTTGTTTTTTCGGATTTTTTCTATCCAAAAGGCGGTGGCACGCGCATCATAGCAATAAATCCAGCGTCCGTGCCGTTCACATCCGGTTTTGTTTGAGATATTCCCCCCCCCACCGGGGGAATGTCTCTGCCGTTGATGTGAGCC
>OMFN01000548.1_pt1 | contig 21840 bp, 18 predicted proteins | sample 1645641 | NCBI WGS metagenome assembly OMFN01 (sample SAMEA103958126, study PRJEB25191) | human gut metagenome
CAGCTGCCGCACCTCGCTCGCCGTATCGGCACTTAGAATTATGCGGTATTGCCTTTAATTGGCTTCGCATAAAAAAGAGTGATAGTCGTGTGGTGCCCACGGCGGTGCACCGACATTATTCTTTATTATTTCATTCCTGATAGAAAAATAGCGCCCGACGGTTTAAGCGTACCTGTCGGGCGCTGTTTGTTTATTTGCTTATTTATCCGGTTCACAGTCCAGAATGGAGGGAATATTGGCCCATTTATCCGGTTCGGCTTCGTACCGTTCGTGCAGCCAGGCAACGGCGGCATCGAGCCCCTCCTGATTGCCGGGGAACTCTGCCATCTCCTGCTTTTCATCGGCGGTGTGTTCCAAGCTCCATGGCCCGGGCCAGATGGTGGCGGTCAGATATTCGATCTTCCGCTTGCCGCTTTCATCGGCGGGGTCAGATTTTTTGACGGGGGCTACCAGATAGCGCATGCCGCCCTGTGCGCCGGAGTACGGGTTGCCGCAGTGGAACCAATGGTAGATGGGCAGGCAGTCCAGCATAAAATCTCCTCACTTTCAGGTTTTGCTGCGGTTCAGTTCCGCACGTAGTTGGATCAGGCGGGCAATATCTTCCTTATCGGCCTGGGTCAGTTGGTCTTTCAGGTTCTGGTAGGCGGCAATGGGTTCGTCCTGAATCAAAGCGTCCAGTTCCGTTCCGGCAGGGGAGCCCTGCCACCCGACCAGGTAGCCGGGCGCCACGCCAAGGCAGGCGGCAATGCTTTCCAGCTTATCCAGCGGAATATTGGTTACAATGCCGGTCTCGTATTTATAAACCGCTTGTTTGGTCACATGCACCTGTTCGGCCAGCTGCTCCTGTGTCAGCCCTTTGGCGGTGCGTGCTTCGCGGATGCGTTCCCCAATGGTCATGCGGATCACCTCCCAAAAAGTATAGCAAAAAACCTGCGGGTTTACAAGATGATAAAAATAACTTGACAAGTTACAGCAAGGATGCTATCCTGTGAGTAACCTGATAAGTTTCAAGAAGGAATGTTCTCTTTCGGCTGCAAAACAGGCAAAGACAGAGAAAACAACAAAGCGGCGGCAGCAGGGCCGCTTTCATTTGAAACACAAGTAACTTATCGGGTTTCAAATGGATCATAAGGAGGAATGGAATGACCCACGAAATTGAACTGGAAGGATATTACCCTAAAATTCTTGGCAGCCCCATGCGTATGCTGTGCCTTGGCACCAAAGCCAGCTATGGCATGGAGGTTCTGCATTTCCGGCGCGGCACCGGGTGGGATGGCCTTGCGCTGGATGTCACGTTTACCCCGGACCCCCAGGCGGAGGGGACAACGGTGCTGGCGGATGCAGGGGACACCGTAGCGGTGCCGCCCGCCGCCACAGCGCAGGCAACCAACAGCGGCAGCGTTACGGTGCGCGGCGTGCGGGATGGCGTGCAATGCATCAGCTGCAACATCCCATACCTGGTGCTGAACCACGCCCCGGTGCCCGGCCAGCAGACCGACCCGGCGGAAAGTGTGTGGAAACAGTATGCCGATAAGCTGATCCCCGCGGGCGGCAGTACCGGGCAGGTGCTGGCCAAGGCGTCCGCGCAGGATATGGACCTGTACTGGGCCGACGGCACCACCACCCAAACCGAAACCACACCCCACATGCTGACCAACGCGGGCCGCAGCAAAAAGAAAGCCATTGTATCGTTTGTGGATGACGACTGCCGCAGCGAAGCGTACACCGTGCTGTTCCCGCTGGTGCAGGAGCTTGGTATGCCTTATACCGTGGCTTGCCCGGCGGGGCTTATGGGCAAAACCGGCCGCATGACGGTGGAACAGCTGCAGGAAATGGCGCGCAGCGGCGTGACGGTGGCATGCCATACGATGACCGAAACCGATATGGAGCAGGATACCCCCGAAACGCTGGAAGCCACCCTGCAGCAGTTTGAAGCAGAGATGCGCCGCTGGGGCATCCGCGGGGTGCGCAGCTATGCCTATGTGAACGGGCGCTATAAGGCGGACTGTCTGAACACCGTAAAAAAGCATTTTGACCTGGGCCTTACGGTGGAAAAAGGCATCAACCAGATCCCGTATGAAAGCTGCCGCATGAAGCGCGTGGAAGTGTTCCCAAAGAACAAAAGCTACACGCTGGAGGATGTAAAAGCGTGGGTAGACAAAGCCGTGCAGGATGGCGGCTGGCTGATTTTGATGACCCACGCATGGTACACGACCTTTGATGCAGCACAGCTCAAAGAGCTGGTGGGTTATATCCGGGCCAGCGGTGCGGAGCTGATGGACCTGTACGATGCACTGGATGCCACCGGCAACGTGGTGGAAGCGGGCGACTACCAAAAGCCGGGCGCGGATGCAGCGGAACCGTTTTTTGTGGTGGATGCGGATGGCCGCGCCTGGACCAACGCGCTGGAGAACTTACGCCCGGCGGATGGCATCACCAATGTGGGGGCAGCCCTGCAAAGTGGATATGTGATCTCCACCGCCACCGGCAAGGCAATCAAAACATCAGATACCGGGTTCCGGGTCACCCAGCCGGTGGATGTGACAAGCGCGGCCCAGGTGTTGGTAACGGCTTGGGCGTATACGGGTTTTGCGCTCTATTCTTTCTTTGATGCGGCGGGTACCTGCCTTGCCGTAAAAGCGGCCGATACCGATTATGCTGCGGGCGGCAATACCCTGACCCGGCAGGCAGTGGCCGTGCCGCATGGGGCAGCCACTTTGATCGTGGCGGGCAATTTGTACCAGGCGCTGCCCGCCGTCAGGCTGGTCAGCGCGGCAAACCTGGTGCAGCAGGTAAAAAGCATGACGGTTGCCTGGCACGCCAACTATGTGCTCAAAATTTCCGGCTCGACCGTCAACTATGCAAACGAGAATCGGCGCATCAGCGAAAAAGTTGCCGCTGCGGCAGGGGATACCTACCGCCTGAGCTGTTCGGCCAACTGGAACAACGCGCTGTATGTGATCTATGCGGCAGACAACAGCGTGCTGGCCTGCCGCCAGGCCCCCAACAATGCCGCCGGTGAGGTACTGACCGACTTTGCGGTGACAATGCCGGAAAACACTGCCTATTTCCGCGTGGCAGCAAACCTGGAAATCCAGCCGGAATCCTACGCGGTGGCCCAATACACCACCCGCATTGCGGCCAAAGCCCCGGTGCTTACGGTTGCAGCGGTGCGCACCCTGCTGGATATTTTGCGGGCGGGGACCTATACCCAAAGCCAGCAAAGCGCCATCCAGAATCTGGAAAATGCACTGGAAGTCTGGAACGACAAGCTGTCGGAGATATGGCAGCTGATCACGCAGTCACCGCAGACATTCAAAGGTGGCTCGATTTGGTCGATTATTTGCAGCATCCACGGAGCGCTGCAGGCCATCGGCTATGCTCTGCTGGTTCTGTTCTTTGTGGTGGGAGTTGTGAAAACCTGCGGCTCCTTTGCCGAGCTGAAAAAGCCGGAGCACGCAGTGAAGCTGTTCGTTCGCTTTGCGATTGCTAAGGGCCTGATTACCTACGGCATGGAGCTGATGATGGCGATTTTGGAGATTATCCAGGGCGTGGTCAGTGCGATCATGAATTCTGCCGGCTTTGGAAGCCCGCAGGCAACGGTGCTGCCGCAGGAGATCATCACAGCGGTGGAGGACTGCGGATTCTTTGAGTCTATCGTTGCTGGTGTTTCCAGACGAATATCTAACAAGGAGAGATCAATCAGTTCTTGAACTCTTGCACCAGAGTCATAGAGCAAACACAGCAGCGCCGTATCTCGTATCCCATATTTTTTCGTCTGGTCTGGAAGTGAAAGTAGCTCTCTTAACGCCTGTTCCGGCAGGTATTCCACAAATCTCTTTTCTGTTTCTTTCATCGGAATTGCAAGAATACGCTGGCAATGCAGCAGCATTTCTGGGTTTTGGAACTGCACATACCGAAAAAACGCATGGATCGCAGCTAACCGCACATTCCTCGTCGAAGCACTATTCCCGCGGTTTACTTCCAGCCAATCCAAAAAGCGAATAACCAAGTCGGCATCAATATCAACCAAGCAAATCCTGTCTATCTTTTTGTTCATCTCCTTCATAAATAATAAAAGCAGGCAAAATGTGTCCCTGTATGATTTTATGGTATTGGAGCTAAGATTTCTTGTGCCTGCCAAGTGTTTTGTAAGGTAGCTGGAAATACAGATAGCGAAATCAGATGGATGTTTCATTTGAGTTGTCCTCCAACGGTATTAAATTGCCAAACAAAGCTTCGGATTGCTTCAAGATAGCTGGAAAACTTTCGGCGGAAAGGTGAATATACTGGCTGGTTGCCTGCACGGTTCTGTGCCCCATATATGTCATCAGCAGCGGGAGTACTGCATAAGGGTCTTCGCCATGCGCTGTCAGCTTTTGCAGACTGTGTACGCAAAATGTGTGTCTCAAGTCATGCAGCCGTGGCCCTTTTCCCTTGCCGCGGTATAGAATGCCAGCCCTGAAAAGAATGTCCCTAAATGTTGTGTCCATTGTTGCAAGACTGTATCTGGAACCATCCGGTGAGGGAAAAAAGTATTCATCTTTCCTGAGAAACCCCATCTGTTCACTGTACGCCATAAAGCGTGCCCTCAAATTGTCATCCAGCGGAATGAGGCGATCCAGACTTGTTTTTGTGTTTCGCAGGAGAAAGAAACCATCCTCGAAATGAACATCACCCACAGTTAGATTCAACGCCTCAGAAATGCGGAGTCCGCAAAAGCATAGGACACGGAACAACAAAGGATAGACGATATGGCGCTTCGGGCTGCACTTGTTGAACCGAAACCCATCAACGACTGCTAAGATTCGCGCAATCTCATCATAGGTAAAAATATAAGGAACAAAGTCATGCACTTTTCTTGGAATCAGTTCAGATGGAATCCGATACGCGGAAAAACCGTTGCGGTTCAAAAAATCTGCAAGGCGTTGCATGATATAGATGCGGTGTTCAATCGTTGCGGATTTTTGGTGCGCTTTCGGCGCTATCCATTCGAGCATAAGTTCTTTACTCAAGGAATTTTTGCAGTCTTTCCCCAGAAGAAAGGTATCGAAGCTCTTCAAATATGCTTCAATGCTGTTGTATTTGAATCCGAATCGCTGTTTTTCTGCAACGAATGCAGACAGCAGCGGAGCAAGATCACTTTCGAAAACTGCTGTTTTAGGTGGTGACTGCATAATTTTCACCCTCCACTAAGGTGCAGCACCGCAGCTGCTCTGTATCTGCGCGTAAATATTGCATAGTGGTCTCCAGACTTTTGTGACCGAGAATCTCCGAAATAACCGGAAGCGGAATCTCTTTCCTTAGAAGTTCGTTGGCCAGACTGTGCCGAAGTGTGTGCATCCCGTGATTTTTCTCCGGCGTGACTTCAATGCCCGCCTTATACAGATACTTGTTAAACATACCGTAGAGGTGATTGTTGTCACTGAATTTTTGAAATGGCGGTTTATGTGTAATAAACACCAGCTTCAAATCAGATGCGGGACGCCCATTCTTCACATAGTCAATAATTGCCTGTCCGACATCTTCAAACAAAGGAAGAACCAATGGCTCATTTGTCTTGTACTGCGAGATCTGAATACAATTCTTTTCCCACTTTATATTGTCAAATTCCAATCGAATCACATCGCTGACCCTAATTCCAAGCCGGGCAACCAGCAGAATGATTGCGTAATCCCGTTTACCGACGGGACTGGCTAAATCAATGCAAGCCAAGATTTTATCAATATCTTCTCTGGTCCAAGTAGACGGAATGTGTTTCCGCTTCAGCAGTACGTTGGACTTTGGAATAAAAAGAGACAAGTCATCCTTTGTAAATTCATTTAGGTAGAGATACCGAAAGAAGACACGCAGATGGCAAAGCGTGGCGCGAAGATTTCTGACAAGATCCGGAATAGATGTAGATAAAAAAGATGAGATATGCTCTGGCGTCATATCTCTAAAAGAATCCACTCCTACGCTATGCAGATGGTTGGTGATGCGTTTTAGTGTACGTTCGTAATTGACAATAGTTTCTGGCTTGCTGTTCTGACTCCGCAGATGCGAGATGAAATCTTCTGTTATAGCTCGGAAAGACTCAACCCACGGCAAATCCTTGAACCACGGCGTATGATAGTTTCTGATTTTTCCATAACGGCGATATTCCAGCAAGTTGCGAAGCGCGGCTCTTACCTCATACTGCCGTTTGGAAACATTGATATTCCCACTCTGAATATCGTAGTTTTTCAGCAGAAACTCATCCATTGACGCTTCATCAATGTCGAGACTTCCATGGAAAAAGCAATACTCTTTCCAATAGCGTTGACGCAGCCCGATGGTGCTGTCAGTGTACCCCAAATCACGTAATGCATCTGAAATACCCCGAAGCTCTTTGTTGAAATTGTTTGTAATCATAGACACACTCTCCTTTCAAGGTGGTGTGTCTATTGTCGTTGAAAGGAGACATCCATGCAATTATTATCGCAAGTTTTTTCCATAAAAATGCTTTATAGACAGCTAATTACAATCACTCTTTCCATTTATAAAAACTTTTCATTAGGCTTGTTATGCAAAGCTTTGCATAACAAACCCGGCGAGGGCAAATTTGCAAGAGGACGGGATTAACCCCGTCCTCCATTCTTTTGGGAGGAATACAAAATGAAAAAGAAAACCCTTGGAATCGTCATCGTTTCCGTACTCGGCGCGGCAGCGATCTTTTGCAGCGCCATGTTTACGCATCAGTATCTGGATGCCCAGAACAGCAAGGTGGCATTTGACGATCTGACAAATCTGATTGCGGAAATCGACGAGCCGCAGAAGGACACCGAAGCGGAGGAATCCGGCCTGAGCGAAGAAGAATTGGCGGCGGCAGAGGCGGCGCTGGCCCACGAAAAGTATGATGCACTGTTTGCGCAGAACAATGACTTTATCGGCTGGATCAGGATCAATGGTACGAATGTCAATTACCCCGTCATGCAGACCCCGAACAAGCCGGACTTCTATCTGAAGCGCAGCTTTGATAAATCGTACAGCGACTACGGCGTTCCCTATATTGACGAGGCCTGCATGACCGGGATCAGCAACAATCTTGTGATTTACGGTCATCACATGAACGACGGCTCTATGTTTGCCGACCTCTGTAAATACACCGACGCCGATTTCTGCAAAGAACATCCAACGATTGCCTTTGACACGCTCTCCAGTCTCGGAAAATATGAGGTCATTGCCGCCTTCAAATTCAATACGAACCGCGAGACCTTCAAGTACAACGAATACACGCTGATGGATGAGGCGCAGTTTGCCGAGTTCATGGAGAATGTCCACGCAAGACAGCTCTATGACACGGGCGTTACTGCTGAATACGGAGATCAGCTTTTGACCCTTTCTACCTGCGAATATACCTATCCCAACGGTCGCTTCGTTGTTGTAGCGAAGAAAGCGTGACTTGTCTGCTCTGAAGGGAGGCGATGGCTTTGGGCAGGATAAAAACAAGGGAAAGCACAAAGGACATCAAGGTTCTTGACAAGGCAGCGGTTGCCTCCGAGCGCATGAAGACGGCGCTCGTCCGCTCCAAGGATCAGGCAGAAAACCTGATGGACGACGGGCAGATTTCCCCCTCCGAATACGCGGAGGACAAAATCCGCTATGCCGCTGAGGATGTGACCGATCAGGTTTGGCACGAGGTTTCCGGCCAAACGAAAAAAGCCATTGAAAAAGGCAAGGAGGCACACCGGGAGCGCCGCAATGAAAAGCGCATCCAAAAAAATGAAGAACGGGTTCGCCGCTATGAGGAGGATCTGCGTAGGGGTGCGCCAAGTAGAACACCGCGAGAGGAGGCTGCACGGCAGGCAGCGCGGCAAAATACGGAGGCCACACGGACAAGCATCCGGAGCAGACGAAACCAGACCATCAAATCTGCGGAGCGTACCGAACGCACCATCAAGCAGTCTGCTCGCTCTGCCGGGAAACAGACCGTAAAAGCCGGTGCAAAGGGAACGGTAAAGTCAACAGAGAGGGTCGTAAAGACTGCGGAGAAAACCTCCAAGGCTGCTATCAAAACCGCAGAGGCAACAGCGAAGGCAACGCAAAAAGCAGCGGCTGCGGCTGCAAAGGCCGCACAGAAAGCGGCGGAGATTGCCCGCCAGACTGCCATAGCTGCCTACAAAGCGGCTGTTGCGGCGGCAAAAGCTATTGCTGCGGCGATCAAGGCGATTGCAGCAGCGATAAAAGCGCTGGTTGCGGCTATCGCTGCCGGTGGCTGGGTCGCGGTCGTGGTCGTCGTGGTTATCTGTCTTGTTGCCTTGATTGCTTGCTCCTGCTTTGGCATTTTCTTTTCAAGCGAGGATACCGGCTCAGAAAAGACGATGCGGCAGGTCATTCAGGAAATTAACCTGGATTACCAGAACGAGCTGGATGCCATCAAGGATTCCGTTGCATACGATGCGCTTGAAATGTCCGGTTCCCGTGCCGTGTGGCCGGAGGTGCTGTCGATCTATGCCGTCAAGACGACCTCTGATCCGGATGATCCCCAGGAGGTGGCAACGATCACTCCGGAAAAAGAACAGCTTCTGAAAGACCTGTTTTGGGAGATGAACGAGATCACCCACCGGACGGAAACGAGGACCGAGACGGTTATTGTGGAGACGGACGACGGCAACGGCAATATTCTTGAGGAAGAGGTACAGGAGACGATTACGACGCTCTATATTACTGTCAGCCACAAGACGGCGGATGAGATGGCTGCGCAGTACGGCTTCAATGAGGATCAAAAGCAGCAGCTTGCAGAACTGCTTGCGCAGGACAGCAGCATGTGGGCGGCGGTGCTTTACGGAATCTACGGAGTGGATGACCAAATCGTTGCCGTAGCGCTTTCTCAGGTGGGCAATGTGGGCGGCGAGCCCTATTGGTCATGGTACGGCTTCGGCAGCCGCGTGGAGTGGTGCGCCTGCTTCGTCAGCTGGTGTGCGAACGAATGCGGCTATATCGACACCGGTGTCATTCCTAAGTTCGCAGGCTGTGTCAACGGTGTCCAATGGTTCCGGGAGCGTGGGCAGTGGGCGGATAACTCTATGGAGCCCTCGCCCGGCATGATCATCTTCTTTGATTGGGATAACAAGGGCAGCTCCGGCCCACAGGACGGTCAGGCCGATCATGTGGGTATCGTCCAAAAAGTCGAAAACAGCATCGTCTTCACTATCGAGGGCAACTCCGGCGACAGCTGCCGCGTCAATCAGTACCCGGTTGGCTATTATGAAATTCTCGGATATGGCGTAGTCGCCTACTAAGCAGAACACGGTGTCACCCTTCGTCGGGTGGCACCGTGTTTTTTTATTGGTTTTTGTATTTGTCCATTTCCTGAAGCATTTTATAGAGTTGCTTCTGCTCTGCCTCGTTCTTAGAGGCAACCAAGTCATAGCATTTGGCCGCAATGTTGTTGCCGCCGCTCTTTCCCAACTTATCGAATAGCTCGGACAGTGAAATATCCATAGCTGATGCAATCTTCTCAACGCTTTCCAGAGTGGCGTTTTTCTCACCACGTTCCAATTGCCCGATATATGTGGGATGGCAGCCGGCAAGCTCGGCTAGTTTTTCCTGGCTGAGTCCTTTTTGCGTCCGGTAGTTTCTGATGCGTTGCCCAATGATCTTTGCGATATCACTCATTCCCCTCGCCTCCATATATAGTCTATAAATATCGCTTTGGCCAATCCATAGACTATTGATATTCAAAAGGCCGGGATATATACTATAGATATTATTTCTCAAATTTCGGCATTTATAGTATTCGAGAGGAGTGCGGAGTTTATGCGCTCAAAAACAGTTTGCTTCACCGGACATCGGGAATTGCCGGCAGATGATCTGCCCGAAATCTCCAAGCACTTGGAGGATACCTTGGCCACGCTGATTGAGCAGGGCTATCGCTATTTTGGCGCAGGCGGTGCCTTGGGGTTTGATACTCTGGCAGCGCAGGTTGTCCTCCGCTTGAGGGAGCGTTATCCGCGGATCCGGCTGATCCTTGTGCTGCCGTGCCTTAACCAGACTCGAGGCTGGCCGCAAGAGAATATCGACACTTACGAAGAGATCAAGCGCTGCGCAGATAAGGTGACTTATACCTCGGAGCACTATTTTCGGGGCTGTATGCAAAAACGCAATCGGCATCTTGTGGATAACAGCAACGTCTGCATTTGCTATCTGACGAAACCCACCGGCGGCACGGCCTATACCGTGAACTATGCCCGCCGCATGGGCCTGCGGATTATCAATATAGCAGGTCCAGATAGCTTGTAAGAGTATCCCATACACCCACAAGTCTCCCAAATTGTCTTCCCATAGGTGGACGGTTTGGGAGGCTTTTTTAGGTGACGCCCAAAATCGACACCATAGCTATTGTTTTTACAGAATTTGTTCGGATTCTGTTGTAATTTCGGAGACGTTATGGTAGAATATATTCTGTAAAGTTATAAGCACTTTTGGAGATTTTATTTTCAACAGGAGGAACCCCATGACGGTCCGTTATGACAAACTTTGGATTTTGCTAATCAAGAACAAAATGAAAAAAGGCGAGCTGGCCAAGGCTGCGCACCTGTCGTCCCATACCATGACCCAGTTGAACAATAACCGCCTCGTCTCCATGTCTGTCATGCTCCGATTGTGTAAGGTGTTCCATTGTGACATTGGAGACTTGATGGAAGTAGTAGAGGATGAAACAAACTAAGCAGTAATTCTACCATGTATGCGTGAGGTATAACCAATGGACAACAATGCAAAGCTCCGCCCGCTATATCTGGCGAAGATTCTATATGAGTGCACCGATGAAGACCACTATCTGACCACGATGCAGCTGGCGCAGATTCTTGAAGAGGAATACGGTATCCCGGCGCACCGGCAGACCATCAAGACGGACATTGAGCTTCTGCAGCAGTTCGGAATGGACATCCAAGAAGTAAAGTCCACTCAGAACCGTTATAACCTCATTAGTCGTCAATTTGAAATCGCTGAGCTGAAGCTGCTGATCGATGCTGTGCAGTCCTCCAAGTTCATCCCCAAAGAGCGTAGCGAGCAGATGGTCTCTAAGATCGTCGCGCTGGCCGGACAGCATAAGGCTGAGGAACTGAAGCGCAACGCTTCCGTGGAGGGACGTACAAAATCGGAAAACCGGCAGGATCTGTTGATCGTAGATGCAATCAACGAGGCAATCAATGCGGAGAAGAAAATTGCCTTCCAGTACTTTTCTTACAATGTCCGCAAGCAGAAGAAGCTGCGCCACGACGGCGAGCGATACGTCTTCAGCCCCTACCGCCTAATCTGGAACGGCGATTATTACTACGTACTGGGCTATTCGGACAAGCATCGAGCTATTGGCAGCTTCCGTGTGGACCGTATCAGCGCCCGTCCTGACATTCTTTCGGAGGAAGCCGTACCGGTCCCGGCGGACTTCGGTGTCGATGATTTTCTTGCGACCACCTTCCGGATGTACGGCAGCGAGTGTCAGAAGGTAGAACTGATCTGTGACAACTCCGTGATCGATGCAATCATCGACCGCTTCGGGACAGATGTGACCATCTACGCCTGCGATATGAGCACCTTCCGCGTGATCGTCCGGGTGGCCATCAGCCATATCTTCTTCAGCTGGATTTTCGGCTTCGGCGGGAAAGTAAGAATCAAAGGGCCTGAAAAGATAAAAACGGATTATAAAGAAATGGTCTCAAGGGCACTATCCAGTCTGTGACATAACAACATCGGGATAAGTAGGTCTAAAATACATACCAAAGAGGTGAAAACAATGCAGGAAAGAAATATGCCGCCATTTGCACCGGTGCTGATGCAATCGACGAGAGCAATCGGCTATAGTTTGGAAGCTGCAATTGCAGATATTATTGACAACAGTATTGCTGCAAAAGCTGGGAAAGTTCAGCTGTCATTCTTTCCGGTAGGCGATGCATATGTCTCAATTCTGGATAATGGTACCGGTATGGATGATGCTCAAATGAATATCGCTATGCAGTATGGAAGTAAGAGCCCGACTGAGACACGAGACTCGTCTGACTTGGGACGATATGGCTTAGGCCTGAAGACTGCATCTTTGTCTCAGTGCCGTGTTTTGACCGTAATCAGCAAACAGGGAGATCAGGTAATTGGACGGCGCTGGGATCTTGATTACGTCATTAAAACAGGTGCATGGTCACTGTTGATCCTTGATAAAGAAGACTTTGCCTCAGTTCCTCATATTTCTGATTTGTACGAGCAGGATAGCGGTACATTGGTTGTATGGCAGAACCTCGACCGTTTGCTGATGGGCGAAGTAGATTATGAAAAATCGCTTGGCCGAAAAATGGACGAGGTAAGGCAACACCTTGAACTGGTATTTCACAGGTACTTATCCGGGGAATCCGGAATAAAAAAGATAGAAATACTTTTCAATGGAGTAAAGCTTAAAGCGGCAGATCCGTTTTTGATAAAGAAGAGCACGCAAGCCATGGACACAGAAACGCTGGTGATTCGAGGGAAACGCATTCTGGTAACGCCATATATTCTGCCTCATATTTCTAAAATGACTGAAGAGGAAAAGAACCAACTTGGCGGCAAAGATGGAATTCGCAAACGGCAGGGCTTTTATGTATATCGAAACAAGCGGCTTCTAATTTGGGGAACGTGGTTCCGTATGATGCGGCAGGGTGATCTTTCAAAGCTGGCTCGTGTTATGGTCGATATCCCAAATGACTTGGACGATTTGTGGACTTTGGATATTAAGAAATCTCATGCAATTCCACCTGCCGAGGTGAGGAATAGCCTTCAAACTGTGATTGACCGCATTGCAGATAAGAGCAAGCGCACATGGACGTTCAGAGGGAAAAAGGAAACTTCGGATTCGGTTGAGCATATGTGGACCCGATTAAAAACGCCGGAAAACGGCATCGTATATGAAATCAACCGAGACCATGTGTTGGTAGATCAGATCGTTGCCGAAGCTCCGGAAATTCGAGGCAAGCTTGAAACATTACTGAAATACATAGAACGAGGAATCCCTCTGAATCAACTTTACATTGATCTTAATAATGATGAAAAGATTGAGAATGATGCGGATATGGGCGAGCAGGAGATGTTCAAAACGCTGGAACAGATGCTGTCCGTTCTGCCCAGCAGCATTATGCGGCGTGAAATGCTTGAAAAGATAGAGCATACTGATCCTTTCTGCGGATATCCGGATGTGATTCGCGCTCTAAAAGCAAAGGAGGACGGCAATGTTAAACCCTAATATTGAAATGTTGGAAAATCTCATTTCCGCAGCGGTTAGTACTCGGTACAAGGAAGTTCCGCCTACAGAGGAAGAATTTCTTACGCTTGCACAAAGCATGCGTGCAACGCTGAGCACACTTCCAGTAACGGATGAGGAATTTGCAGAAATTCTTGTCCGTCTGCGTGCGTCGATTGTTATACAGATGGATGTCGGCGTGTACATCAATGATCGAAATACACCTCATAAATCATGGCTTCCTTCCAGAAGAGCAGATTTGGACTTTTTCTTCTGGAATCGATATAAAAAATATCTGGAGGAAATTAAACATTGGAATCCAAGGGTTACCGCAACGCTGGATAAGGTTTCTGACGAGATCGTCGATCTGCTCGGAGATCCGCAAAGTAAAGAACCTTTTCAGCGCCGCGGATTGGTGTTGGGCGATGTCCAATCCGGCAAAACCGCAAATTACACCGCAATCAGCAACAAAGCTGCTGATACTGGATACAGAATTATTATTGTTCTTGCAGGAATGATGGAAAATCTGCGCCAGCAGACTCAGTCTCGCTTGGATGCAGAGTTCTCTGGCCGGAAGAGTGAGTATTATCTGGATCCAAAGGCTGAACAGGGAATCAAAAACCAGCCTGTTGGTGTAGGCAGGTACGGCGTACAGAAGCGTATCGCAGCCTTTACCTCTGTGACTAAGGATTTTGACATCAATGTGCTGAAAAGCAATGATTTGAACCTTCAAAGCGTTTCAGATCCGATTGTCTTAGTCGTAAAGAAAAACAAGCGGATATTGAACAATTTGATTAAATGGCTCTCCAATAGTCGTGATAACACCACAGGGAAAATAATGCTGCCCATGCTCTTGATTGATGACGAGGCAGATAATGCATCTGTTAATACAAAGAGTGAGGATGACAGCCCAGCCGCTATCAATGCCTGCATTCGCCAGCTACTGCACGAGTTTAATCAGGCTTCCTATCTGGGAATTACTGCGACACCCTTTGCCAATATTTTTATCAACCCTGAAACAGAAGATGAGATGATTGGCGATGACCTATTTCCCAGAGATTTTATCTACTCGCTGGCACCGCCTACGAACTACATTGGAGCTGATAAGATCTTCGGAGACGCAACAGAGAAGTTTTCTGATGTATTGATTCCGCTGCGGCGCGAAGAAATGGATCTATTTTTCCCTTTCACACACAAAAAGACATTGGAAGTGGATGCGCTGCCGCCCAGCATGTATGAAGCAATTGCATACTTTCTGCTGTTTAATGCAATTCGTGATCTGCGCGGCGATTATACCGAGCACCGCTCCATGATGATTCATGTTAGCCGTTTTACAGATGTGCAGAACCGAATTGCAGAAGCTGTAAATGAATGGCTTGTTCAAGTAAAGTCCGATGTGCAGAATTATGCTGCTTTGGATGATGAAAAGCGCGAGCAAATTGCATCTCTGCGTTATCTGCATAAAGTGTGGATGAAACACCAATTAGAAAAGATTAGCAAGACAAATTGGGATGACATTTGCTCCAATTACTTAAACCGCGCTATCGCCCCTATTGCAGTGCGCGCAGTTAACCAAAGAACTGGGGCAACAAGTCTGGATTATTTCAACCACAAAGAAGATGGCCTGCGCGTTATTGCAGTTGGCGGCAACAGCTTGTCCAGAGGCCTGACGCTGGAGGGGCTGGGAGTCAGTTATTTCTATCGTAAATCTCAAATGTATGATACGCTGCTGCAGATGGGACGCTGGTTTGGTTATCGTCCAAACTACGAGGACCTTTTCAGAATTTGGATGGCAGAAGAAGCTATTGACTGGTATGGGTACATCACCAGAGCGGCCAATGAGCTTAAAGATGAAATTGCAAAGATGAAGCTCGCCAACCAAACACCGATGGAGTTTGGTCTGAAAGTACGTCAGGATCCGAACTCACTTATTGCAACAGCTCGCAACAAAATGCGCTCGGCAACACAGGTAAGCCGCCCGGTAACTGTATCGGGAAAGCTGCTTGAAACGCCCAAGCTCAAGGCCAATCCCGAAATACTGAAAGCAAATGAAGCTGCATTCAAAGAATTTGTGGATCATTTGGGCAGTGCCGGAACTCGTGACTTCTCTGTGAAGCCATATTATTGGCGCGGTGTAAACAAAGAATTGGTTGTGCAGCTGCTTCTTGACTTTGAAACGCACCCGTGGCACCTTGCCTTCCAAGGCAGAGCACTTGCTGAGTATATCGATGAAAAAATGGACAATGAGACTTGGGATGTTGCCCTTATTACAGACGGTGAAGGCTCAGAATATGAGCCTGGTCTCAAATGCGGCAACGAAGTGCTCTCGATTAAGGCAACTGAGCGCCGTTCTGTGATAGCTGATGACAAAATGATTCGGATCAGCGGAACCAAAGTGAAGGTGGGTTCCGGCGGCTGCACAAGAGTTGGATTAACCAAAGAACAGATCGAAACAGCAAGAAAACGCTTCAAAGAGCGAAATGGGGACAAGCATATGTCTGACAGTGCCTATTTGATTCGAGAGCGAAGCCCGTTGCTGATGCTGCACATCATTGAAACAGATTTGGATAAAGTCGAATCTACCAACAGAGAAGTTCCTCCCTATTTATTTGCACTTGGCGTTGGCTTCCCTGATACTGGTGCCGGTATCCGTACTGCGAATTACATGGTGAACATGGTTGAACTGAAAAACTGGATGGATCCTGACGAGGAAGAAGACGAATGAAAATTACTGCTGAATATCTTCATGAGAAGTGGAACGCCTTCAACTACTATGACGGAGGATACATACAGATTGAGGTGAAACACGCCCTTGAATGGCACGTTGGCTACAAGGAGATTGACCAGAAAGCCTTGGTGATTATTTCACAGAATGAGCCGGAACTTCTGCCGTCTTCCAAATCAATTGTTGTAACCAAGGGCCGCCGCACAGACGGACGATGGACTCTTTCCTTTGTGCTTATGCGCAATGAACAGGACAGCGTTTTTGAATTGCTGTGCGCGGATTTGATCTCTTATTCTCAAACAGCAGATAATGAGATTTCTGCTTTGAATTTAACAGTGCGGCGCTTTAAGCAATGGAACAAACTGCTTGAGCATCAAAGAAAAAGCCTGATGGATGAGAGTAACCGCAAAGGATTGCTTGGCGAGCTTATCTATCTGTGCGAAGTGATTGATGCCGGATATCCAATTCTGCCGGCGGTTCAAGGATGGGTCGGCCCGGATGGTGCTGATCAAGACTTTGTGTACGCAGACAACTGGCATGAGGTGAAATCTGTGGGTGTATCCGCAGATTCTGTGAAAATTTCTTCTTTGGAGCAGCTTGCAAATACCGATCTTGGAGAGTTGGTTGTGATGCTTATTGATAAGTGTGCACCAGAACACAGCGGCGCAGTGTCACTTGGAGAGCAGGTAGATCACACTTTCAGACGGGTGCATGAAAACGATGACGCCTATTCCCTTTTGGAAAGCAAGCTGATGCGCTATGGCTTTATCGATCTTCCTGAGTATAGGGAGCAAAAATATGTATGCTCGGGGGAAATGCATTTCCGCGTAGACGCGGATTTCCCAAGGCTGACATCAGATAATGTCGTTCCGCAGATTATCGAGGTACAATATTCAATTAGTCTGGCCAGTATTGAAGACTGGCGGGTGGAGGGTTAACATGGATGCGCAGGAATTCAGAAAGGATTTTCTCGAAAATGTAAAAGCAGAGGCTGCTGCCACTGGTGAGGGTTCCTGCGCAGCCTTTGTTGGCTCTATGGCGCAGTATCTTGTTGAAGCGGAAGTCTTGCCGGACTTCACTCCTGCTTTCTATACAAGTACAACATCCAAGAGAAAAATCTATCGTGTAGATGGGTACGTTTTTGACGAATTCGACTATACGATGAATTTAATCATTGCGGATTATGACGGCGTGGAAGAACGGACGATGGGTAAGGTTGTATCTTCAACGAATTTTCAACGCTTAGCCGTGTTTGTGGATCAGGCCCTAAACACGAATTTGTATAGAGAGATCGAGATGAGTACTCCATGTGCGGATTTGGTAGATCTGCTTCGGTTGGAAAAAGAGAGAATTCGAAAATACAGACTTCTCATTTTCACAGATGCAGATGTCAGCGATACGCTGAAGAATCTTGACAATCTCGATATTGGAGGCATTCCTGCTGAATGTCAAATCTGGGACATCGACCGTGTGTTTCGTGTATGCTGCTCTGATCTGGGGCGTCAAAATATTGAGATTGATTTTCGAGAATATATCCCCGAAGGCATCCCTTGCCTGGAGGCCAGCAGCGCTGCGACGGCAGAATATAACAGCTATCTTTGCATTATTCCGGGAAAGGTTCTTGCAGATATTTATGATAAGTATGGCAGTCAATTGTTGGAGGGCAATGTTCGGTCATTTCTTTCTACAAAGGTCGCCGTAAATAAAAAAATCAGGGAAACTATTTTGAAATGCCCCTCAATGTTTTTTGCGTATAACAATGGCGTATCTGCAACCGCAATGGATGTCCAGCTTGAGCGCACAGCAGGTGGAACACACATTGTCGGGGCAAGAGACTTTCAGATTATTAACGGCGGCCAGACGACAGCATCCCTTTCCAATACCCGTCATAAGGATAAAGCTGATTTGGAAGGCATCTACGTACAGATGAAGCTGACTGAGATTGATGAAAGCGACATGGACCGTTCAACGGAGTTGGTACGAAATATATCTCGGTCCTCAAATAGCCAAAACAAAGTTACAGATGCAGATTTCTTCTCTACTCACCCATTCCACATACGCATGGAGCAGCATTCCCGGAGAATTTTTGCTCCTGCAGAATCTGGTGCACAGTATGAAACAAAATGGTTTTATGAGCGTGCTAAGGGTCAATTTCTTCAGGCACAAATGCGTCTTACACCGGCCAAGAAGCGGCAATTCCTGCTGCAGAATCCCAAGAGCAAAGTCATCACTAAAACGGATTTGGCTAAAGTACGCAACACATGGAGTGAAATGCCCCACATCGTCAGCAAGGGTGCTCAGACAAACTTTATGAAGTTTGCTGAGTTGATTGATGAAGCTTGGACGGCCAACGATTCGCAGTTTAATGAGCGATACTTTACAGAAAGCGTGGCGCTGGTTATCTTATTTAAGCATCTCGAAGCGTTGATACCGAGGCAGGAGTGGTATGAACAGGGCTACCGAGCGAACATCGTTACTTATTCATTGGCACTGCTTCATCAGTTAATTCGGAAGCAGTTCAAAAATATGGAGTTGGATTTGCAGAGTATTTGGCAGCGCCAAAGCGTTCCAGAAAGCGTTACAAAAGCTTTGGAACAGATAGCTGAGCAGGTCTTCTATAGGATAACTGATCCAAATAGACCTACAATCAATGTCACGCAGTGGTGCAAGCGCGAGGGATGCTGGAACAGTGTTCAAGAAATTAATCTAATTCTGCCAGCAGAATTTTCTAGTGTATTGATTGGAAAAACTGAAGTGAGGGCAGCAGAAAAAGAAGCGAGGAAAGACCAAAAAGTGCTTTCCGAAACGGAGGCACAGGTTAAAGTACTTCAATATTCTGCAGATCAATGGAAAAAGCTGTCTGCGTTTGCGATGCAGAAACGCATGGCATCGCCCGATGAAAATGTAGCGCTGAAATATGCATGCCAAATCCCTAACAAAATGCCGAGTGGATACCAGAGTCAACGACTCCTTGCGCTCCTTGATCGAGCATTATCCGAGGGTTTTAACCTTTAACAAGAGAAAGAGGAATGTGTTGTGTACAAAGTTGTGGACTTGTTTGCAGGAGCAGGAGGCCTGAGCCTTGGCTTTATGCAGACGAGAAAATATGATATCAAGGTAGCGTTTGAGAACAGTCCTTATATGCAGGAAACATATCGCCTGAATCATCCAGGCGTTGAAGTACAGGGAGATGTCTGCGCTGCAAATTATGACGAGATTAAGAAAAAATATGGGGATATAGACGTGGTCATTGGCGGCCCGCCCTGTCAAGGCTTTTCTAATGCGAATCGCCAAAAGAACCATGCTATCAGTCAGAATAATATGCTGGTAAAACAGTATATCAGGGCTATTCTCGAACTCAAACCAAAAGCATTCGTTATGGAAAATGTCAGTATGCTGAAATCTGATGTTCACCGATTTTATATGGAAGAGAGTGATGTTGAAACTGTCGCAAAATACAAGATTCCTGTTAAATCCACATATCTTCACTTGCTGGATCAGGCGTATGTATTTGACGGCGCACTGGAGATTGTTAAAGATCAGCAGAAGATTCAGCAGTATCTTTGGCCGGAACAGCATTACTTTGAGCTGAACGTTATCTATAAGGCCGCGAAGAATCTTGAAAAAATGAAATCTGCACTTGAAAAGCACAAAAAGAAGCTTTGTGCTGCGGCTGCTGACTATGCGAAATTGCATGATAGTAATCATATCGCCAGTGTCTCTTCGGAAGCATTTCAAGCGATCTCAGAATACTATTCTGGTGAGTTGGATGCGTCTGCGCTCAAAAGCAGGATTGAACCAGCGATTCTGATCCAGCGTATGCTCAGCAAGGCACAGGAGATACACGAAAATCACATAGTTGTGGATGCCTACTCTGTCGAAGATGGAATCGCAGCCGTGATTCGCTCTTTTGCTGTTTACGATTATCTGGAGCGTGTATTGCAGGCACCTGAAAATGGCTACGTTTTGGATAAAGATGTCCTTTGCGCTGCAGATTATGGCGCACCTCAGAAACGAATGCGTTTCGTTGTGATAGGCATTAAACGCAGGATTTCTTCCAAAATAGCCCTTCCTAAAGGCCGTTTTGATGCAGACGAATATCGAACCGTGCGAGATGCCATCACCGATTTGGAAGATGTCGAGCCGGTCGTTGAGCTTGAAGACGACAAAGAAGGGATTGCACTGCAGCCAAAAGAGAACCTTGGCGAATTGGCTTCCTCACTCCGAGATTCTAAAATACTAAAAAACCATATGGTTACAAAAACAACCGATACTGCGATGCAGCGTTTTAAGGCACTCAAACAGGGAGAAAATTTCCACGCTTTAGATGATTCGCTGAAAACCAATACATATACGGACGCATCCCGAACTCAGAATACGATTTATCTTAGATTAAACTACGACGAACCCTGTGGGACAGTGGTAAATGTCCGCAAATCTATGTGGATACATCCGACACAGGACCGAGCTATCAGTGTTAGAGAAGCAGCGCGTCTGCAAACTTTCCCAGATAGTTTTGTGTTCTGCGGCTCAAAGGACAAACAGTATCAGCAGGTGGGCAATGCGGTTCCGCCGATTATGGCTAAGTCGATTGCCAAGAAGTTAGCCAAAGTTTTGAAAGACAATTTGCCGGAAGGTGAACAGAATGGCGGATAACCATAGTAAGGAAGTCCGAAGTATAAACATGTCTCACATCCGCAGTACGAATTCGAAACCTGAAGAAATTGTACGCAAGTATCTTTTTGCAGAAGGATTCCGTTATCGTAAGAATGTGAAGAAGCTGCCGGGATGTCCTGATATAGTTCTCCCCAAATATAAAACTGTAATCTTTGTGAACGGCTGTTTCTGGCATAAGCATGATTGTCCTCGGTTTGTTTGGCCCTCATCCAATCAAGATTACTGGAGGCCAAAAATTCTTAGAAATATTGAACGGGACAATCAAAGCCGCAAAGAATTAGAAACTCTGGGCTGGAAGGTAATCACTGTCTGGGAATGCGAATTAAAAAAGAATGTACTTAACGAGACCCTTGGAAAACTGATTGCAGAACTGAAAGCCATTGACTTCAGTACTGATAATAAGGAGACGACATGAAAAGGAAATCTGTACGAGGGGGAAATATTTATGACCAGAACTATAACCATCAAGGGCGTCGGCAAGCTGAGCCTGAAGCCGGATCAGGTGGTGGTATCACTGACCCTGAATGCGACCGATAAGAACTACGACAAGACAATGGATACAGCTACGAAGCATTTGGAGCAACTCCGGGGAGCGCTTGTCGGTATTGGTTTTACAAAGGATGACCTGAAAACTACCAATTTCAATGTGAATACGGAATATGAAAGTGAGCGGGACAAAAACGGCAATTACAAGAGAATCTTCATCGGTTACAGCGTCACCCATCAACTAAAGCTGGAGTTTGGTTTTGACTCTCAGCGCCTTTCCCGAACACTTGGAGCCATTGCAGGCTGCATCGCTGAGCCGGAACTGAATGTGCAGTTTACGGTAAAGGACAAAAAGTCCGTGAATGCGGCGCTTCTGGAGAATGCCTGCGTCAACGCAAAGGCAAAAGCCGGTATCCTCGCCAAGGCTTCCGGTGTGACGCTGGGCGATCTGATTTCTATCGACTACAATTGGGGCGAGCTGCATCTGTTTTCCCAAACTCAGTATGATATGGAGGACGATTGCATGAGAATGGCCAGTGCCGCACCCACCAGTATTGAAATCGAGCCGGACGACATCGATATCAGCGACAGCGTGACATTTGTGTGGGAGATCAGTAAATGAATGCAGCGATTTTAGACGAACTCATCCATCTCTATGAGGAGAATATGGACACCCTTTATGGCAGTGAGCATGATGAGATTTTTAAGTGGAGGGCCTTAAAGA
>OMFN01000565.1_pt1 | contig 21224 bp, 20 predicted proteins | sample 1645641 | NCBI WGS metagenome assembly OMFN01 (sample SAMEA103958126, study PRJEB25191) | human gut metagenome
AAAGACGGGCGAAGAGGAAGTGCCCTCCCTCATGAACGATAACGAGCAACGAAAGGCTCATAATGAGTTGCAGGGCACGAATCAAAAATGTTTCCATCTAATAATTTTTCTATTTTACTATTAACTACTATTTACTATTCTTATTCTTCTCCGAGGAAGAAGGGAGTTGAGATACTCTAATACCTGTACTATTTTTATTTTATCAACTCTTGTGCAATACGGCGTGTCATCGCATCCGTAGCTACATAGTCTTCATATTCCGGTTTTGCCACAAACGATACGATAGACATTGCTTTCTCTATCACATCACTCATGCCGAGGAATGAAATCTCATCCCGTAGGAAAGCGGCAACTACCACTTCATTGGCTGCATTCACGATACAAGGCATATTTCCACCTTTATGCAAAGCTTCGTAAGCCAAAGCCAGATTACGGAAACGGGTAGTATCCGGTTGTTCGAATGTCAGGTTTGTGCACATCTTGAAATCCAACCGGGGAAATGAAGCCTTCAGGCGTTGCGGATAAGAGAATGCATACTGAATAGGTAGACGCATATCCGGCATACCCAGTTGTGCCTTTACTGCACCGTCTTCAAACTGCACCATCGAGTGAATGACTGATTGCGGATGCACAACCACCTCAATCTGACTGGGTTGAACACCGAACAACCATTTGGCTTCGATCACTTCAAAACCTTTATTCATCATAGAAGCAGAATCAATCGTGATTTTTGCTCCCATTTCCCAATTGGGATGTTTCAAGGCCTGTGTCTTAGTCACAGACTTCAATTGTTCCAAAGTGTAAGTGCGGAACGGACCTCCAGAGGCAGTCAATATCACTTTCTCAATCGGATTGCCCACTTCTCCCGCTAAACACTGAAAAACGGCGGAGTGTTCAGAGTCTACCGGCAGAATCGGAGTGCGATATTGTTGTGCCAGCTGGTTAATCAGTTCACCTGCTACTACCAATGTTTCTTTATTTGCCAATGCAATCGCTTTCTTGGCGCGGATCGCGTTGATTGTCGGCTTCAGTCCGGCATAACCGACCATGGCTGTCAATACCATATCAATAGGACCCGCTTCCACAATCTGACAGATAGCGTCGGTCCCTGCATACACCTTGATAGGCAGGTCGCTCAATGCTTCTTTCAGTTCGGAATACTTTTCTTCGTTGGCTATCACTACCACTTCCGGCTGGAACTTCCGTGCCTGGGCAATCAGTAGTTCCACACGATTGTTGGCTGTCAGTGCGTATGCTTCGTACAGGTCGGGATGCTCTTCGATGACTTGCAAAGCCTGCGTCCCGATAGAACCTGTGGAGCCTAGAATAGCTATTTGTTTTTTCTTTTTATTAGTCTCTATATTCATTTTATCTATTTCTTCCTATTTTGTTGACAAACATATCATCGCTGATTATCACTTATATCTCATCACTCGCCATATCTTATCATTCATCATTGATAACCTAAAAAACAATGTATTTTTCCGGATTCACCGGGTGACCTTTATACCAAAGTTCGAAGTGCAGGTGCGGTCCTGTACTAAGTGTTCCGCTATTTCCTACCAGGGCGATGGCTTCGCCTCCTTTCACCCGTTCACCTTCCTTTTTCAGGAGAGAGCCGCAGTGTTTGTAGATCGAAATTAAATCCTGGTTGTGTTGCACGCCAATCAGATAACCGGTTTCAGCCGTGTATGTACTAAGGATGACGGTTCCGTCCATGGTTGCCAGTACGCTTTCGTTGGGATTGGCGGCAATGTCAGTGCCGTAATGTTTCTTTTCGGCATTGAAGTGGTCGGACACCATGCCTCGTGTCGGACGGTATAATATCAATCCGGTCACGTCCGGTTGGGAAGTGATGGAGGTCAGATTATATTTTTCATTCTCCTCATATTGGCGGCGGAATTCTTCTTCCCGCTTGGTTCGTTCCATCAACGTGTCTTCACGGGCAGCAGTCAGCGAATCAAGCGTTTGCACGCTGTCGATAGGCACTTTCCCGCTGAAAATGTCCTGAATATTCATGATGTAGAGGTTCTGCTTGTTGAGCACTTGTTGCAAAGAGTCTACACGCAGCGCATTGTCTACAATCTGTGTACGGACTTCACTGTTCATATATCCCGGAAGATAATTGCGTAACGGGGTGAAAGTAATGATGCAGGAAGCAATCAGGAAAAGCACTGCCAGCACGCAAAGTAAAACGGATAGTCCATTGAGCTTGGATACACGAAGTCCGACAATTTCTTCAAGTGTATTTTCATTAACGATCGTTAGTTTATACTTGAACTTGAAATTTTTCCAGAAAGCTTTACTTCGTCTTCTCTTTGGCATCTCGGATATTTACTATTTTACGATTTACTATTTACTATTTTTAGTTGATGAGTGACTCATCGTTTTATTTGTTCTCATCGGTCATCTTCCAACTCTTCCAGATTGAGTAACCCTTCGGGAAGTTCCACGGTGATGAGTTTCTGTTTCTGATCTATTCCTACGATAAATTCCTCTTGGGCGGGAACGAGTAGTTCCTCTTCTTCTCTTTCAACCACAAAAAGGGTGTTTACCGTAGTGTTATCTACATCTATCACTTCTCCTAGAGGTCCGTGATGAATGTCTTCCATTTGGAAACCGATAAAGAAGTTCCAGGACAATTCGCCGTCTTCCGCTTCTTCCGCATGCTTTACGGGGAAGTAAACTTCAATGTTGGTGAACATTCGGGCACGTTCGGCGGTGTCTATTCCTTCCAGTTTTACCAAAGCGGTGGAGTCGGAACGGAAACGGTATTCTTCAATGAAGAAGGGCACGAAAATACCGTCGAGCAGGCATATCAGATAATCGCAGTCCACACGGTCGAAAATGTCGTCGGTAAACGTAAACTGCAATTCGCCGTGAATGCCATGCGGCTTATTGAATAATCCTATCTTATATACTTCTTCTTTCTTTATCATATTCGGGTGATTCTGGCTCCGATAGCGTTCAGACGTCCTTCGATGTTCTGATAACCACGGTCTATCTGTTCGATGTTACTAATGGTACTGGTTCCTTCGGCACTCATGGCGGCAATCAGAAGGGCGATACCGGCACGTATATCCGGTGAAGTCAGGCGGGCACCACGCAACTTGAAGCCATGATTGTGTCCGATGACTACGGCACGGTGAGGGTCGCAGAGGATGATCTGTGCACCCATATCGATTAGCTTGTCCACAAAGAACAGGCGGCTTTCGAACATCTTCTGATGGATCAGTACGCTGCCTTTGGCTTGTGTGGCTACAACGAGCATCACACTAAGCAAGTCGGGAGTCAGTCCCGGCCAGGTGGCGTCGGCTATCGTCATGATGGAGCCGTCGATGAATGATTCTATCTGGTAGGTTTCCTGTGCGGGAACATAAATGTCATCTCCTCTCTGTTCGAGCTTGATGCCCAGGCGGCGGAAGCTCTCGGGGATGATTCCAAGGTTCTCGTAAGAAACGTTCTTGATGGTAATTTCGCTTTTTGTCATGGCTGCCATACCGATAAAACTGCCGACTTCAATCATATCGGGCAGTACGGTGTGGTGCGCGCCATGCAATTCTTCCACGCCTTCAATAGTAAGCAGGTTGGAGGCAATTCCGCTGATTTTCGCTCCCATCCGGTTGAGCAACCGGCAGAGTTGTTGCACGTAAGGTTCGCAGGCAGCGTTGTAGATGGTAGTAGTGCCTTTGGCAAGCACGGCAGCCATTACGATATTGGCTGTTCCGGTGACGGATGCTTCGTCCAGCAGCATATAGCTTCCTTGAAGTCTGTCGGCTGTTATTTCATAAATGCCCCGTCCTTCATCATAACGGAAGTCCGCTCCTAAATTCTGAATACCTACAAAGTGAGTATCCAAACGGCGGCGACCGATTTTATCTCCTCCCGGCTTGGATATCAACGCTTTGCCGAAACGTGCCACCATAGGGCCAATCAGCATGACAGAGCCTCGCAGACTGGAGCATTTCTTTAAAAACTCATCGCTTTCCAAATAAGCCAAGTCTACATTCTCTGCTTTAAAACTATAAGAATCAATGCCTTTCTTTGCAACCGTCACTCCCATCTCGCGCAAGAGCTGAATCAAGTTGTTGACATCAAGAATGTCAGGTATATTGTTCACCGTTACTTCCTCTGCGGTTAGCAATGTGGCACAGATTATCTGCAAAACTTCGTTTTTAGCTCCTTGCGGGTGAATCTCTCCGCAAAGCCGATGTCCTCCTTCGATTACAAATGAAGCCATTAATTTTTTAAGTATTAAGTGTGATTAAAGTATTAAGTATCAGGTATTAAGTATTAACCGTACGGTATCGCACGCTAAGTAAATAAGTAAAAGAAATCCGACCAGTGCCAACAAATGGCTGCGATTAATACTTTATACTTAATACTTATTTCCTATTTTCTTAGTATCTTCTCTTGTTGTTCTGACGATTGTTGGTATAGTTCGTCTTCGGACGATAGTTCTGGTTCAGGCGTTCTGCCATTAGCCGGACGATATCGTCAGTCATTTGGAGTTCCCCGTTGGAGAGTTCGTACAGGTCTTCGGCGATCTTTTTGTCGTCCACTGTATCTTTGTTCCATGCCAGGTAGTCCTTCTTCATGTGGTTGCAGATGAGGGCAATCAGGTTTCTCTTTTCGTTTCCTTCGGGGAATTCGATTGCTTTCTTTATCAGCACTTCCAGTGTGCGTCCGTAGTGGCGATAACGCATACGGGCAGTGGAGTAGGGGATCGGATCCGGACGGGTCACCAGGTTGTCCTTACGGATGATTTCATACGGGTAGTCAATATCCAGCTCAAAACCGGACATGATAGCCAGATGATCCCAGAGCTTGTGCTTGAAGTCGGGCACATCACGCAAATGGGGGAACATATTTCCCATAATGTTGATGATGGTGTTGGCACAACGCTGACGTTCTGCACGATCCTGAATGGTCAACGCATAATCTACCATGTTCTGGATGCTACGCCCGTATTCGGGAAGCGGCATTCTTTTCTGTTGAGTATTGTATTGCATTTATTTAATTGAAAGTTTAAAATTAAAAATTAAAGAAGTTTTTTTGGCATGGAAGCAACGAATTCTTTCAGGTAGAAAGGTTCGAAGTAAGCCACGTCTTTATAATCTTCGTCGGCTATTGCTTTTTCTGCCAGCGGGAACATCATTTTAGCCAACGGGTGAATATTGTCGATAAAATGTGCGTTCGGATGCGTGATCTGTTCGCGGCATTTGTCGGCCCCGTTTCCAAAGAAATAAACCGGCTGCTCGTTCAGAAACTCCAAGTAAGAGTTTTCGTCTACAATATCGGCAGCTACTGCACGTTTCACCTGAAGTCTGCGGTCATAAACGGCTGCGTATACTTCCATGCGGCGGGCGTCGATCATCGGACAAAGCAAAGCGTCCTCGGGCAAGTCGTGATACAACAACACCGGAACAGTCAATACTTCCAGCGTCGGAATACCGATCAATGGGACGTTACGTCCGTAACAAACTCCTTTCGCCATAGAAACCCCGATTCGAAGTCCGGTATAAGAACCCGGCCCACAGCTCACTGCGACTGCATCCAAAGGGATGGCATGACTGTCTATGAAAGACAACGCTTCATCTACAAAAACTCCTAAAGACACGGCGTGTGAAGGGCCTTTCAAATCTTCTTTCACAAAAATCGTCTGTCCGTCTTGACTGGCCGCTACCGAGCAAACAGAGGTAGAGGTTTCAATATTCAGTATACACGACATAAAAATCAGCTTATTAAATTGTCGCAAATTTACATGATTATTTCCAATTCTTAAAATATTCGTGTACTTTTGCACAAAACTTTAAGGTTATGATACAGTCTATGACAGGATACGGCAAAGCTACGGCCGAACTTCCTGATAAAAAAATAAATGTAGAAATCAAGTCGCTCAACAGCAAGGCAATGGATTTATCCACTCGCATCGCTCCGGCGTATCGTGAAAAAGAGATTGAAATCCGTAATGAGATTTCTAAAGTGCTGGAACGTGGAAAGGTCGATTTCAGCCTGTGGATCGAGAAGAAAGAAGCGGCAGAAAATGCGACTCCTATCAATCAAGTATTGGTGGAAGGTTACTACAAACAGATTTTGGCAATCTCGCAGAATCTTGGTATTCCTGTTCCTGCTGACTGGTTTCAGACATTGCTCCGTATGCCGGATGTGATGACTAAAACGGAAATCCAGGAACTGACCGAAGAGGAATGGAAAATGGTGCATGCCACTGTGCTCGATGCTATCAGTCATCTAGTAGATTTCCGCAAACAGGAAGGTGCTGCACTGGAAAAGAAGTTCCGTGAAAAGATCGCCAATATCTCAAGCCTGCTCGAAAAGATCGCTCCTTACGAAAAAGAACGTGTGGAAAAAGTGAAAGAACGCATCACGGATGCTCTCGAAAAGACATTAAGTGTGGATTACGACAAGAACCGCTTGGAGCAGGAATTGATCTATTACATTGAGAAACTGGATGTTAATGAAGAAAAACAACGCCTTAGCAACCATCTGAAATATTTCATCAGTACAATGGAAAGCGGTAACGGACAAGGTAAGAAACTTGGTTTTATCGCCCAGGAAATGGGTCGGGAAATCAATACGTTAGGTAGCAAGTCCAATCATGCCGAAATGCAGAAAATCGTTGTTCAGATGAAAGATGAGTTGGAGCAGATTAAGGAGCAGGTGTTGAACGTGATGTAATTTACTCACAATAAATTCATTTACGATTAGACGATTTACGATGTACGATTGAAGTTAGTATTGCGAAATAATAGTGTACACATTTGGATATTTATAAATTCAAAAAATAATATCAATCGTGCATCGTAAATCGTCTAATCGTAAATAACTTAATGTCAAATAAACTTTAATAATGACCGGTAAACTAATTATTTTCTCTGCCCCGTCAGGTTCGGGCAAATCTACTATTATCAATTATCTGCTGACGCAGAATTTGAATCTTGCATTTTCTATTTCTGCTACCAGCCGTCCTCCGCGTGGGACGGAGCAGCACGGAGTGGAATATTTCTTTCTTACGCCGGAGGAATTCCGTTGTCGCATTGAGAACAACGAATTTTTGGAGTATGAGGAAGTATATAAGGACCGTTATTACGGAACGTTGAAGGCACAAGTGGAAAAGCAACTGGAAGCAGGTCAGAATGTTGTGTTTGACGTTGATGTGGTAGGTGGATGTAATATCAAGAAGTTTTATGGTGACCGTGCGTTGTCAGTGTTCATTCAACCGCCTTCGGTGGAAGAATTACGTTGCCGGTTAGAAGGGCGCGGAACGGATGCCCCGGAAATTATTGAAAGCCGGATTGCTAAGGCGGAATATGAGTTGGGATTTGCTCCGCAATTCGATTGTGTGATTGTCAATGACGATTTGGAAGCTGCGAAGGCAGAAGCGTTGAAAGTAATCAAAGAGTTTTTAGCCGAAGAATAAGACTTGAGAATGTACAAGAAGAATTGTAACACCCGAAAATGGATGTATCTGTGTGCCGTCACCGGTGTGATGAATCTTCTTGCTTTTATTGTATGCCTTTATTTTCAACAATGGTTCATAAGCGGCATTGCGTTACTTCTCACAATCAGACAAGCTATTGTTTTACCGAAGTGGAGAAAGAAAATAAAGCAAGAAAGAATAGCGGAAAATGAATCAAGTTAAAACAAGAAAAACCGGAATCTTCAGCGGGTCATTCAATCCGATTCATATCGGGCATCTCGCTTTAGCTAATTACCTTTGTGAGTATGAAGGGTTGGATGAAATATGGTTTATGGTAAGTCCGCAGAATCCTTTGAAAACGAAGGCTGAATTATGGAGTGACGAGCTTCGTCTTCAATTAGTGGAGTTATCCATCAGTGATTATCCTCGTTTTCGAGCTTCAGACTTTGAATTTCATTTGCCCCGTCCTTCGTATAGCGTATATACACTGGAGAAACTTCGTGAAGCGTATCCCGACCGGGAATTTTATTTCATTATCGGTTCCGATAATTGGGAACGTTTTGGACGCTGGTATCAGTCCGAACGCATCATTAAAGAGAATCAACTCCTCATTTATCCTCGTCCCGGCTTTCCTGTAAAAGAAGAGGAATTGCCGGAAACCGTGCGTCTTGTTCATTCCCCTGTTTTTGAAATCAGTTCCACTTTTATTCGGGAAGCCTTGAGTGAAGGGAAAGATATTCGCTACTTTCTACATCCAAGAGTTTGGGAGGCTATCAAGAAAGATAATATACGCCTTTGAATATATTATAATATGTGTCCGGCAGAATATAACGGATAATTTGTCAGCCACTCTTGTTCCCGATAATCTGACATGGAAAAACGGATGCCATGTAGTTCTGGATTCTTTTCAACAAAAGAGCGCAGACTTTTCGACTGTAAATTTTCTTCAGCTTTCACTTCGACCGGAATAATACAGATTTCTTTTTGCAAAAGGAAATCCAATTCTCCTTTGGAAGTATCTGAAGACCAGTAATAGATATTCAAGCCTTTCACTGATTTCAGTTGTTGTAACACATATTGTTCGGTAATTGCTCCTTTATAATCGGTAAATAAAACATTGCCTTCCAATAATGCTTGTGGGGGGAGTCCGCTCATTGCTCCCATTAATCCGGTGTCTAGCATAAACAGTTTGAATGCGGAAAAATCTTCGTAGGCCGATAAAGGTATTCCACCTTTCTTTACCCGGTTTACTTTATAAATAAGACCGGCATCTATCAGCCATTCTATGGCCAGTTCAAAATCCTTGGCTCTTGCTCCTTCTTTTATAACTCCATAAATGAATTTGCGATTTTCTTTAGCCAGTTGTGCAGGAACCGAACGCCACACCATACGAATCCTAGGGACTTCGGCAATAGGAGCGTGTTTGGAAAAATCACGGTCATAAGAATCCAGTATGTTTTGTTGCAACTGGCGGACTTCGGTATAGTCTTTATGCTCAATAAATGCATTGACTACTTCGGGCATTCCTCCTACGAAATAATACTGTTTAAGGAAGTCGGTGAATTTAGAACGGAAGGTAGAAATGAGGTTCCAATCTTGCTTTGCAAGCAAGCTGACAAAAGACTCTTGTCCGATAGCTTCTAAAAACTCGGAAAAAGAAAGTGGATATAGGTCTATAAAATCGACTTTTCCCACCGGGAAAGAGTCATTTTGATGCATAGCGATGCCCAGTAAAGAACCAGCTGCAATAACATGATACTGTGGCGCTTTCTCCAGGAAATATTTCATGGCTGTCAAGCCGCGTGGGGCTTCCTGAAGTTCGTCAAAAAGAATTAAGGTATCTGTATCTACTACTTTTCCGGTTACTAACTGGATAGCCATCAAAATACGTTCGATATCAAAATCTTTTTGAAAAACCTCTTTCATCACTTCATTGTCTTCGAAGTTGATGTAGGCAAACTGTTTGTAAGCAGTAGCCGCAAACTCTTTCATAAGCCATGTCTTTCCTACCTGACGGGCTCCGCGAATAATCAAAGGCTTTCGTGTAGACTTTTCTTTCCAATCGTACAATTGTTGCATTGCATTTCTTCTCATACTTCTTTCTTTTATTGTCAGCTACTTATAGGTACAAATGTAAGCACTAAAAAGGATAATAACAAAAAGTCGTATCCTAAAAGTGTGGTATTTAACAAAAAGTTATACCCTAAAAGTGTGGTATGTTACAGAAAGTCGTATCAGAAAAGTGTATGATGCTGCTATTTCTGTTTGTTATTGTACCAAGTTACGATACCTTACTCCGTCAATCGATGAAGAGTAATGACGATGATTTCTGCCGGAGCACCGACACGGATTGGTAACTTTGAAGTTCCTATTCCGTTTGTTATAATCAAAGGTATTTTTGCTGTATTATATGCCAGTCCGGTGATAAAACGATTGCCGTAGTGTGAGTTCAGTGCCGGGGCGACTCCGAATACACGGACTTGTCCGCCGTGTGTATGTCCTGCGAGAGCGAGGTCTGTATTGACTACTGAAACGTCTTCTATGTAATCCGGCGTATGAACCAGTAAGATGACAAAATCCTTGGGAGAGAGTGCCAAAGTGGGTGATACTCCGTTGCGCCCCAGATCGAAAGGATTGCGCACTCCGGCGATAATAATCTGCTGGCCGTCTTTACGCAGCGTGTCCACTTCGTGTTCTAACGGATGCATTCCGTAATGTTTCATTGTGTTCACAATATCGTCGTGGCAACGTTCGTAATCATTATTACCCATCACTCCATAGGTTCCCATTGGTGTCTTTACACGTGCCAGTGCGGAAAACAAAGGTTCTACATATTCGCAACCTTCCTGATAATCACCACCCATCAAAAGAACATCTGCTTTTTGGGCAATCAATAGACGGACAAGATCGTTCAATCCTTTCTCTTTCAGCAGGCTTTTGTAATGTAAATCGGAAATAAAAGCGATGCGGAAACCTTCAAAAGCTTCAGGGACATCGCGGTGGGTGAAGTCGTATTTTACTACACGATCCACTCCTGTATAAACAGATGACACATCTACGCTGGAAGAGGTTATTTGGGTTCCACGGAGCATCCGGTCGGATTCGTACGCGTCGGTATCAGTCTCCTTTTTCTTTGTATGTTGCTTTTTGTTTTTAGAAACAGCCAGTGCTTTGAGTATCGAGTGGTCGGGAGCGAACAGTCCGGCAATGGCGTTAGTCGTATCCGGATAAATGGAATCAGTATGTAAGACAGGGCGTGGCAAGCTAGCCACCATATTCTTTTTCGACTTGCAGGAAACAAGCAAAAGCAATGCCAACAGGATAACAGGGTAGATTGTTTTCTTCGTCAGTGGATAAATCGTTTTCTTCATCAATGGGATATTTATTTTCTTCATCAATGGGGTATTTATTCTTTTCATCAATAGGGTATTTATTCTTTTCATCAATAGGGTATTTATTTTCTCCATCACAGGAGCATTTATTTTCTTCATCTTCTCTTAGTTTGAAGTTTTCTGGGGTGCAAAGATACGAAAAATCATGTATCTTTGTCCGTCAAAACTCTTTATAATATATTAAAGTATGGAAGAAGTAAAGCGTAACTCGCTACAAGCATGGATATTAGCTGCACGTCCCAAAACTCTTACAGGAGCCGTTACCCCTGTTCTGATAGGTACAGCTCTCGCTGCGATGGACGGGCATTTTCACTGGTTGCCGGCACTGATCTGCTGTCTGTTCGCAAGTCTGATGCAAATTGCCGCTAATTTCATCAATGACCTTTTCGACTTCCTCAAAGGGACAGATCGGGAAGATCGCCTGGGACCCGAACGTGCTTGTGCACAGGGATGGATTTCTCCGCAAGCGATGAAAACCGGGATTATTATTACGGTTGCTCTTGCCTGTCTTATCGGTTGCACATTACTTTTCTTTGCCGGATGGGAACTGATTGTCGTAGGAGTGCTTTGTGTATTATTCGCTTTTCTTTATACCACCGGCCCTTATCCTCTTTCTTACAACGGCTGGGGAGATGTACTGGTGATTGTCTTCTTTGGATTTGTGCCTGTTGGCGGAACATATTACGTGCAAGCGCTAACATGGACGCCGGATGTCACTATCGCCTCTCTGATTTGTGGACTATTGATTGATACGCTACTGGTAGTCAATAACTACCGTGACCGGGAAGCGGATGCGCGCAGTGGAAAAAGAACAGTGATCGTTCGTTTCGGTGAGAAGTTCGGCCGCTATTTTTATTTGATGCTGGGTGTTACAGCTTCTCTTCTCTGTCTGTGTTTCCTTCGTGAAGGTCATTTTTTAGCCGCTCTTCTTCCGCAACTCTATTTGATTCCTCATTTCCTCACCTGGAAACGGATGGTGAAAATATATAGTGGTAAAAAATTAAACAGCATATTAGGCGAGACTTCGCGTAATATGCTGTTTATGGGTGTTCTTATTGCAATAGGAATGTTGGTAAGTTGAGAATCATTTCCCATACATCTTTTCGTAGTAACCCTGATAATCTCCGCTGGTAACTTCTTCCACCCAAGCTTGGTTGGCCAAGTACCATTCGATTGTCTTTACGATACCGACTTCGAATTTTGTTTCGGGATACCATCCTAAAGCATTTGTAATCTTTGTAGGATCGATGGCGTAACGTTGGTCATGTCCCAGACGGTCTTTAACGAACGTAATCAGATCTTCATTGATCCAGTCGATCGAAATATTTCCGTTTTCGTCTTTCACCTTCTTTTTGAGAACCTGGCGATATTCGGGCTTCTCTGCCATCAGACGGTGGATAGTTGAAATAGTCAGTTTTACGATTTCGAGGTTTGTTTTCTCGTTATGTCCGCCAACGTTGTACACTTCTCCGTCTTTACCTTCACGTACAACGAGATCAATCGCTTTGCAGTGATCTTCTACATAAAGCCAGTCGCGTACATTACTGCCGTCACCGTAGACGGGGAGATGTTTTCCTTCGAGGATATTCTTGATAATCAACGGAATCAATTTCTCCGGGAAATGGTACGGACCATAGTTGTTTGAGCAGCGGGTAATTGTTACCGGCATTTTATAAGTATCATGGTAAGCCATCACTACCATGTCTGCGCTAGTCTTAGAGGCACTGTACGGGCTATGAGGACAAAGCGGGGTTGTTTCTGTGAAATACCCTTCGGCTCCCAGTGAACCATACACTTCGTCGGTGGATACCTGATGATAGCGTACACCTTTTCTCCAGGTAGGGTATCCTTGTTCATCTTTTCCCATTACCCATGCGCGGCGTGCACAATCCAATAAGTTCTGTGTTCCGAGAATGTTGGTAATCAGAAACAGTTGCGGATTTTCAATGCTGCGGTCAACGTGACTTTCGGCAGCGAAATTCACCACATAATCAAAACGATACTCAGCAAAAAGACCGTCTACCACATCACGGCTGCAAATGTCTCCTTTGATAAAGACACAGCGTTCGTTGTCGATGTCTTTGGCAATCGTTCCTAAGTTACCTGCATACGTCAAAGCATCCAATATCACGACTTTGATGTCGTTATGTTTGGCCAAGATGTATTTGATGTAATTTGCCCCGATAAATCCTGCGGCACCGGTCACTAGATAAGTTTTCATATTTTATTCTATTATGTTGATTTTAGGATTGTTTTGCCAATTCGATAAGATACTTTCCGTACTCGGTCTTTTCGAGTTGTTGACCTAACAGAAGCAATTGTTCCGTCGGAATCCATCCCTGACGCCAGGCGATTTCTTCAATACAGCTAACGTAGAAACCTTGCCGGTTCTGAATAGTAGCCACGAAGTTGGATGCTTCCAGCAGACTGTCGCAGTTACCCGTATCCAGCCATGCGAATCCGCGGCCGAAGAGTTCCACTTTCAATGTGCCTTCTTCCAGATACAGGCGATTCAGGTCTGTAATCTCATATTCTCCACGTGCTGAAGGACGAAGAGCTGCTGCTTTTTCCGTCACACTGGCATCATAGAAATAGAGTCCGGGAACGGCATAATTACTTTTCGGCACTTCCGGTTTTTCTTCCAGTGAAATAACTTTCCCTTGTTCGTTAAATTCCACTACACCGTATGCGCGCGGGTCTTTTACATAGTAGCCGAAGATGCAGGCGCCTTTTTCTATATTGGCAGCCCGGCGGAGCATGGCAGAAAAGCCTTGTCCGTAAAACATATTATCCCCAAGAATCAGACAGCCCGGTTCGCCGTTCAGGAAATCGGCTCCCAATACGAAAGCCTGTGCCAGTCCGTTAGGTTGTTCCTGTATTTTATAGGAGAAAGACATACCCAATTCCTCACCCGTTCCCAGCAAATCCCGGAACATAGGCAAGTCACGTGGAGTCGAAATAATCAACACTTCGCGTATTCCTGCCAACATCAGTGTCGACAATGGATAGTAAATCATCGGCTTGTCATACACAGGCATGATTTGTTTGGAAATCGCTTTGGAAAGCGGATAAAGTCGGGTGGCACTACCACCGGCCAGAATAATTCCTTTCATGTTCGTCTGAGTTATTCATTAACAGTGTGCAAAGGTCGGAAAGAATTCCGACGTGGCAAAATTTTAAAATAATTTTTCAGTCAGGCGGGGACATTTATTTTATTTGTCCGCCAGTTCGATAACTTCCAAGTCTTGAAACGCCCCTTGATTGATAACAAAACGCACCAAAGTCCGCACCTTATGGAAACCAGACATACCTGCAGCTCCCGGATTGATATGTAACATATCCAGCGTTTTATCATACTTCACCTTTAATATATGCGAATGTCCGCTGATAAAAAGCTTAGGCGGTCGCGTCATCAGACTACCGATGATGGAAGGATCATACTTTCCCGGATAACCGCCGATATGTTTTATCAGTACTTCCGCACCATCCACCGTGAAACGATTTATTTGAGGATACAGTTTTCTGATTTCCTGTCCGTCAATGTTTCCGTACACCGCCCGGAATGGACGGAATGCGGCTAACTTTTCCGCTACTTCCAGCGAACCGATGTCTCCGGCGTGCCAGATTTCGTCGCACGGTTCAAAATATTCCAGGTATTTCTCATCCCAGTAAGCGTGAGTATCAGATAATAATCCAATTCTTGTCATAAAATTCTTTGTTTAATCCCACAAAGATACTATATTTGGAAAAATCTTAAAGCACATGGAAAGCAAATATAATTATTTCAAGCGAGATATAAGTTGGCTCTCATTCAATTATCGCGTATTGTTGGAGGCTCTGGACGAGCGTCTGCCGCTTTACGAACGTATCAACTTCATCTCTATCTACTCTTCCAACCTCGAAGAGTTTTACAAAATCCGTGTAGCCGACCATAAAGCTGTTGCTTCCGGCGCTACGGAAAGCGATGAAGAAACCGTACAGTCAGCCCGCGAACTGGTAGAGGAAATAAATAAAGAAGTCACCCGCCAGCTGGATGACCGTGTACGCATCTATGAACAAAAAATACTGCCTGCCCTGCGCAAAAATCATATCATCTTTTATCAGGACAATCATGTAGAACCGTTCCACCAACAGTTTATCAAAGACTTTTTCCGGGAGGAAATCTTTCCCTACCTGCAACCTGTGCCTGTATCCAAAGATAAAATTGTCTCCTTCCTGCGGGATAACCGTCTTTACCTGGCAATACGAGTCTATCCGAAGAAAGAAGAAAAAAACAAAGGAGAAGAAACTAAAGAAAATATAGAAAAATATACCGGAGAGTGCATAAATGAAAGAAATGACGGAGAAGGTATAAAAGTAGGTATGGAAGCAGCAAGGCCAAATGTAACAGACCTCCGACAACCCCTTTACTTTGTGATGAAACAACCCTACGCCAAAGTGCCCCGCTTCATCGAACTTCCGTCTCGCGAGAAAAATCATTATTTGATGTTTACCGAAGACATCATCAAGGCAAACCTCAACCTGATCTTCCCCGGCTACGATGTCGACTCCAGCTACTGCATCAAAATCTCCCGTGATGCTGATATACTGATTGACGACACCGCCAGCAGTGCCGACCTCGTCGCCCAACTCAAGAAGAAAGTGAAGAAACGCAAGATCGGTGACGTCTGCCGTTTTGTCTACGACCGTGCTATGCCTTCTGAATTCCTGGACTTCCTTGTGGATGCCTTCCGTATTCAGCGTGACGAACTTGTCCCCGGTGATAAGCATTTGAACCTCGAAGACCTGCGTCATCTTCCCAACCCGAACAAATCCCTTCATAGCCTCGAAAAACCGAAGCCGATGAAGCTGACCGTCCTCGATGAGAAAGAATCCATTTTCAATTACGTCGCCAAAAAGGACCTGTTATTATATTATCCTTATCACTCTTTCGAGCACTTTATCCACTTCCTATATGAAGCCGTGCACAACCCGGAAACCCGTGAAATCATGGTAACTCAATACCGCGTAGCGGAAAACTCCGCCGTCATCAACACCCTGATAGCCGCCGCCCAAAACGGCAAGAAAGTCACCGTATTTGTGGAACTGAAAGCCCGCTTTGATGAAGAAAACAACCTTGCCACCGCCGAAATGATGCAAGCCGCCGGTATCAAGATAATCTACAGCATCCCTGGTTTGAAAGTGCACGCCAAAGTAGCCCTGATCCGTCGTCGCGGATTAAACGGTGAGAAAATCCCCAGCTACGCCTACATCAGCACCGGCAACTTTAACGAAAAAACCGCCACCCTTTACGCCGATTGCGGCCTTTTCACCTGTCGCAAAGAAATAGTGGCCGACCTCTATAACCTCTTCCGTACCCTGCAAGGAAAAGAAGACCCGAAGTTCACCACCCTTTTGGTAGCCCGTTTCAACCTCATCCCCGAATTGAACCGCCTGATCGACCGCGAAATATCCCTCGCAGACGAAGGCAAGCAAGGACGCATCATCCTAAAAATGAACGCCCTCCAAGACCCTACCATGATAGACCGCCTCTACGAAGCCTCCGAACACGGTGTACAAATCGACCTTATCGTCCGTGGTATCTGTTGTCTTATCCCCGGACAGTCATACAGTCGTAATATCCGTGTCACCCGTATTGTGGATAGCTTCCTCGAACACGCCCGCATCTGGTACTTCGGCAACGACGGCACCCCCAAAGTATTCATGGGCTCTCCCGACTGGATGCGCCGTAACCTCTACCGCCGCATCGAAGCCATCACCCCGGTTCTTGCCCCCGACCTGCGTGACAGCCTCATCGAAATGCTTAATATCCAGCTTGCCGACAACCAAAAAGCCTGCTGGGTAGATGATAAGCTGCAAAACATATTCAAAAAAAGAACACCCGGCACCCCTGCCGTCCGAGCCCAATACACCTTCTACGACTGGCTAAACAAAACTAACAACTAACATCAAATCCTTTCCGCAGCAACTATGCTGCGGAAAACACATCATTACAACCATACCCCAGTCCCCCCATCGTACATACGATCACAATGACCTGCACCCCGCATGGTTTCCCGGCCTACTTTTTTCTCCGTCAAGCGAGCGCCCGTAACGTAGCGTCAAGAAGGGCAGACTGTTTGAGCGTAGCGAGTTTCTGCCCTTTAGCGAAGTGAAGGAAGCGAGTAGGAGAAAAAAGTCAGCCTTGAATTTTTCTTTGCTTCTTTCTTTTGTTTCAAGACAAAAGAAAGATGATTGTAATACAATTGTAACATGTATGACACCTCCCTGCAACGTCAAATCCCGTCCTTTGCAACTGGAAACAACATACACATATTATTTATGGAGACTATTTATTTATGCATTATCATTTTCCTCTTCGTCCTTGCCGTCTTCGATCTGATAGTCGGAGTCAGCAATGACGCAGTCAACTTCTTAAACTCCGCGGTAGGTGCCAAAGCCGCTTCGTTTAAAACCATCCTTTTCATAGCCGGCGTCGGCATATTTATTGGCGCCTCCCTATCCAATGGCATGATGGACATAGCCCGGCACGGCATCTACCAGCCCGAGCACTTCTACTTTGCCGAAATCATGTGCATCCTGTTAGCCGTCATGCTGACCGACGTAGTACTGCTGGACGTATTTAACTCCATGGGTATGCCCACCTCCACCACCGTTTCATTAGTCTTTGAACTACTCGGAGGAACCTTCGCCCTCTCACTTATCAAAGTACATAATAGCGACACCCTCGGTTTGGGCGACCTCATAAACACCGACAAAGCCCTTTCCGTCATCATGGCCATTTTCGTATCCGTCGCCATCGCCTTCTTCTTCGGAATGATCGTACAATGGCTGGCCCGTGTGGTATTCACCTTCAACTATACGAAAAAGATGAAATACAGCATTGCACTCTTCGGAGGTGTAGCCGCTACCGCCATCATCTATTTCATGCTTATCAAAGGACTGAAAGACAGCTCCTTCATGACCCCCGAAAACAAACACTGGATACAAGACAACACATTGATGTTAATCGCCGTCTTCTTCGTGTTCTTCACCGTACTGATGCAAATCCTTCACTGGATGAAAATCAACGTTTTCAAAGTAATTGTATTGATGGGCACCTTCGCCCTCGCTCTCGCTTTTGCCGGCAACGACCTTGTCAACTTCATCGGTGTTCCCCTCGCAGGCTTCTCCTCTTTTATGGACTATACCGCCAACGGAGGAGGAAATCCGAACGGCTTCCTGATGACCTCCCTGCTGGGACCCGCCAAAACCCCGTGGTATTTCCTTATCGGAGCCGGAGCCGTTATGGTCTACGCCCTTTGTACTTCTAAAAAGGCACATGCCGTAATTAAAACATCCGTCGACCTTTCCCGTCAAGATGAAGGAGAAGAAACATTCGGAAGTACCCCGATTGCCCGTACAGTAGTCCGCATCAGTATGACACTTGCCAACGGAATCTCCCGCATTATGCCAAGTGGCAGCAAAGAATGGTTTGACTCCCGCTTCCGCAAAGACGAAGCCATCATTGCCGACGGAGCAGCTTTCGACCTTGTCCGCGCTTCTGTCAACCTAGTATTAGCGGGTCTGCTCATCGCCTTGGGAACTTCCCTGAAACTTCCTCTTTCTACCACCTACGTAACCTTCATGGTAGCTATGGGTACCTCCTTGGCCGACCGTGCCTGGGGACGTGATTCTGCCGTTTATCGTATTACTGGCGTATTAAGCGTCATCGGTGGCTGGTTCATCACTGCCGGAGCTGCCTTCACCATCTGTTTCTTCGTAGCCCTCGTACTTCATTATGGAGGAAATATCTCTATCATCGCACTCATCGGTATAGCTGTATTCATTCTGATCCGTAGCCAAGTGATGTACAAAAAACGCAAAGCGAAAGAACAAGGTAACGAAACTCTGAAGCAACTTATGCAAGCCACAGACAGCACAGAAGCCCTGCAACTGATGCGTAAGCACACCCGTGAAGAACTTTCCAAAGTGCTGGAATATGCAGAAACTAACTTCGAACTGACCGTCACTTCTTTCCTCCACGAAAATCTTCGAGGACTGCGTCGTGCTATGGGTTCCACAAAATTTGAAAAACAGCTCATCAAACAGATGAAACGTTCCGGCACCGTAGCCATGTGCCGCCTCGACAACAACACCGTACTCGAAAAGGGACTTTATTACTATCAAGGCAACGACTTTGCCAGCGAACTCGTTTACAGTATTTCTCGTCTCTGCGAACCTTGCCTGGAACATACCGACAATAACTTCAACCCATTGGATGCCATTCAGAAAGGTGAATTCAGCGATGTTGCCGAAGATATTACATATCTGATTCAGCAATGCCGTAAGAAAATGGAAAACAACGAGTACAACAATCTGGAAGAAGAAATCCGTCGTGCCAACGACCTCAACGGACAGCTTTCGCTATTGAAACGTAAGGAACTGCAACGCATCCAAAGCCAATCAGGAAGTATCCGGGTTAGCATGGTATATCTCACGATGGTTCAGGAAGCACAGAACGTAGTCACTTACACCATCAACTTAATGAAAGTAAGCCGTAAATTCCAAGTGGAGACTGAAATGCCGTAAAGGCTGGAAACGATAACGTTCTTCACTGGAAAAAACGAATGATAACTCGAAAGGAAAGGACTGTTTGATAAACCCTATTTATATAAGTGAGGGTATGTCAAACAGTCTTTTCTTTTTAGTAGGTGGTTGGATAAAAAAGCTCTGTTCTTTAGCATTTGATTTGATAAAATTGTATATTTATAGTCGGTAAGATATTTGAGACGATTTAAAATGCAATGGTATAAAAATGAAATGAATGAAATATCAATTAGAAATAACCACTTTACTGGTTCCTGTCAATGTGCATCAGTTGTTTGAGAAATGTGAATGGCCCGAACTAAACAGTTTTGACAAAGAAATGGTTGAGGACTATTTCTCTGATTTGGTAAATGGCATTCAAACCGATGAGGCTTTGGACGATTGGAAGCTGACAATTGTCCTGTATATCGGTACTTATTTGGGAGCCAATCATATCAGTATCCGGAAACATGGAATCACCGATACGGCAACAAAAGAAAAAGTGTTGACGATCGGTATACCTCTCCCTTGCAGTAAAACCGTTCGTTGGGGAGTGAAGAAGAAAGAACGGTTTACTGGTAAAATACCGGATGAAAACTATAGGAGAAATAACAGGTTGCTTCCCGTCAACTTTGCGAAATATGATACTATGGGAACCTATATTGAAGATAACATCCGGATAGCCCTTTTGAATTTGTTTGAAGTAGGTTTTACCTTGAAAGGATATAAAGTAAAGAAACGGTGATAGTAACTGAATTGTAATCAAACTTTCTTTTCATAGGGATTAAACTTGCTTATCCCGGCAGGAAAACGTATCTTTGTTGGTAAGAAAACTATAACCGCAAGTTCTGATTATAAAACCGGAACTTTTGATTATGTAATCAGAAGTTTCAGTTATAAAACCAGAACTTGCGGTTTTAGTTTGCCCTAAGGGAAAAAGAACTTTTCTTCTAGGGGAGAACAAGTTTTCTACCTATAGCAAGGATGTTTTCTATTAGTAATCAATATTTCAAATAAACTTTAGTACTATGGCAATGTATGTAATGGAAGAAATGCCCGATATTCATGGAACGGGCGAACAAGTACTTTATCCTCGGTTTGCAATGATGGATCAGGTTTCTACCGAGGAGCTGATACGTCAGATAGCATCCAGCAGTGGTTTTAATGTCGGAGATGTGGAAGGCGTAATTACACAAATAGGTATTGAGATGGCACATCAGATGGCAGAAGGCAAGTCTGTGAAGCTGGATGGCATTGGAACATTCTCTCCTTCGTTGGCGTTATGCAAAGATAAAGAGCGTGAAAAGGCCGGAGAAGGCGAAACCCATCGTAACGCACGAAGCATTGTGGTGGGAAACGTGAACTTTCGTGTAGACAGGAAGATGATAAGGCGTATCAATGGAAGATGTCTGCTGGAAAGAGCTCCGTGGAAGTCGCAACGTTCTTCACAGAAGTATACTCCGGCGCAACGGCTTGCATTGGCTGTCAGATATTTGGAGGAACATCCTTTTTTGACAGTCTACGAATACCGGAAGCTGACAGGTCTGCTGCGCACAGCGGCTACCAATGAATTGCGCCAATGGGCGTATACGCCCGGTTCCGGTATCGGGATTGATGGCAGAGGAACACATCGGGTGTATATAAAGAAAACATAATTCATCATATTTGTATGATGATACTTTGAGATTTTGAATTAAGAGCATTGGGGGGAATTGCGGTGAGGGCGCTTTTCTTCAGGGACGTGCTTGAGTGATAACTAAAATTAATAACTAAAGTTTCCCACCCAAATAAATAGATAGGAAAATAACAGTTTGTCGAATTTT
>OMFN01000619.1_pt1 | contig 19714 bp, 15 predicted proteins | sample 1645641 | NCBI WGS metagenome assembly OMFN01 (sample SAMEA103958126, study PRJEB25191) | human gut metagenome
GCAGCTTCTTCGCTTCCTCATCCGGGAAGGCGAGATCGAGCATCATGCGGATCTGTTCTTCCGTGGCGCCGTCAAAGACGGGCGTGGCAAAGGGCACGCCGTTGGCAAGGTTCTTTGCCATTGCCATCAGTTCGTCATCGGTGAGGCTGTCGAGGTCTTCCTTCTTGCCCGTGCGGTTGTAAACCTCATTGAGGAACGCGCGGATCTGCTTGACCTGTTCGGTCTTGAGCATCTCGGCAATGCGCCAGCCGATACCCTTGGCGGCCCAGCCCAGATGCACTTCAAGAATCTGACCGATGTTCATACGGGAAGGCACGCCCAGGGGATTGAGGCAGATGTCGGCGGGACGGCCGTCAGCCATGTAGGGCATATCTTCCACCGGGCAGATCTTGGAGACCACACCCTTGTTGCCGTGGCGGCCGGACATCTTGTCACCGGGCTGCAGACGGCGCTTCTCAGCGATGAAGACCTTGACCATCTTCAGTACGCCCGGGGGCAGTTCGTCGCCGCGGTTTAATTTGTCGTTCTTTTCGGCCAGACGCTGACGGTTGTCTTCGCGCTTGTCGTCGACGACCTTGCGGGCAAGGTCAATGAGCTTCTGATCCTCTTCTTCCTTCATGCGGATTTCAAAAAGGTCATAGCCGTTGACGGCTTCAAGCACCGCCGGAGTGAGCTTCGCGCCGGCCTTCACGCCCTCGGGACCGCCCGAAGCGACGCGGCCTGCGAGCTGACGGCGCAGACGGGCAAAGACGTCGGTTTCAACAATGCGCAGCGCGTCCTTCAATTCCTTGTCGTAGCGCTTTAACTGCTCTTCGATGATGGACTTCGCACGCTTATCCTTTTCCACGCCTTCGCGGGTAAAGACCTGCACGTCCATAACGATGCCGGCCATTCCGGGCGGCACGCGCAGGCTCGTGTCCTTCACATCGCTTGCCTTCTCACCGAAGATGACGCGCAGAAGCTTCTCTTCGGGGGTGAGCTGCGTTTCGCCCTTCGGGGTCACTTTGCCCACGAGAACGTCGCCCGCCTTTACTTCAGCGCCGATTGCGACAATACCGGATTCGTCAAGACGATTAAGCTGATTTTCCGAAAGGTTGGAAATATCGCGGGTGATGTCTTCCGGTCCGAGCTTGGTGTCACGGGCCACCACATCGAGTTCTTCAATGTGAATGGAGGTGTAGCGGTCGTCTGCCACCACCTTTTCGCTGATCAGAACCGAGTCTTCGTAGTTGTAGCCGTTCCAGGGCATGAAGGCGATCAGCATGTTCTGGCCGAGCGCGAGTTCGCCCATATCGGTGGAAGCACCGTCAGCGAGAACGTCACCCTTGGCGATGATGTCGCCACGCTTGACAATCGGACGCTGATTCAGCGTCGTGGACCCGTTGGAACGCGTGAACTTCTGCAGGTTGTAGATATCCACACCCACTTCACCGGCGACGTTTTCATCGTCGTTCACACGCACCACAACGCGGGTGGCGTCAACGTATTCGACGAGACCGCCGCGGCGGGCCTGCACAGTGGCCTTGGAGTCCACGGCAACCGTACGTTCAATACCGGTACCGACAACCGGCTTTTCCGGACGCAGCACAGGCACACCCTGACGCTGCATGTTCGAGCCCATCAGAGCGCGGTTGGCGTCGTCGTGTTCAAGGAACGGAATCAGGCTTGCGGCAACCGACACGATCTGCGCCGGGGCCACGTCCATGTACTGCACGCGGTCAGGCGAAGCCATGATGAATTCGCCGTTTTCACGGGCGCTCACCAGTTCGCCGATCAACTTGCCGTTATCGTCCATTTCGGCGTTGGCCTGGGCGATCACGTACTTACCTTCTTCGATGGCGGACAGGTAGTGAATGTTTTCTTCGCCAGAGAGCGCCACGCCGTTTTCAACCTTGCGGTACGGGGTCTCAAGGAACCCGTATTCATTGAGGCGCGCGTACAGAGCGAGCGAGTTGATCAGACCGATGTTCGGACCTTCAATCGGGCAGACGCGGCCGTAGTGCGTGGCATGCACGTCGCGGACTTCAAAGCCCGCGCGTTCGCGGGTCAGACCGCCCGGGCCCAGAGCGGAAATACGGCGCTTGTGCGTGATTTCCGACAAGGGGTTGGTCTGGTCCATGAACTGACTCAGCTGCGAGGAGCCGAAGAATTCGCGGATCGAGGCCGAGATGGGCTTGGAATTAATCAGATCCTGAGGCGTGAGGTTGTCGCTTTCAGCCGAACCTAGACGTTCGCGCACGGCGCGTTCCACACGGACGAGGCCGGCACGGAACTGGTTTTCTGCCAATTCACCCACGCAGCGCACACGGCGGTTGCCCAGGTGGTCAATATCGTCCACGCCGTGGATTTCAATGACGCGCTCATTGCCTTCGGCATCGGTGAGCTTCACCGTATCAGCGCCGTTACGCAGAGCGACGAGGACCTTCATCGTGTCGATGATGTCTTCCTTCGTAAGCGTCATCGAACCTTCGGCGCTCGGACGGCCGAAACGGGCGTTGACCTTCATGCGGCCCACACGCGACAGATCGTAGGCGTCAGAATCAAAGAAGAGCCGGTTAAAGAGCCCTTCAACGGCTTCTTCCGTGGGCGGCTCACCCGGACGCATCATGCGGTAAATGGCGATGCGAGCGGAGAGCTCGTCGGGATTTTCATCCAGACGCAGCGTGTTGGAGATGTAGGCACCACGGTCAAGATCGTTCGTAAAGAGCGTATCGATCTGACGGATCTTGTGTTCGCGCAGAGCTTCGAGCGAATCCTCGGTGATTTCGTCGTTGGCATCAACGATCTTTTCACCGGTGGTCTTGTCGTAGACAGCCTTGGCAAGAACGCGGCCGATCAGGAATTCATCGGGCACGGAAAGGCTCTTCACACCGGCTTCGTTCATCAGACGAACGTGACGGGCGGTGATGCGCTTGTCCTTGGCGACAATGAGCTTGCCGTCGGCATCCTTGATGTCAAAGGCGGCCGTTTCACCCTGCAGGCGCGACGGTTCGAAGTTCCAGGTCACACCCTTCTGCAGAATGCGGAACTGGTCAAAATCGTAGAAGTGCGCGAGGATGTCTTCTGGCGTCAGACCAATGGCCTTCAGAAGGATCGTGCCGGCCATCTTGCGGCGGCGGTCCACACGGAAGTAAACGAGATCCTTCGGGTCAAATTCGAAGTCAAGCCAGGAGCCGCGGTAAGGAATCACGCGGGCCGAGAAAAGAAGCTTACCCGAGGAGTGCGTCTTACCCTTGTCGTGCTCGAAGAAAATACCGGGCGAACGGTGCAGCTGACTCACGATAACGCGTTCGCTGCCGTTGATGATGAACGAAGCCTTTTCCGTCATGAGCGGGATTTCGCCCATGTAGACGTCGTTTTCGCGGATTTCCTTGACGGTGCCGGGTTTGGCGGCATCACGGTCAAAAATTTCGAGCTGGATGCGGGCGCGCAGTGCCGAGCTGTAGGTGAGCCCTCTCAACTGGCATTCAGCGACGTCAAACTCGGGCTTCTGCAGCTTGTAGCCGAGGAACTTCAGACGGGCATAACCGTTGTGGCTCGTGATAGGGAAGATGGAAGTGAAGGCTGCCTGCAGGCCGTTATCCTTACGGCTTTCGGGCTTGACATCCGCCTGAAGGAATTCTTCGTAGCTGCGAAGCTGCATTTCCAACAGGGAGGGCACTTCAAGGACGCTCGGACGCGAAGCAAAACTCTTCCGAATGCGTTTCTTTTCAGTGAACGAGTACGACATGGAGACTCCGTTCGACGCGAGGGGGAGAAAAACACGTGGGTTCAAAGTTCAATCGACGGAAAGCATTGCCTGCACGGATTACAGAGACGCCAAAAGCCGCTCGGGCAATACCAAGTATTGCGTCCGCGCGGCTGGAACGTCAGAGATATCTTCCTGCTCTTCCCGATCATTCAGACTTTGACTTTGAGCTGAATTCTGATTATACAGAACACACCTCAAAATCCGAAGAAGAGCCCGGAACAATCCGAAACTCTTCTTCGCAGGGAAACAGCGCGGGAGCAAGTCCTCACGCCGTCTCCGGCAAGTATTTTTTCCGAAAGGAAAATTACTTGAGTTCGACCTTGGCGCCGGAAGCTTCGATCTTCTTCTTGAGCTCTTCGGCTTCTTCCTTGGCAACGCCTTCCTTGACGGCCTTGGGAGCGCCTTCGACGAGGTCCTTGGCTTCCTTGAGGCCGAGGCCGGTCACTTCGCGGACAACCTTGATGACGCCGATCTTGTTGGAACCGACTTCCTTGAGGATAACGTCGAATTCGGTCTTTTCTTCAGCGGCCGGGGCAGCAGCACCACCGGCGGCGGGGCCGGCGACGGCAACAGCAGCCGTAGCGGTAACGCCGAACTTTTCTTCCATCATCTTGATGAGTTCGCTGATTTCGAGAACGGTCTTGGAAGCGATCGCGTCGAGAATTTCTTCATTGGTCAGGGCCATTTTTGACTCCGTAACTGTGTATTAAATTGAATTGGTTAAAAATCAGGCAGCAGCCTTTTCCTGGGCATCGCGGTAAGCAGCCACAGTGCGCACGAAGCGCGCAGGCACTTCGTTAATAGTACGAACAAGTTTCGCAACCGGTTCGTTCATCGTAGCCATCAGCTTGGCGAGGAGTTCTTCGCGGCTCGGCATCGAGGCGAGCTGTTTGACGCCTTCCACGTCCATGACGTAGTTGGCCATCGCACCGCCCTTGATAACGAGCTTGTCGTTTTCCTTGGCAAACTGAGCAAGAACCTTGGCAGCGGCGACCGGATCGGCGGAGAAAGCGTAGACGAGCGGGCCGGAGAACTTCTCGGCCAGATCGGCAAACGCCGTTCCTTCGACGGCACGACGCACCAGCGTGTTCTTGACCACACGCAACTGCACACCCTGCTGACGTGCATTGGCACGCAACTTGGTAACTGCTTCAACGGTCAGCCCACGGTATTCAGCGATAACGATTGCGGAGGTGTTGGCAACAATGCCGCGCATCTCTTCAATCACTGCCGCTTTGTCTTGACGATTAAGACCCATGGTCTGGCTCCACTCAGAGGTGCATCCGAAACAACACTGAATGCACCGGTTCTTTTAATAACCGGTTAACCCGTCTCTGAGAGTTGTTCGTGCGTGGGCAGGAAAACTTCCTTCAACACAACACAGAGTCTCTCTTTGAGGTTTGAACCGTCTGCGCTGGATATCTCGGCAACCTTTCCGACCGCGGGGTGCGGTTTTTCCGGAATGTTCGAGACAATTAAAGGGCACCCGATGTGACTGCCAATCCCCAGCAGAAGCGCCGGGCGTCCCTCCAGCGGTCTTTGACAGCGGTGCACCGTCCGAAAACGGCGTACCACCCAAAGCCCTCGAGGCCTCACGACCTCTTTTCGAATCAAAGCCCTCCGACAACGTCATCGGGCTTTAACCCTGGTTTACTGCATTAAAGCGTGGAGATATCCACGCGGGCACCGATACCCATCGTCGAGCTCACGGCCAGCTTCTTGAGGTAGATACCCTTCTGGCTGGCGGGCTTGAGCTTGTTGATCTGTTCGATCAGTGCCTTAAGGTTCGTCGCCAGGCGGGCGGCATCAAAGGATGCGCGGCCGATCGGGGCGTGAACGATACCGGCCTTGTCGGCGCGGAACTGAACCTGACCGGCCTTGGCGTTCTTAACGGCCTGGGCAACGTTCGGGGTCACGGTGCCGACCTTCGGGTTCGGCATCAGGCCGCGCGGGCCGAGGATCTGACCGAGCTGACCGACAACACGCATGGCGTCGGGGCTGGCGATCACAACATCAAAGTCCATCTTGCCGGCCTTGACTTCAGCGGCGAGGTCGTCGAAACCGACAATATCGGCACCGGCAGCCTTGGCTTCTTCGGCATGGGCACCCTGGGTGAACACGGCGACACGAACGGTCTTACCGGTACCTTCGGGCATAACAACAGCACCGCGGATGGTCTGGTCGGACTTACGGGTGTCAATGCCGAGCTGAACAGCCACGTCGACGGATTCGTCGAACTTGGCGTTGGCGCAGGCCTTGACGGCTTCGAGAGCCTCCAGAACCGGATAGTGCTTGGAAAGATCGTACTTGGCGGCGTTGGCTTTAACGCGCTTGGAAAGTTTGGCTGCCATCTTACAGACCCTCCACCGTGATACCCATGGAACGGGCAGAACCCGCGATCGTGCGCACGGCCGCGTCCATATCGGCGGCAGTGAGGTCAGGCTGCTTCATCTTGGCGATTTCTTCAGCCTGAGCGCGCGTGATCTTGCCGACCTTGTCCGTGTGCGGACGGGCCGAACCCTTGGTGATCTTCGCGGCCTTCTTGATCAGAACCGTAGCCGGGGGCGTCTTCATCACGAAGGTGAAGCTCTTGTCGGCGTAGGCGGTGATCACAACCGGAATCGGAAGACCTGCTTCCATCTTGTGCGTCTTGGCGTTAAAGGCCTTGCAGAATTCCATGATGTTCAGACCGCGCTGGCCGAGAGCCGGACCAACGGGGGGCGAGGGATTGGCTTTGCCTGCAGGAATCTGCAGCTTAATAAAGCCGACGATTTTCTTTGCCATTTTTGACTCCCTGGGTTCCTGCGCACGGTCAATATGAGCGTGCTCCCCAGTTAAAATAAGAAAGGGCACCATTATGCCGAAAAATTTCAGCAAAAAGCAAACCCTTACCGAAAAAAATTTAAAACTGCCGCTCAAAATACAACAGTTTGTGGTCTCAAGAAAAACGGACCACAGTGTCTGCCACCGGGTCCGCTTCTTTCAGTCCGCCCGAAAGGGCGGCTGAGATCAGACTTTCTCGACTTCGTTAAACGCGAGTTCAACGCTCGTTTCGCGGCCGAAGATCGACACGAAGCAGCGCAGACGCGACTTGTCGTACATGACTTCTTCGACGCGGCCGTTGAAGTCAGTAAAGGGACCTTCCTTGATGCGGACCGTTTCGCCCACTTCAAAAAGAACCTTCGGACGGGCTTTTTCACCGGTACCGACATTCATGCGGCCCTTGATGCCGTCGATTTCACGCTGAGAAAGCGGCACGGGATTGTTGTTGCCGAGGAATTCGATCACGCGCGGCGTGGAGTTCATCAGGTGCCAGGTGTCTTCGTTCATGACCATCTCAACGAAAACATAGCCCGGGTACATGCGGCGTTCGCTTTCATACTTGCGGCCGTTCCGGTTTTCCTGCACCTTTTCAATCGGCAGCAACACTTCGCCGAAATACTGCTTCAGATCAGAATGATCAATGCGGTCCTGAATGGCTTTGGCGACACTCTTTTCCATCGTGGAATAGACGTGCAGCGTATACCAGCGCATTTCCGGCTGCTTGTTCTGATTGGTATCTTCAGACATTTAAGCTTCCCCGCTGAGGTTAGAACGACAGACGCAACAGTCCGTCGTAAAGGCCCCACTCCACGAACTTGTCGACAACAAACAGGTAGAAGGCAACGGCCACGACAAAAGCCATCACCAGTCCCGTGGTATTCACCGTTTCACGGCGGGTCGGCCAGACAACGCGGCGCAGTTCGTCATAGGACTCACGGCAAAAACCGATGAAGCGTTTGCCCGAGGGCGAAAATGCGGCAACGCCGCAGCCGATCACCAGGCCGCCCACCAGAGCGCCGATACGGATGCCGAGCTGCTGATCGGTCAGAAACGTAAAGGCAAAAATGCCCGCCGCAACGATCAACACCGCAAGTGTCACAACGCCGATATCAAGCGCTTTGTTGGATTCGGGCTGTACGTTTGTATTACTCATGACTTTCTTTCACGCTTAAAGCGCAGACAAACAAGCCGCGGTCGGGTGATCGCGGCTTGCTTATATCATCAGATTGTGGCAGGGGCAGAAGGAATCGAACCCTCAACCTACGGTTTTGGAGACCGTCGCTCTGCCAATTGAGCTATACCCCTGTCCGTCGGGGCGACTCACAACTGGGCCGTCCCGCGTCGAGAACTATTACTCGATGATCTTGGCAACCACGCCGGCACCGACCGTGTGACCGCCTTCACGAATAGCGAAGCGGAGACCGGCTTCCATAGCGATCGGGCAAATGAGCTGAACGGTCATCGTGATGTTGTCGCCGGGCATCACCATTTCGGTGCCTTCCGGCAGTTCGATCGTACCGGTCACGTCCGTCGTACGGAAGTAGAACTGCGGACGATAGCCCTTGAAGAACGGGGTGTGGCGGCCGCCTTCTTCCTTGGTCAGCACGTACACTTCAGCCGTGAACTTCGTGTGCGGGGTGATCGTGCCGGGCTTCGCGAGAACCTGACCGCGTTCCACGTCTTCACGCTTCGTGCCGCGCAGCAGAATACCGACGTTGTCACCGGCTTCGCCTTCGTCAAGCAGCTTACGGAACATTTCCACGCCCGTGCAGGTCGTCTTCTGCGTGGGCTTGATGCCGACGATTTCGATTTCGTCGCCGACGCGGATCACACCGCGTTCGACACGGCCCGTCACAACGGTGCCGCGGCCGGAAATCGAGAACACGTCTTCGATCGGCATCAGGAACGGCTGATCCAGAGCGCGCTGCGGCGTCGGGATGTAGTCGTCGAGCGTTTCGGCGAGCTTCATGATGGACTGTTCGCCGAGTTCACCCGTGTCGCCTTCCAGAGCGAGCTTGGCGGAACCCTTGATGATCGGGATCGTGTCGCCCGGGAAGTCGTAGCTCGACAGAAGTTCGCGGACTTCCATTTCAACGAGCTCGAGCAGTTCCGGATCGTCAACCATGTCGCACTTGTTCAGGTAGACGATGATGTAGGGAACACCCACCTGGCGGGCCAGAAGGATGTGTTCACGCGTCTGGGGCATGGGGCCGTCAGCAGCGGACACAACGAGGATGGCGCCGTCCATCTGGGCAGCACCGGTAATCATGTTCTTCACATAGTCGGCGTGCCCCGGGCAGTCGACGTGAGCGTAGTGGCGCTTGGCGGTTTCGTATTCAACGTGAGCAGTGTTGATCGTGATGCCGCGGGCCTTTTCTTCAGGAGCCGCGTCGATCTGGTCGTAAGCCTTGGCTTCGCCGCCGAACTTCTTGGAGAGAACCGTGCAGATAGCAGCAGTGAGCGTCGTCTTACCGTGGTCAACGTGACCGATGGTGCCGACGTTAACGTGCGGCTTGGTTCGTTCAAATTTTTCCTTGGCCATTTTTTATGGTCCTTTTTAAATTGACTGTCTGTTTTGCCGGAGCCGGAAAGGGATTTTCCGGCCCCTTACTGCAAAACGGGTTGATTACTTGGTCTTTTCAGCGATGATGGCTTCAGCCACGTTGCGCGGAGCTTCCGCGTAGTGGTCGAATTCCATCACGTAGGTTGCACGGCCCTGCGTCAGAGAACGCAGCGACGTGGAGTAGCCGAACATTTCGGAAAGCGGCACTTCGCAGCGGATCGCCTTGCCGCCGCCCATGAGGTCATCCATACCCTGGATGACGCCGCGGCGGCTGGAAAGATCGCCCATCACGTCGCCCATCTTTTCTTCCGGCGTTTCGACTTCGACCTTCATGATCGGTTCAAGCAGAACGGGGTTGGCTTTACGCATACCATCCTTGAAGGCCATGGAGGCGGCCATCTTAAACGCGTTTTCGTTCGAGTCGACTTCGTGGTAAGAACCGAAGTGCAGCGTGACCTTCACGTCCACAACCGGGTAACCGGCGAGCACACCGGCCTTGAGGGTGTCTTCGACGCCCTTTTCAACCGCCGGGATGTATTCACGCGGAACCACACCGCCCTTAATGGCATCGACGAACTCAAAGCCCTTGCCGGCAGGGAGCGGTTCGAGCTTAAGCACGACATGACCGTACTGGCCGCGGCCGCCGGACTGCTTGGCAAACTTGCATTCGGCGTTTTCGACCGTGGAGCGGATCGTTTCGCGGTAGGCAACCTGGGGCTTACCGACCGTGGCTTCCACACCGAATTCACGACGCATACGGTCGACAATGATTTCCAGGTGCAGTTCGCCCATACCGGAAATAATCGTCTGGCCGCTTTCTTCGTCGGTGCGCACGCGGAAGGACGGGTCTTCGCGGGCAAGACGACCGAGGGCGAGCGCCATCTTTTCCTGGTCGGCCTTGGTCTTGGGTTCCACAGCCTGAGAAATCACAGGTTCCGGGAATTCCATGCGTTCGAGGATGATGGGCTTGGCCATGTCGCAGAGCGTATCGCCGGTCGTAACATCCTTCAGGCCCACGGCAGCGGCGATGTCGCCGGCTTCGCTTTCCGTGATTTCCTTACGTTCGTTGGCGTGCATCTGCAGCAGACGGCCGATACGTTCCTTCTTGTCCTTGACGGAGTTGAGAACGGTTTCGCCGGACTTCAGGATGCCGGAATAAACGCGCAGGAAGGTGAGCTGGCCGACATAGGGGTCGGTCATGATCTTGAAGGCCAGTGCCGAGAACGGCGCATCGTCGCTTGCTTCACGTTCGACTTCCTGGTCGTTGAGGTCAAAGCCCTTAACCGGGGGAATGTCAACCGGAGACGGCAGGAATTCAATCACGCCGTCGAGCATACGCTGCACGCCCTTATTCTTGAAGGAGGAGCCGCAGAACATCGGCTGGATTTCGCCGGCGATGCAGCGCTGGCGGATACCCTTCACGATTTCTTCGTGGCTTAATTCACCTTCTTCAAGGTACTTGTTCATGAGGTCTTCGCTTGCTTCAGCAGCGCTTTCGACCATCTTGTCGTGCCAGACCTTGGCTTCTTCAGCGAGTTCAGCCGGGATGTCGATGTATTCGAACTTCGTGCCCTGGCTGGCTTCGTCCCAAATGATGCCCTTCATGCGGATGAGGTCAACCACACCCTTGAAGTTGTCTTCGGCACCGATCGGAATCACGATCGGCACGGGGTGCGCCTTCAGACGCTTTTCCATCTGATCGACGACCTTGAAGAAGTTGGCGCCCGTGCGGTCCATCTTGTTGACGAACGCAATACGGGGAACGCCGTACTTGTTGGCCTGACGCCAAACGGTTTCAGACTGGGGCTGAACGCCGCCCACAGCGCAGTAAACCATCACCGCGCCGTCCAACACACGCATGGAACGTTCGACTTCAACCGTGAAGTCGACGTGCCCCGGGGTGTCGATGATGTTGAAACGGTACGGTTGGTACTGCATGTCCATGCCGCGCCAGAAGCAGGTCGTAGCGGCGGACGTAATCGTGATACCACGTTCCTGTTCCTGTTCCATCCAGTCCATCGTGGCAGCGCCGTCGTGGACTTCACCGAGCTTATGGTTGACGCCCGTGAAGAACAGAATACGTTCGGTCGTCGTGGTCTTGCCCGCGTCAATGTGGGCAGAAATACCGATATTGCGGTAGCGCGAAATCGGAGTAGTACGAGCCATGACTTATTTACTCTTATCAGGGTAATGACACAGGAGAGACGCCCGAAGGGCTTCTCCCGCATCGGATTGTCAGAATTAGAAGCGGAAATGCGAGAAGGCCTTGTTGGCTTCAGCCATACGATGCACTTCGTCACGCTTCTTCATAGCACCGCCGCGGCCTTCCGCAGCTTCCAACAGCTCACCAGCCAAGCGTTGGGGCATAGACTTTTCGGAACGGGCTTTCGCGCTTTCACGCAGCCAGCGCATTGCCAGAGCCAGACGGCGGACAGGACGGACCTCAACCGGCACCTGGTAGTTCGCACCGCCGATACGGCGGCTCTTCACTTCCACGAGCGGACGGACGTTGTTGAGGGCGGTCGTGAACACTTCAAGAGCGTTCTTGCCGGACTTTTCTTCAATGTGCTGCAGAGCACCGTAGACGATGCGTTCAGCGACGGCCTTCTTGCCGTCGAGCATGACGACGTTGATGAATTTGGAGATTTCAACGCTGCCGAACTTCGGATCAGGGAGAATCTCACGCTTGGGTACTTCGCGACGACGGGGCATTTTTTCCTCTTTCGTTGTCTTCAGTCTTTAAGGCCTGCCGGAAACTTCGTTTGCTTTGTCCGGGGCCTTGTATTACTTAATGCAGTACACACTCGGAAAAGCTTCCGGGCGACTGCGACTTACTCGGTCCAGTTTTAAGCGCGGACCGTCCATTTACGGCTGACAAGTGTCGCCGCGAATTACGCTGCCTTCGGGCGCTTGGCGCCGTACTTGGAACGAGCCTGCTTACGATCCTTGACACCCTGGGTATCGAGAGAACCGCGCACGATGTGATAACGCACACCGGGAAGATCCTTCACACGGCCGCCGCGGATGAGAACCACGGAGTGTTCCTGCAGGTTGTGGCCTTCGCCGCCGATGTAGGAAATCACTTCAAAGCCGTTGGTGAGGCGGACCTTGGCGACCTTACGCAGAGCCGAGTTCGGCTTCTTCGGGGTCGTCGTGTAGACCTTGGTGCAAACACCGCGCTTCTGCGGGCTGTTTTTCAGAGCAGGGCTCTTGCTTTTGTCATGCGTAAGCTCACGGGGCTTGCGCACAAGCTGATTAATAGTGGGCATAGTGTCCGTATTTTCTGTGTAAAACCATCCCCTCGCCCCTTTGCGGCACACGTCCGAAAGGTTCTCGGGGAGACATGTTGCTGGTGAATTCTTTTCCTTTCCTGCAAAGCTGCCTTCGGACGCACAAAACGGCCTCCGACAATCTGCAGGCTTCGGAAAAGAACGGGAGTATCGTATTTTTTTCCAATAATGTCAAGCGTCTCATGCTCTTTTTGCGCAATTTTCCCCGCCGCTTTGTCATAATGCGGGCACTTTGCACAGGATGTTGTGTTTTGAGCCCGCAGCCTGCGTTTTTCCGTTTGTCGTTTTAAGCACCTATGTTCACTTCTGTCTTTGATGCGCCGCTGAAAGCGCGCTACAAACCCGACGAATACCCCGCCCTTTGCGCACAAACAGCCCGCTGGGCCCGAACCCGGCCCTTTGAAGGGCTCTCGGTGCTTGACGCCACCCCCGTTTACTTCAACACCTTTGCCAAATACCGGGCACTTGCGGCCGCAGGCGCCCGGCTCACGGTCGGGATTTCAGAGGTCATGCCCAATGACCCGGCCGCCCTTGACTGCTTAAGAGCAAACGGCATTGCGGTCGCGGATGCCCGGTCAGATGCCGGACAGTACGACCTCATTCTTGACTGTGCCGCCGCCTTTATCGAAAGCCCGACCCGTATCGGCACCGTCGAACTCACGCGCTCCGGAGTGCCGCATTACAAAAATCCCGCGCATCCCGTTTTCATCGCCGACGCGGGCCGCATCAAGCGCATTGAAACGTGTCTCGGGACAGGCGAAAGCTTTTACCGCGCTATGGCACAGCTCGGATTTAAAGACTGGACGGGGAAAAACCTTGTCATTTTCGGCAGCGGCAAGGTGGGCACCGGTCTCATCACCTACGCGCATCAGCTCGGCGCCCGCATCAGTGTGGTGACGGAACCCTCCACGATCTCAGCGCGCCTTAAAACCCTCACGGACGTCACGTGGATTGCCTTTAACGACAAAGCCGCCGTTGAAAAGGCTGTCGCAGCAGCCCACGCCGTTGTCACCGCCACGGGTGTGGCCGGCGCAGCGACATACGCGGCTGATGCCCGCGCTTACACCGAAAGCCGGGCTCTCCTGGCCAATATGGGCGTGGAGGATGAATACGGCCCGGGCGTTCCCGCTTCGCGCGTTCTGGAAGGAAAGCGGCCGCTTAACTTTATTCTCACCGAACCCACGCTCATGAAGTACATTGACGCCACCATGGCCCTTCATAACGCAGGGGCCCTTTGGCTTACCGGACACCCCGAAGCCCGCGGCGTCATTGATCCTCCGGCCGAACTTGAAGCCGCGATTCTTGCCGACACCCGCGCGGGCGGCCTGTTGGGTGAAGAGCTCGATCTGATCTGATTTTTTAAGCGAGGACCACCACACCATGACGAGCCTACTCTTAAGAAACGTGACGCTTAACGGCAGCCGCACGCATGTGCTCATCGATAAGGGCGTTTTTGCGGATTTAAAGGCGCCTGAGACCGCCGGTGCAGACCGCGTCATTGACGCGCACGGCATGGCGCTTTTGCCGCCCTTTTACAACACGCACACCCATCAGGCGATGGCCCTTTTGCGCGGCTACGGCGACGATATGGCGCTTTTTACGTGGCTTAACGACCGCATCTGGCCGCTGGAAGCCAAACTCACGGCGCACGACATTTACGTGGGCTCGAAGCTCGCCATTCTCGAGATGTACTGGCTTGTGGAGGAAACGATCCGTGCCGCCGAAGAGCTGGGCGTCCGTGCGCTTGTCGCGGACACCGTGATGGACAGGCGCGGCACGGCCGTTTTAAATGAAGCCTTTTCCCGCACCAAACGCCTTGCCCGCAACCTCGAAGGAACTTTAATCGGCGTTACCGTCGCACCGCACGCCGTCTACACCGCAGGGACCGATCTTTTAAAGCGCTGCGCCAACTTTGCGCGCGACAACGGCCTCACGCTGCACATGCACTTGTCCGAAACCGCGCAGGAAAACGCCGACTGCATCAAGGCGCACGGGATGACCCCCACCGCGTACTGCGACAGCCTGGGGCTTCTCACGGAAAAATCAGTGCTTGCGCACTGCGTGCATCTCACCGACGCCGATATTGAAATCCTCGCGAAGCGCCGCTCTACCCTCTCGCACAATCCGTCTTCCAACATGAAGCTCGCAAGCGGCGTTTTCCGCTCCAAGGCGGTGACGGACGCGGGCTGCCGCGTCGCGCTCGGTACCGACGGCTGCGCCTCTAACAATAATGTCGACATGCGGGAGGAAATGAAATTCGCGGCGCTTCTCGCGAAGGTGAATTTTGGTCCCGAGGTGCTCCCCGCCCATCAGGTTTTTGACTGGGCTACGCGCGCAGGCGCTGACGCTTTCGGGCTTAATGCGGGCGTGATCCGCGAGGGTGCCGCCGCTGACGCCCTCCTTATCCGCACCGATAATTCCACGCGCTTTACCCCGGGCTACAACCTCATCTCCGACTGGGTTTACAGCGCTCAGAGTTCCAGTATTGACACCGTAATCTGTAACGGCGCGGTCATCATGGAAAAGGGACACGTCCCCGGGGAAGAAACAATTATTGAGGAAGCGCGCGCTGCGGCAGCTGGCCTTCTGAAACGCGCGAGCCGCACATAAAAAAGGGAAAGCGTTTCGGGCAAACCTTCCGCCCTTTTCGCTTTCCCTTACAAGTGCCATCCGCAGGTATAAACCCCGGGCGGCACTTTTTTTAGACTCAGACTCCGTCTTATTCAGACTTCTTTTCTTCGTCCTCTTTCTTTTCTTCCTCAGGCTGAGCAAAGAGTTCTTCAGCCGCGCGGCGGGCTGCGGACAAACCGCCCTTACCCGCATCGCCGCTCATGAACATCTCTTCGCGCATGGCTTCAGCTTCCTTCTCGGTTTCCGCATCGGTCGACTCGAACATCTCTTCGGCGACACGGCGGGCTTCGGAGGGATCCTGACCCATACGGCGTTCCATCTCATCCTTGGCGCGGCGGGCCTTGTGGTAGGCCAAGCCCGTACCGGCCGGAATCAGACGGCCCACGATCACGTTTTCCTTCAGGCCGCGCAGATCGTCTTCCTTACCCATAATGGCGGCTTCAGTCAGAACGCGCGTCGTTTCCTGGAAGGAAGCGGCGGAAATGAAGGAGTCGGTGGACAAAGAAGCCTTCGTGATGCCGAGCAGGACGTTGTCGTACTTCGCCGGCGTCTTGCCTTCGGCGACAACGCGGTCGTTTTCGTCGAGCATTTCGCTGCGTTCAACCTGTTCGCCCGGGATGAAGTGCGTGTCGCCCGGATCCGTGATCTGCACGCGGCGCAGCATCTGACGGACAATCACTTCGATGTGCTTGTCGTTGATCTTCACGCCCTGCAGACGGTAGACGTCCTGCACTTCGTCGACGATGTAGCGCGCAAGCTCCTCAATGCCGAGCAGACGCAGAATGTCGTGCGGATCGGCAGGACCTTCCACGATTTCTTCACCGCGCTGCACGATCTGACCGTCGTGCACGAGGATCTGCTTGTCCTTGCTGATCAGGAACTCGTGTTCAACACCGTCGTTGTCGGTGATGATGAGGCGCTGCTTACCCTTGGTTTCCTTGCCGAACGTAACCGTACCGGTTTCTTCGGCGAGCATGCCGGCGTCCTTGGGGCTTCTGGCTTCAAAGAGTTCGGCCACTCGCGGCAGACCGCCCGTAATATCACGGGTCTTCTGACTTTCACGCGGGATACGTGCGAGCACTTCGCCCTGATGAATCGTCTGACCGTCGCGCACCACGATAATGGCGCCCACCGGCAGCTGAATCGTCACAGCGTGATCGGTCCCCGGAATCTTCACTTCGTGGCCCTCTTCGTCCAAGAGGTGAACGAGCGGACGCATGACGTTGGCGGCCGTGGACTTGGTCTTTGAGGACTTCGAGCTCGTCGTACGCTTCGGGTCGATCACAACCATGGAGCTCAAACCCGTCACTTCGTCAACCTGATTCATCACGGTGACGTTTTCAACGACGTTTTCGAACTTCACGGAGCCGGCGTATTCGGAAATAATCGGCAGCGTCATCGGGTCAAAGGCGGCGAGCTGCTGGCCGGACTTCACTTCCTCGTCGGGCTTAATCAGAAGCGTCGCACCGTAGGGCACCTTATGACGTTCACGTTCACGTCCCGTGTTGGCGTCCGTGATGATGAGTTCGCCCGAGCGGGAAATGACGATGAGTTCTTTCTTACCGTTCTGGACGTAACGCATCGACGGGGAGAAGCTCACCACGCCGGCGTTCTTGGCTTCAACGCTGGAAGCAACCGCCGCACGGCTTGCCGCACCACCGATGTGGAACGTACGCATCGTAAGCTGCGTGCCCGGTTCACCGATGGACTGAGCGGCGATGATGCCGACCGCCTCGCCGGGGCCGACGGGCTCACCGGCGTTCACAAGCGTGCCGCGTCCGAGATCACGGCCGTAGCACTTCGCGCACAGACCGTAGCGGGTGTGGCAGGTGAGCGGCGTACGGACCTTCACGGCATCCACGCCTTCGGCATCGAGCTTATCGCAGATGTCTTCGTCAATGAGCACACCGGCTTCAACGAGCACTTCCTTGTTGTTGTCGTAGACGGGCTCAGCCGTCACACGGCCCAACACGCGGTCGCGCAGCGCCTGAATGACTTCGCCGCCTTCAACGAGCGGACGCATCACAACGCCGTCAGTGGTGCCGCAGTCGTCTTCAACCACAACCAGGTCCTGCGTCACGTCAACAAGACGGCGGGTGAGGTAACCGGAGTTAGCGGTCTTTAAGGCCGTATCCGCGAGCCCCTTACGGGCACCGTGGGTCGAAATAAAGTACTGCAGAACGTTCAGACCTTCGCGGAAGTTCGACGTAATCGGTGTTTCGATAATGGAGCCGTCGGGCTTGGCCATCAGGCCGCGCATACCGGCAACCTGACGAATCTGCGCTGCGGAACCACGGGCACCGGAGTCGGCCATCATGTAAATCGAGTTGAACGATTCCTGGGTGGTCTTGTTGCCGTGACGGTCGATGACGGCCTCATTGGAGAGTTCCTTCATCATGACCTTACCGACTTCGTCGGACGTACGGCCCCAGATATCGATCACCTTGTTGTAGCGTTCACCCTTCGTCACAAGACCCGAGGTGTACTGCTCTTCAATCGCCTTCACTTCATCTTCGGCAGCCGACACGAGCGCGGCCTTCTTCTGCGGAACGGTCATATCGCCGATGCAGATCGAAATACCGGCAAGCGTTGCGAGACGGTAGCCGTTATTTTTCAGCTGGTCGGCAAACATCACCGTGGCGCGCAGACCGCACTTGCGGAAGCAGCGGTTGATGAGTTTGGCGATTTCCTTCTTCTTTAAGGTCCGGTTGAGTTCAGCAAAGCTCATGCCGTCGGGAAGGATCGAAGACAGAAGCGCACGGCCTGCGGTCGTTTCATAACGCTTCATGCGTTCGGTCTTTTCGCCCGTTTCCTTGTTCACGTCCACTTCACGGATACGCACCGTGCAGCGGGTCTGCAGAACAATGGCGTGTGCGTCTAAGGCGCGCTGCACTTCTTCGATGTTTTCAAAGAACATGCCTTCGCCCGGGGCATTGATGCGTTCACGGGTCGAGTAGTAAAGACCGAGCACCATGTCCTGCGACGGAACGATCGAGGGATCGCCGTTGGCCGGGAAAAGGACGTTGTTCGACGAAAGCATCAAGCAGCGGGCTTCAAGCTGCGCTTCCAGCGACAGCGGCACGTGCACGGCCATCTGGTCACCGTCGAAGTCGGCGTTGAACGCCGTACATGCCAGCGGGTGGAGCTGCATTGCCTTACCCTCGATCAGCTTGGGCTGGAAGGCCTGGATACCGAGGCGGTGCAGCGTCGGAGCACGGTTGAGCATCACCGGGTGTTCGTAGATCACCTCTTCGAGGATATCCCACACCACCGGTTCCTGATTGTCCACCATCTTCTTGGCGCTCTTAATCGTGGAGGCAAGGCCACGGGTTTCGAGCTTATTGAAGATGAAGGGCTTAAAGAGCTCAAGCGCCATAAGTTTGGGCAGACCGCACTGATGCAGACGCAGTTCCGGCCCCACCGTAATCACGGAGCGCCCCGAGTAGTCAACACGCTTACCCAGCAGGTTCTGACGGAAGCGGCCGGACTTACCCTTGATCATGTCGGCAAGCGACTTCAGCGGGCGCTTGTTGGGACCGGTCATCGCCTTACCGCGGCGGCCGTTATCGAGGAGGCTGTCGACGGCTTCCTGCAGCATGCGCTTTTCATTGCGCACGATGATGTCCGGGGCCTTAAGTTCTAGGAGGCGCTTCAAGCGGTTGTTACGGTTGATGACGCGGCGGTAAAGGTCATTCAGATCCGAGGTCGCAAAGCGGCCGCCGTCCAACGGAACGAGCGGGCGCAGATCCGGCGGCAGCACCGGCAGCACCTCAAGAATCATCCACTCGGGCTTGATGCCGGAGCGCTGGAAGCCCTCGAGAACCTTCAGACGCTTGGCGATCTTCTTGATCTTGGCGTCAGAACTCGTTGCAGAGAGTTCCTGACGCAGGTTCGTGACTTCCTGATCAATGTCGATGCTCGCAAGGAGCTCACGGATGGCTTCAGCGCCCATCATGGCCTTGAAGTCATCGCCGTGCTCGGAGAGCATCTTGATGTATTCGTCTTCCGTGAGAAGCTGCCCGCGGGTAAGCGGCGTGAGGCCCGGGTCGGTGACGCAGTAGGCTTCAAAGTAAAGCACGCGTTCGATATCGCGGAGCGCAATATCGAGCACCATACCCATGCGCGAAGGCAGGCTCTTTAAGAACCAGATGTGCGCAACGGGGCTTGCGAGCTCAATGTGACCCATGCGTTCACGGCGGACCTTGGAAAGCGTCACTTCCACGCCGCACTTTTCGCAGATCACGCCGCGGTGCTTGAGGCGCTTGTATTTGCCGCACAGGCACTCGTAGTCCTTGATCGGTCCGAAGATCTTGGCGCAAAACAGGCCGTCACGTTCGGGCTTGAAGGTACGGTAGTTGATGGTTTCCGGCTTTTTGACTTCGCCGTACGACCAGGAACGGATCTTCTCCGGGGATGCGATGCCGATCTTAATGGCGTCGAAATGTTCAGCAACGTTGGTCTGCTGCTTGAACAAGTCACCAATCTTATTCATCATGGAACTTATTCCTTGGCGTTAGCGTTAGCGTCTCGTTTGATAAGGTCGATGTCAATACCCAGCGACCGGATTTCGCGGACCAGCACATTGAAGGATTCGGGCATGCCCGCTTCAATCTGATGTTCACCGCCCACAATGTTCTCGTAGACCTTGGTACGGCC
>OMFN01000632.1_pt1 | contig 19405 bp, 20 predicted proteins | sample 1645641 | NCBI WGS metagenome assembly OMFN01 (sample SAMEA103958126, study PRJEB25191) | human gut metagenome
TGGACGGATTGTTTTGCCCTATGTCAGCTTTTTTAGTTATTTCCGACCACGCTGCAGCTCGATCCAGGCCAGGTCGCCTCTCTCCAGACCGTGGATCAGAACCTCCGCGGTGGCGATGTTTGTGGCGACAGGGATCGTGTGCATGTCGCACAGGCGCAGCAGCACATGGCCCACCCGGACCTTCTCCTCCACCGTGTCCCGGGTGGTGCCTGCCACGTCGGTAACAATAGCCCGGTCATAGCCCAGCAGGGCGTTGAGCAGGGAGGACTTGCCCACGTTGGGGCGGCCCAGGATCACCGTGGGAACCCCCAGCTTCAGCAGCTTTCCCCGGGAAAACGTGGCCAGCAGCTCCTCCAGCCGGTCCTCCGACCGGCGGAGGGTATCCAGCATGTCCTCCCGCTGGAGATCGCCGATGTCCTCGTCGGGATAGTCCACCACGGCGTAAAACCGGGAGACGATGGCCATGAGGCCGTCGTAGATCTCCGTGACGGTGCGGCTGAGGGCGCCCTCCAGCTGGCCCACGGCGTTGTGGGCCGCCTGGGCCGTTTCGGCGTCGATGAGGTCCGCCACGGCCTCCGCCTGGAGCAAATCCATCCGCCCGTTGAGAAACGCCCGGCGGGTGAACTCGCCGCCCTGGGCCTGGCGGGCTCCGGCGGCAAACAGGGCGTCCAGCGCCGCATCCAGCACCACCGGGCTGCCGTGACACTGGAGCTCGCCGCAGTCCTGGCCGGTGTAGCTGCCGGGGCCGGGAAACAGCACCGCCAGGGCGCTGTCGATGACCCGGCCCTCTCGATCCAGCACGTCTCCCAGCACCAGGCGGCGGGGCTCCTGCCGGGACATGGGACGGCCGTTTTTCGGGCGGAACACCCGGTCCAGGGCGGACCGGGTCCCCGGCCCGGACAGGCGCACCACCCCGATAGCCGACGGGCCCGGGGCGGTGGCAATGGCGGCGATGGTATCAGACATGGAAATACACTCCCTTATATGCATATACGTGTCAGTATAGCATGATTTGTTGCCCCGGGCAAGGCAGACGGCATGAATTCCGGCGCTTCGGGGCATACTACAGGCAAATCATCGGAAAGGAGCGGGGAAATCATGCAGGCTATGGTCCATGCGAAAACGTGTATCCAGTGCGGATTGTGTCCGGCGGTGTGCCCGGACGTGTTCACCCTGGAGCCCGGGGAGCCCGCCCGGGCCATCAGCGGCCCAGTGCCGGAGGAATGCCGTCTGGCGGCCCAGGAGGCGGCGGACAGCTGCCCGGTGGGGGCCATCGAGGTGCGTTAAAGGCGGCGCCCCTTTTTGACACGCTGAAAAAGCCGGACGCATTCGCGTCCGGCTTTTTGATACACAGCCTTTTGAGGATACGTCTTTTCGGCAGCTTGCCTTCGCTTACTTGCCCATGGGGGCGCCGCAGTGGGGGCAGAAGTTGCTGTCGGACACGGTGCCGCAGACGGAGCAGGTCTTGGCGTCGTCGGATTTCTCCACAGGCTCGGCCTCCTGGGCGGTCTCCTTCTTCTTGGAGGCCTCCAGCTGGGCGATCTTCTCCTTGGAGGCGTTGACGGCGGCCACCACATCCTTCACGGCATCGGGCACCTCGCCCTGGAACTCGGAGACAAACCACTCGCCGATGGCGCGATAGTTCTTCTCGATCTCACGCTGCTCGGAGAGAATTTCCATGTTCACCTTGGCGGCGTCGGTGGCAGCCTTGGCCTTCTCGGTGGCGGTCTCCGCCAGATCCTTGGCCTTTTCGGCAGCCGCACCGGCCACCAGCTGGGCCTTCTTGGTCAGTTCATCAAAAAATGCCATAGCAATGATCTCCTTTCAGAATCTGATTAATCACGATAAGTATACACCAACGCGGTAGGTTTGTCAATGCTCAATCCAGTCGGATGCGCGGGACACGGCCCGCTTCCACAGGCGGTAGTCCCAGTCGCAGTCCGCCTGGGGCCGCGTGGGCAGGAACACCCGCTGGCTCCGGCGCAGGCGGGTCAGCTCCTCCAGGCCGCTCCACACGCCGCAGCTGAGCCCCGCCAGCGCCGCCGCACCGAAGGCGGTGGTCTCCACCATCTCCGGCCGGTCCACGGGGATGCGCAGCAGGTCCGTCTGCAGCTGCATGAGGATATCCGACACGCTGGCCCCGCCGTCCACCCGCAGGGCGGTGATGTCGCAGCCGGCGTCCTGGCGCATGGCCAGCATCAGGTCCGTCACCTGATAGGCGATGCACTCCAGCACCGCCCGGGCCACATGGGCCCGGCCCGTGCCCCGGGTGATGCCCAGGATGGCCCCCCGGGCGTACATGTCCCAATAGGGCGCGCCCAGGCCGGTGAAGGCCGGCACCACCACCACGCCGCCGGAATCCGGCACGGACTCCGCCAGGCGGTCGCACTCCGGGGCAGAGTCGATGAGGTGCAGCTCGTCCCGAAGCCACTGAATGGTGCTGCCGCCGTTGAAAACGCTGCCCTCCAGGGCATAGGCCGTGCGTCCCTCCACCTGCCAGGCAACGGACGTCACCAGGCCCGCCCGGCTGCGGACGGGCTTTTCGCCCACGTTCATCAGGGTGAAGCAGCCGGTGCCGTATGTATTCTTGGCCTCGCCGGGGCGGAAGCAGGTCTGGCCGAACAGGGCGGCCTGCTGATCCCCCGCCGCGCCGCACACCGGCGTGCCCGCCAGCTTCTCCAAACCGGGAATGCCCTTTTTCACCAGGCCGTACACCTGACTATTGGACACAGGCAGGGGCAGAATAGACATAGGGACGCCCAACAGCTCGCACAGCTCCGCATCCCAGCACAGGCGGTGGATATCAAAGAGCATGGTGCGGGAGGCGTTGGAATAGTCCGTCACATGGGAGCCGGTCAGCTGCCAGATGAGCCACGTTTCCACCGTGCCGAACAGCAGGTCCCCCCGGTCCGCCTTTTCCCGGGCGCCGGGGACGTTATCCAGCACCCAGCGGATCTTGGTGGCGGAGAAGTAGGCGTCGATCAGCAGGCCGGTGGCGGACTGGATGCGCTCCTCCAGCCCCTGGCGCTTCAGCTCCTCGCACAGCTCCGCCGTGCGGCGGCACTGCCACACGATGGCGTTGTACACGGGCCTGCCGGTGGTCTTGTCCCAGAGAATGGTGGTCTCCCGCTGGTTGGTGACGCCGATGCCGGCAATGTCCGCCTCCAGGCCCTCCGCAGCCTGGGCCGCCGCCCTGCGCTCCGTCTCCCAGATCTCCATGGGGTCATGCTCCACCCAGCCGGCCTGGGGATAAAGCTGGCGGAAGGGATACTGGGCCTTGGACACAATGTCGCCCAGACGGTCGAACACGATGGCCCGGGAGCTGGTGGTTCCCTGGTCCAGCGCCAGAATGTACGTTCCCATAGAAGTCTCCTCTTTCTTTTTGTATCAGAGTATGATAATATAGATTATTATAGCACAGGAAGGACGGAATTACCATGACCGATTTCCAGGAATTTACCTTTCTTTCCAGCGACGGGCACACCCGGCTCCATGGAGCCCAGTGGGCCCCGGCGGACCGGGAGCCCATTGCCGTTTTACAGATCGCCCACGGCGTGGCGGAGCACATTCTGCGATACGACGGCTTCGCCCGGTATCTCAATGAGCAGGGCATCCTTGTGGCGGGCCATGACCATCTGGGCCACGGCAAGTCCCTGCCGGAGGGGGCCGTGCCGGTATATTTCGGCGACGGGGCCACCTGGGAGACGGTGGTGGACGATATCCATCTGCTGCACCAGCGGCTGCGGGAGCAGTATCCCCGGCTGCCCATCCTGCTGATGGGCCACAGCATGGGGTCGTTCCTGTCCCGGACGTATCTGATCCGCTATCCCGGCACCGTGGACGCGGCCATCATCATGGGCACCGGCTGGCAGCCGGAGATGACCATCCGGGGCGGCCTGCTGCTGGCGGGTGCTATTGCCAGAATCAAGGGGCCGGACGCCACCAGCAAGCTGGTGACCAATATGGCCTTCGGCGCGTATAACAAGGCCTTCGGCGACAAGCCCCGGACCCCCAACGACTGGCTGTCCGCCGACACGGACAACGTGGACCGGTACATGGCGGACCCCATGTGCGGGGCGGAGGCCACGGTGGGCCTGTTCCGGCAGATGCTGCGAGGGCTGCGGTTCAACCAGACGCCCCGGAATATCGACAAAATGGACAAGGACGCGCCCATCCTGCTGATCGCCGGGCAGAGCGACCCGGTGGGCGACATGGGCGCGGGGGTCCGGCGGACCCACGACGCCTTCAAGCGGGCAGGCATCAAGGATGTGACCCTGAAGCTGTATCCCGGGCTGCGGCACGAGATCCTCAACGAGGCCGCCATGCAGGACACGGTGTACGGCGACATCCGGGCCTGGATGGCCCGGGTGCTGGGCTAACGCAAGGCCGCCAGCAGATTGGGGATGCCCAGCAGGTCCACGTTGTGGGTCCGGCGCAGCAGGCGGACGGAGAAGAAGCTGTCCGCCACCAGCAGGAGCAGCAGCGTCAGTCCCGCCCAGGGTGGGACATTGGCGGCGATGGGGTGCAGCAGGGGCTGAACATATCGGACGGAGAAGGCCGTCAGCAGGCCCCAGATTACGGCAAAGGGCATGCAGATCCGGCGGTTCAGGTCCATGTGGGTGCTGCCGTAGTCCCAGAACATGACGCCCAGGAGCTTGTCATAGAGAAAGTGGACGGCGTATTCCACGGCAGTGGCCGTAAGGCCGCCATAGAGGGCCCGGCGGAAAAACCCCCGGCGCAGATCGGCAGGCAGGTGCAGCACCGCCAGCATGGCCAGGCCGTACACCGGGCACAGGGGCAGCAGCAGAAAGCACTTGCGCACCTGGTGCCGGGAGCCGGTGGCGGCGGCAAACGCCTTCTCCAGCAGGTATCCCAGAAAGCTATACAGACAAAACAGCCACAGCCAATACACAGCCGCACCCCCCTTCGCTCTCATTTTGTCCCGGGGGCGGGGCTGTGATACGCGGGGAAGGAGGAAAGATATGGATCAGTGGGAGCAGCTGCGGCAGCAGTGCATGAGCTGCCGGGCCTGCGGCCTGGCGGATACCCGGACCAACGTGGTGTTCGGCGTGGGAGACCCCAGGGCGGAGGTGCTGCTGGTGGGCGAGGCCCCGGGAGCCAGCGAGGACCGGCAGGGCGAGCCTTTTGTGGGGGCCGCCGGGAAGCTGCTGGACGATATGCTGGCCATGATCGGCCTGCGGCGGCAGCAGATCTATATCACCAACAGCGTCAAGTGCCGCCCGCCCCAGAACCGGGACCCCCTGAACACGGAAAAGGACGCATGCAGCGGGTATCTGCGGCGGCAGCTGGAGCTGATGCAGCCGAAAATCCTGGTGTGCCTGGGCCGCATCAGCGCGGCGGAGATCATCAAGCCGGACTTCAGGATCACCCAGGAGCACGGGCAGTTCTTTGAAAAGGACGGCATGCAGATGATGGCCCTGTATCATCCGGCAGCCCTGCTGCGGGACCCGGGGAAAAAGCCGGAGACCTTTGAGGATCTGAAGCGGCTGCAGGCCAGGATCCGGGAGCTCTGCGTGCGGACAGAGCTGACATTTTCGTGAATATATCGCCCCCTGCCTTCCGGAAATGAAGGCAGGGGGCCGGTTTTTCGCAAAAAAAACAGGTCCGCAGGTGCGGACCTGTTTTTCTATGTAGTCTTCGCAGGATTACTTGTTGTAGAGAGCCTTGTCGGCAGCAGCCATTTCCTGGAAGATGCCCTTGTGCTTCTTGGCGGTGACAGCACGGATGACCAGCAGGGTGCCGATCATCAGGACGATGGCGATGATCATGCAGACCACGACCTGCTGCACCAGACCGGCGATGATGAAGCTGACGAAGGACACGGCAGCCACGGTGATGCCGTAGGGCAGCTGGGTGGACACATGGTTCAGGTGGAAGCAGTGGGCACCGGCGGAAGCCATGATGGTGGTGTCGGAGATGGGGGACAGATGGTCGCCGCACACGCCGCCGGCGCAGGAGGCAGCCAGACCGATGGACAGCAGGGTCACCTGATCGTTCCAGTCAAACACGGCGCAGACCAGGGGGACCATGATGCCGATGGTACCCCAGGAGGTACCGGTGGCGAAGCCGATGAAGCAGGCCACGATGAAGATAACGGCAGGCAGGAACTTGGCCAGGCTGCCGGTGCCCGCCATGACGCCCCGTACGAACTCGCCTACCTGCAGGCCGTTGTCACGGCACAGGCCGCACAGGGTCCAGGCGAAGCAGAGGATCAGAATGGGGGAGATCATCTGGATGAAGCCGTTGGGGATGGACTCCATAGACTTGGTGAAGCCGATGAGGCCCCGCAGCCAGTAATAGATGAAGGTGAACACCAGGGCCACGATGGAGCCCAGGCACAGGCCGGGACCGGCGGAAGCGTCGGAGAAGGCCATGACGAAGTTCTGATAGTTCTCGCTTTCGGGATCGAACACACCGCCGGTCCAGATCAGGCCCACGATGCACATACCGATCAGCACGATCACGGGCAGCAGCAGGTCCAGCACGGAGGAATGTTTGGCGCCTTCCTCATAGTCGTCGGCACCCTCGAAGGGACGCTCGGGAGTGGTGAACAGGTCGTTCTTCACCTGGGCATTGTACTCATGGGTCAGCATGGGGCCGTAGTCAATGTTCAGGACGGAAATGACAATGACCATGATCAGGGTCAGGATGCAGTAATAGTTCCAGGGAATCTGGCTCAGGAACATGCTGATGCGGGAGCCGGGGAAACCGTCGGGCACATAGGAGGCAACGGCGGCGGCCCAGGAGGACACGGGAGCCAGCATGCACACGGGGGCGGCGGTGGCGTCGATGATATAGGCCAGCTTCGCCCGGGAGATCTTGTGGCTCTCGGTGACGGGACGCATAACGGCGCCCACGGTCAGGCAGTTGAAATAGTCGTCGATGAAGATCAGCACGCCCAGCAGCATGGTCAGCAGCTGCGCGCCGGAGCGGGTCTTGACGCGCTTGGAGGCCCAGCGGCCGAAGGCGGCGGAGCCGCCGGCCTTGTTCATCAGGTCCACCATGATGCCCAGCATCACCAGGAAGATCAGGATGGAGATGTCGATGGCATTGATCATGCCCACACCCTCGCCGGCGCCGACAAAATTCACCACCATCTGCCAGGGCTGGAAATTAGCCAGCAGCAGAGCGCCGGCCAGGCAGCCCAGGAACAGGGAAGAATACACTTCCTTGCTGATCAGGGCCAGGGCAATGGCCACGACCGGGGGGAACAGGGCCCAACCGGTAGCGACGAAGCCGCTGCCGTCATTGGTGACCTTCGCGATGACCAGTGCGATTACAACGATCGCCAGCGCAATGAAATACGCTATCTTGGTACCTTTCTTTTCCATTAGAGTGATTTACCTCCTCAAGTTTTGGTTCTTTTATGGTACCGTTTTTTGATCTGATTGTCAAGATTTCACCAACGCAAATTCAAACGGGAATTTGAACAAATTATGAACTGGCGTTTTGGCTGTTTCTCCAAACCTTTCATCTTCTTTCACTTTCTTTATGCAAAAGGCTATTATATTTGCAGGAAATATATAAATATTGCGTTAATTTTTCAAATTATCTTAACAGCTTCTTAGCGGGCTTTCCGTGCGTTCTGCGCCGGATGTCATTTAATTACTGTGTTAATTGTTTTTGTTATACCGTTTTTTCTGTGCAGAACCACAGGAGCTGTTCCTTCGTGCCCTGAACGGCATCCCTATTCCGGCAGGAGAAGCAGCGGACGTTCCGCAGCTTCCATTTCCTGGAAGCCGCGGTATTATTTGTGCGTTTCCGGGAAACATATATGATAAAAAAGCAGACAGATGAAGGACAATGTATAAGGAATCCGAATAATGCATCCGCTAAAAAGTGTTGCATTTTTTCTGGCTTGTATTATAATATGGCCATACCCGTAGTCATATCAGGCAAATACAGACAAGAAGGTGATCAATTATGGAACTTCAGATTCAGGATCTTGTTTCTTCCATCAAAAAGGACGGCATTGACAGTGCAAATCAGCAGGCCGCCGCGATCCTGGCCGACGCCCGGAAGCAGGCGGACGCCATCGTCGCCGAGGCAAAGAGCCAAGCGGATAAGCTGCGGGACGACGCCAAGGCGGAGATCGACGTGTTCAAAACCAGCGCCCAGCTCAGCGCCCAGCAGGCCAAGCGTGACGCGGTCCTGGCCTTCCGCCAGGAAATCCAGAAGGAATTCGAGAAAATTCTCGCCGCCGATGTGGGCCAGGCTCTGGACCAGCAGACGCTGGCCAGGCTCATCCAGGCCGCCGTGCAGGGAGAGGACGTTTCCGGCTACGCCGTGGAGGTGGGCCAGGTGACGGACGGCATCCGCCAGCAGCTGGCCCAGGAGCTGAAAAACGGCCTGGAGATCCGCCCCTCCAAGAAGGTGGGCGCGGGCTTCCGCCTGGACGCCAAGGACGGCTCCGGCTATTTTGACTGCTCCGACCAGGAGATCGCGGAGATGCTCATGCCCTTCTTCCGGGATATGCACCTGTAAGGGGGTGGCCCCATGGCTTCCTATTACTATCTGATCTCCAGCCTCCCCATGCTGAAGACCCAGGGCGAGCCGCCTATGGACTATGCCGCGTTTCTGGCCATGTGCAAGTCGGCGGTAAGCAGCGGGGTGTATCAAACGCTGGAGGAGCTGACGGCGGCGTCGGACAAGGGGCCGCTGCTGTCGGAGTGGGCCGGGTTTTACAAGGCCCTGTGCCGGGAGCTGACCTATCAGCGGAACGTGAAGCTGGGCCGGCCCTGCGCCATCCCCTCGGACCGGGACGCCGGCATCGTCCAGACGGTGACGGCGGCGGTAAACGCCGAGAATCCGCTGGAGGGCGAGCGTCTGCTGCTGGACCTGGAATTCCGCCGTCTGGACGGGATGATCGGCCTGCACAACTTCGACGACCACGCGCTGTTCGGCTATGCCATGAAGCTCCAGCTGCTGGAGCGGCAGCGCACCTTCCGGTATGAGGCTGGCAAGCGGGCCTTCGACGAGCTTATGGCCGGCATCCGCCAGCAGGTTTCCAGCTTATAACGAAACAGGAGAAACGAAATGGACAAAGTGACAGGATATGTGACCGGAGTAAACGGGAATCTGGTGGCAGCCACCTTTTCCGGCTCCGTCCGAAAAAATGAAGTGGGCTATGTCCAGGTGGGCGATGACCGGCTCAAGGGCGAGGTCATCCGCGTCAACGGCGACACAGCCAGTATGCAGATTTATGAAATGACCAACGGCATCCAGGTGGGCGACCGGGTGGAGCTCTCCGGCGAGCTGATGAGCGTGGAGCTGGGGCCGGGCCTGCTGACCCAGGTGTTCGACGGGCTGCAGAACCCCCTGCCGGAGCTGGCGCAGCAGTGCGGCTTCTTCCTGCAGCGGGGCGTGTATCTGGACCCCATCCCCAACAAGGACTGGGAGTTTACCCCCCTGGTGAAGCCCGGCGACCACGTCACCGCAGGCGACGCCGTGGGCAGCGTGCCCGAGGGGCTGTTCACCCACCTGATCATGGTGCCCTTCGGCCTGAAGGACGAAGGCTGGCGGGTGAAATCCGTCCGGGAAAAGGGCGTGTACAACGTCCGGGACACCGTGGCGGTGCTGGAAAACGACAACGGCGAGGAGAAGGAGCTGACCATGGTGTTCTCCTGGCCCGTGAAGCAGCCTATCCGCTGCTATGAGGAGCGTCTGCGCCCGGACGAGACCCTGGTGACCAAGCTCCGCTCCATCGACACGTTTCTGCCGGTGGCCAAGGGCGGCACCTTCTGCGTGCCCGGCCCCTTCGGCGCCGGCAAGACGGTGCTGCAGCACATGGAGGCCAAGAACGCCGATGTGGACATCGTCATCGTGGCCGCCTGCGGCGAGCGGGCCGGCGAGGTGGTGGAGGTGCTGAAGGAGTTCCCCGAGCTGGTGGACCCCCGCACCGGACGCTCCCTGATGGAGCGCACCATCATCATCTGCAACACCTCCTCCATGCCCGTGGCCGCCCGTGAGGCGTCGGTGTACACCGCCGTCACCATGGCGGAGTATTACCGCCAGATGGGCCTGGATGTGCTGCTGCTGGCAGACTCCACCAGCCGCTGGGCCCAGGCCATGCGTGAGATGAGCGGCCGTCTGGAGGAGATTCCCGGCGAGGAGGCCTTCCCCGCCTATCTGGAGTCCGTCATTGCCTCCTTCTATGAGCGGGCCGGCAAGGTCCGCCTGAAGAGCGGCAAGATCGCCTCCGTCACCATCGGCGGCACCGTGTCTCCCGCCGGCGGCAACTTCGAGGAGCCTGTGACCCAGGCCACCCTGAAGGTGGTGGGCGCGTTCCACGGCCTGTCCCGCGAGCGGTCCGACGCCCGCAAGTATCCGGCCATCCACCCCATCGACTCCTGGTCCAAATACCGGGGCGTGGTGGATATGGACCGGGTGGAGCAGGCCCGCGCCATCCTCAAGCGCAGCAACGAGATCAACCAGATGATGAAGGTCATCGGTGAGGAGGGTACCTCCGCCGAGGACTATATCGTCTATCAGAAGGGCGAGCTGCTGGACGCGGTGTATCTGCAGCAGAACTCCTTCGATCCCATCGACGCGGCCTGCGATCCCGACCGTCAGATCCATGAGTTCAACGTGCTGTATGACGTGCTGACCCGGGATTTCGCACTCAGCGACAAAAAAGAGATCCGCGCCTTTTTCAACCAGGTCCGGCAGGAGTTCCTGGACTGGCACAACACCGTGTTCCGCACCCCGGAATTTGAGGCCCAGGAAAAGCGGCTGAAGGACTTTTACCTGAGCAAGGCCGCGGATTGAGAGGGGAGTCAATATGCAGAAAGTTTACACGAAAATTGAGTCCATCGTGGGCAACGTGGTCACGGTCCGGGCCGATGGCGTCCGCAACGGCGACCTGGCCCTGGTGGGCGACAGCTACGCCAACGTCATCAAGCTGGACAGGGACCTGGTAACGCTCCAGGTGTTCAGCGGCACCCGGTCCGGTTCCTGGGCCGTCCCATGATGGTGTCCTTCTCCGACCACCTGCTGGGCCGCATTTTCGACGGCGCCGGCGTACCCCGGGACAACGGTCCCGCCCTGACGGAGAATATGATCCCCATCGGCGGCCCCTCCGTGAACCCGTCCAGGCGTATCGTGCCCAACAAGCTGATCCGCACCGGTATCCCCATGATCGACGTGTTCAACACCCTGGTGGAAAGCCAGAAGCTGCCCATCTTCTCCGTGTCCGGCGAGCCGTATAACCAGCTGCTCTCCCGCATCGCCATGCAGGCCCAGGTGGACATCATCGTCCTGGGCGGCATGGGCCTGAAGTACGACGACTATCTGTACTTCCGGGACACCCTGGAAAAGAGCGGCGCCATGGGCCGCACGGTGATGTTCATCCACACCGCCTCCGACCCCACCGTGGAATGCACCCTGGTGCCGGATATGGCCCTGGCCGTGGCGGAGCAGTTCGCTCTGGCCGGCAAGCGGGTGCTGGTGCTGCTGACGGATATGACCAACTACGCCGACGCGCAGAAGGAAATGGCCATCACCATGGAGCAGGTGCCCTCCAACCGGGGCTATCCGGGCGATCTGTACAGCTGCCTGGCCGCCCGCTATGAAAAGGCTGTGGACTTCGAGGGCGCGGGCTCCATCACCATTCTGGGCGTCACCACCATGCCCGGCGACGACGTGACCCATCCGGTGCCCGACAACACCGGCTATATCACCGAGGGCCAGTATTACCTGAAAAACGGCCACATCGAGCCCTTCGGCTCCCTGTCCCGTCTGAAGCAGAACGTCAACGACAAGACCAGAAGCGACCACCGGGCCCTGATGGACGGCATGATCCGGCTGTACAGCGCCTATAAGGAGAGCCTGGAAAAGAAGTCCATGGGCTTCATGATGTCTGAGTGGGACGAAAAGCTGCTGAAATACGGCCACCTGTTTGAAACGAAGCTGATGGACCTGAGCGTGAATATCCCGCTGGAGGAGGCGCTGGACCTGGGCTGGGAGATCCTGGCCGAGTGCTTCGAGCCCAATGAAACCGGCCTGAAAACGAGCCTCATCCAGGAGAGATGGCCCAAGCGGTCCGCCGTGGAATGAGGGTGCGCCTATGGCTGTCAAACTTACCAAAAATGAATTGAAGGTGCAGAAGGACCGCCTGAAGCAGTTCCAGCGGTATCTGCCCACCCTCCAGCTGAAAAAGCAGCAGCTGCAATCCGTGGTGATGCAGGTCAACGCCCAGCTGGAGCAGGTGGAGCGGGAGCGCCGGGCCGCCGTGGACGGGCTGGACGACTGGGTGGCCGTTTTCGCGGAAAACGACAGCTTCCCGGTGGACAAGCGCCTGGACACCCTGGTCCGCCCCCACCATGTGGAGTGCGGAGAGGAGAACATCGCCGGCGTCACCGTGCCGGTGTTCCGGGAGCTGAGCTTTGAGGACATCTGCTACGACGTGGCGGACTACCCCCTGTGGGTGGACACTGCGGCGGTGCGTCTGCGGGAGATCGCCCGGCTGGACGCTCTGGAAAAGACCCTCCGCCGCCAGGTGGAGCTTCTGGAGCAGGAGCTGCGGTCCACGGCCCAGCGGGTGAACCTGTTCGAGAAGGTGAAGATCCCCGAGGCCAAGGAGAATATCCGAGTCATCGGCATCTATCTGGGCGACCAGCAGACCTCCGCCGTGGTGCGGGGCAAGATCGCCAAGAAAAAGCTGCAGGAGGTGAGCCGATGATCGAAAAAATGAAGGTTGTCCACATTGTGGCGGCCGCGTCGGAGAAAACCGCCCTGCTGGACCGGCTGCGCGCCCTGGGCATCGTCCACTTCGGCGAAAAGGCCAGCGCCGACCAGCGGCATCTGGAGCGCTTCGCGGAGCTGTCCAGGATGGAGATGCTTCTCCAGGAATACACGGGACAGGAGCCGGAAAAAAAGCTGCTGTCCGACAAGGAATTTGAGGTCTTTTACAAGGACCTGGCCGCCTGCATAGACCGGCACAAGGCCCTGCAGGAGCAAAAGACCGCCGTCCATGCGGCTGCGGAGCGGCTGTCCGAATGGGGAGCCTTCTCCCCGGCGGAGCTGCGGTCGCTGGGGGACCAGGGTCTGGATATCCACATTTACCGCACGGACAAAAAGACTGCGGCCGCCCTGGCGGCGGACCCGGATGTGCGTGTGATCCGGTTGGCCCCGGTGGGAAAGATGCCCACCCTGGCCTCCATCGGGCCCCTGCCCGCCCCGTATCCCGTCACCGAGTTCCCCATCCCCGAAAAGGGCCTGGAGGAGCTGAACCGGGAGTGGGAGGACTGCGACCGGGGCATCCGGGCCTGTGAGGCGGAGCTGCACGACGCCGCCCGGCACCTGCCCAGCATCCACGACCAGATGCTCAAGACCCAGAACGCCGCGGAGTATTCCGCCGTCAGCAACACGTCCCAGAGCCAGGATGGCCTGGTGTGGCTGACGGGCTATATCCCGGCAGCGGAGGTGGAGGGCTTCAAAAAGGCCGCCGCCCAGGCGCACTGGGCCTGGGCCATGGAGGACCCCGCCGCCGATGACGACAAGGTCCCCACCAAGGTCAAGTACAACAAGGTCACCCGCCTGATGATCCCGGTGTTCGACATTCTGGGCGTGGTTCCCGGCTACCGGGAGTATGACATTTCCTTCTGGTTTCTGGGCTTCTTCACCCTGTTCTTTGCCATGATCATCGGCGACGCCGGATACGGCTGCCTGTTCCTGCTGGCGGCCCTGGTCATGACCCTGAAGAATAAGAAGGCGTCCACCGCCGTGCAGCTGCTGTGGCTGCTGTCCATCGCCACCATTGTGTGGGGCGCGCTGACAGGCACCTGGTTCGGCCTGGAGCAGGCCATGGACGTGCCGCTTCTCAAGAGTCTGGTGATCCCCACCTTCGCCAACTATCCCGCCCACTTCGGTGTGGAATCCACCACCCAGCAGAACACCATCATGAAGTTCTGCTTCATCCTGGGCACGGTGCAGCTGTCGCTGGCCTGCGTCATGAACATCCGGCGCAAGCTGGGGGAGAAGGACCTGAGCTGGCTGGCGGACCTGGGGTGGCTGGCCGCCATCGACGCCCTGTATTTCGTGGTGCTGTACCTGGTCATCGGCCAGCAGGTAAACCTGATGCCTGTGGCCTGCGTGGTCATTGCGGGCTTCCTGCTGGTGGTGCTGTTCGGCGGCATGTCCCCGGACAAGACCTTCGGCCAAGGACTCAAGGCAGGCCTGGGCGACGCGTTCACGGTGTTCCTGAACACCATCAGCGCCTTCGGCAACATCATGAGCTACATCCGCCTGTTTGCCGTGGGCATGGCGTCTCTGGCCATCGCCCAGAGCTTCAACAACATGGCCTTCGGCTTCAAGGGGCCCCTGGTCATCGCCGCCATCCTGATCCTGCTGATCGGTCACGGGCTGAACATCGTCATGGGTCTGCTGTCTGTAGTGGTCCACGGTGTCCGCCTGAACCTGTTGGAGTTTTCCGGTCAGCTGGGGATGGAGTGGGCCGGTATTGCTTACGATCCCTTTAAGAAACGCGATAAAATCAAAAAATAAACGGATAGGAGATCAACTATGAATATCGAATTTATTGGTATGGCGTGCGCTCTGGGCCTGTCCGCCATGGGCTCTGCGTTCGGTTCCGGCTTTGCGGCTCAGGCCTCCGTGGGTGCGTGGAAAAAGTGCTACGCCAACGGCAAGCCCGCCCCCTTCATCATGGTGGCCTTCTCCGGCGCGCCGCTGACCCAGACCATTTATGGCTTCCTGCTGATGAACTTCATCCGCAGCGCCGTGGAGGGCGGCTGTGACGCGGCCCTGGCCATGTTCACCGGCATCTTCGCGGGCCTGGCCATCGGCCTGTCTGCCTTCTTCCAGGGCAAGGTGGCCGCCGCCTCTGCCGACGCGCTGGGCGAGACCGGAAAGGGCACGGCAAACTTCTTCATTGTCATCGGTATTATCGAAACGGTGGCACTGTTCACCCTGGTGTTCAGCCTGCTGCTGCTCCAGTAATCCTCATAAAGCGCAAAAAAATCAGGGCCTCGGGGCCCTGATTTTTTTACTCAGTTTTCCGGGTTCTCCGGGCCCGGCGTGGGCTCCGGGGCGGGTTCCGGATCGGGGTCCGGCGCAGGCTCTGGAGTCGGGTCCGGCGCAGGCTCCGGAGTCGGGTCCGGCGTGGGCTCGGGCTGGGGCTTCTGCTTGCCCACCTCCACGATCTTGTCCCGGCTGTCGTAATTGCTCTCCGCCTCGAAATTGCTGGAGATCAGATTCCCGTTGCCGTCATACACATTCCGCCAGGTCTGCACGGTAAACCCGGTGATGGGATACTGGGTCACCCGCTCCACGCCGGGAGCCAGATTGTCCACTTCCTTATAGATGGTTTTCCACGGGGTGGTGGACACGGTCTTGCTGGTGATCTTCACGAAGCTGCTGTCGGTTTTGGTGCCGAAGATCTTCACCGTGACGTTGTTGTTGTACCAATATGTCACGATCTTGATGGGATAGTCGGTGTTGTTCTGGAGCACAAAGTCCAGATACGGCCAGAACACCGTGGCGTCGCATCCGGAGGGTACGTAGTCCTGGGCATACATGTGGCAGGCCCGGGACACGATTTTCAGATTGGCCAGCAGCGCCGAATAGTACAGGGTGGACGACACCTGGCACACGCCGCCGCCATAGGAGGGCACGGCCTTGCCGCCCACATAGGCGGTGCCGATCTTGAACCCGGCCTCCTTGGTGGTGGGGCCCACAGCGTCGTTATAGCTGAAATTTTCGCCGCTGTTGACCACGGAGCCGCTGATGTTCCCGGCGGCCTTCCGAACGTTGAAAATACGGTCGCTGGTGCCGGAGACATAGGAGGTGTACTGCCCCAGCACGTCCCGGAACAGCACCTTTTCCAGCCCCGCCTTGGTAACGGTGGGATAGGTGATCCGGGCGGGGATCACGAGCTCCTGCCCGGGCTGGGCCTGCTCCACCAGCTTTTCGGCCGCCGCCACGTCAAAGCTAACGCCCACGCGCCCCTCCACCACCTGACCGGTGGCCCGGTCATAGGAAGCGTTCTTCCCCTCACCGCCGATCTCCCGCTCCACTGCCGCCAGATCCAGGGCCTTGCCCTGGGTCACGGTGCTGACGCATTCGATGGGGTCCAGACACCGGGTGGTCACGGCCTGATGCAGGGCCCGGGCCAGCTTATCCCGGTCAATGGTGCGTCCGTCGGCGGGCTTGGTGACGTAGAAGCCGTCGCCCTTGCCCTCCTCCATACGGTATGCACCGTCCACCGGGTCACGGCTCAGCTCCCGGCTCAGGCTCTCCGCCCGCTGGGACAGCTGCGCCGCGTCCAGATCCCACCGGACTGCCGCCTGAGTCTCCCCAAACCAGCTGCGGATCAGGTGATACCCGTTGACGAAGAAATTTCCCCCATGGGCCGCGTTCCAGGCAGCCTGGGCCGCCTCCTGCGGCGTAACGGATACCCCAAGCTCCGACAGGCTCACCTGTCCGATGGTCTCCTCTCCCAGGGTCAGGTGGATGACCTCGCCGCTGCACGCATCGGCTCCGTCCCGCTGCCATTTATCCCGAACCTCCTGGGCGGTAAGTCCGCCCACGTCCACGCCCAGCACCTGGGTACGGTGCAGGGTGGTCCTTCCCGCAGCGGCCGCGATGCACACCGCCAGGTATGCCGCCGCCAGAACGCCCACGGCGATACCCGCCGCCATCCCGGCGATCCGGCCCGCCGAACGGGTCCGCTTTTCCTTCTGCAAGGGCTTCTGGTCTGTCTTTTCCATCATGGCCCCTCCTCATCATTCTGTTGCCGCGCTGTTGCGCGTTCGTATAGTATACTACATCTCCTTCCAAAAAAGGTTACAATCCGGTAACAATCGCCGGTTCTTCAACACACTGTTGATTTATGTACGGGCCCGCTTGGGGATCCGGATGGTCAGCAGGATCTCCTGCTCCGTGTCCCGCCGGTCCCACCCGGCGTCCACCCCGGCCTGACGCATCAGGTGCAGTCCCCGGTCCACGCTGTTGAGAAACAGCCGCACATCCTTGATGATGTAGGTGCTGCGCCCCCGGGGCGGCGTGGTCCGGTCCTCCTGCAGAAGCTTTTCCACATGGGCCTCCGCCTGGGCCACGTTCATCTGCCGCCGCACCATGTCCCCGGCGGCCCGGCGCTGGATCTCCGGGTCCTGGAGCCGCAGCAGCGCCCGGGCATGCCGCTCCGTCAGCCCGTTTTCCCGCAGAAGATTCCGCACATCCTCCGGCAGCCGCAGAAGCCGCAGCTTGTTGGCCACCGTGGGCTGGGCCCGGCCCAGGCGCCGGGCGGCCTCCTCCTGGCTGAGCCCATACCGGGAGATCAGCCGCGCAATGGCCGCCGCCTCCTCCCAGCAGTCCAGGTCCCGCCGCTGAAGATTTTCCATCAGAGCCAGCAGGGCGGAATCCTCCTCGCCCACCTGGGCCACCAGGCACGGCACCTCCCGCAGTCCGGCGATCCGGGCCGCCCGCAGCCGCCGCTCCCCGGCCACCAGCTCATACCCGTCTCCGGCCCGGCGAACCGTCAGCGGCTGTAAAATGCCGCAGGAGCGGATGCTGGCGGCCAGCTCCGCCAGTCCCACCTCGTCAAAGCCCTGCCGGGGCTGCTGGGGATTGGGCCGGATGCGGCCCAGGGGGATGTACTGGACCCGTGTGGACAGAAATTCACCCTTTCGCTGCAATTTCATGGTGCTCGCCCTCCTTTTCCCCCATTTTATCCGTCCCGGGCAGCAAAAAAGGCCGCACTCTGTCGGGAAATCAAAATTTCCCCGCTTGCGCCCCGGGCTGCAATGTCTGCGCCGTGTATGTGGAGCCTTCTCACCGCTCCGTTGAAAACAGGAACATATCATAATTGTGTTGACGGCAGTCCGTGAGATGGGATACAATGAGAAAAAAGGAGGGGGAACTCTATGAAGAAGCGTCTGGAAGCCCTATGGTGCGCACTGTTCCGCGTGAACAAAAACGCTACCGGCTACACCTGGCCCATTTGCCGGATACTGCTGTGTCTATTGTCCTACTGGCTTTTGACAGTGGTCAACGGAAGTCGGCCCATGAGTACGCCCCGGGCGGTGGTGTTCGTGCTGCTGATCGTGCTGACCTGGGGACTCTTTTACGGCGTTATATGCGCACTGGTGGAGATCAGCATCGTCCGGAAGCACCGCAGATCCCCCAAGACCAGGCAGCCGGTATCGGGCCGGGAGAAGGCTGCCGGAAAGCCCTTTTCCCTGGAGCAGCTGGCGGCGCTGGCGGAGGAGAATGACATTGTGGAGCTTCGCCTGCTTCACGGCAGCCGGACTGTCACCGCCGGGTCCAGCTCCGACTACACGCCCCAGAAGGGTTTTTTCGATAAGCGCTACTATGTGGGCAGCAAGGAAATGGAAACTATCGACGATTTCCGGCGGGCATTGGAGCCGTACGCCCCCGGCGGCACCGTCACGGTGCTGACCATTGACGGCGTAAAGCCCCAATAAACATTTGCAGCACGGAAGAGAGCCGTATGATGCACCGCATATCCCCGCGGAAGCCACCCTCAGCAGCGGAAAAAATGCTTGCCATCCGGGGCCCCGGGGGGTACAATAGCACCAATCAGAAAACAGGAGGCGTATTCCTATGGAGTTTAACCCGCAGAAGCAGCTGGCAGGCCTGCTGGAGTGGATGGACCAGCAGATGACCCTGTGCCATGGCAAGACCGCCGTCATCGGCATTTCCGGCGGCAAGGACAGCAGCACCGTGGCGGCGCTGGCAGTGGCCGCCTACGGCCGCGAGAACGTGTACGGCGTCCTGATGCCCAACGGCGTCCAGCCGGATATCGACTATTCCCAGGCCCTGGTGGAGCACCTGAACATTCCCCACTGCACCATCAATATCCACGACGCCGTCCAGGGCGTCCTTCACGAGATGGAGCAGGCGGGCCTGGAGCCCAGCCGCCAGACCCGGGTGAACCTGCCCTCCCGCATCCGCATGGCCACTCTGTACGCCGTGGCCCAGACCGTGCCCGACGGCATCGTCATCAACACCAGCAACCTCTCCGAGGACTGGGTAGGCTACTGCACCATTTACGGTGACTCTGCCGGGGCCTTCTCCCCCCTGGGCATGTACACCACCGAGGAGGTCATTGCCCTGGGCCGGGTTCTGGGCCTGCCGGAGAAGTTCCTGGTAAAGGCCCCCTCCGACGGCCTCACCGGCCTCACCGACGAGGACAACCTGGGCTTTACCTATCACGCCGTCAACGAATACGTTCGCCGGGGCGTCTGCGACCCGGCCATCCGGGCCCAGATCGACCAGAAGCACCGCGTCAGCCGCTTCAAATTCCAGACCCTGCCGGTGTATCACAACGGTTTGCCCATGGCCCTTACCGACGAGACGGATTACTACAAATAAGTGCCAAACACCCCGGAGCAGCGCTCCGGGGTGT
>OMFN01000641.1_pt1 | contig 19158 bp, 20 predicted proteins | sample 1645641 | NCBI WGS metagenome assembly OMFN01 (sample SAMEA103958126, study PRJEB25191) | human gut metagenome
TATTGCAGCTTGGACGTCCGCAGGCCCTGGTCCCCGGCGTCGTCCTCCCGGTTGATGTAGGTGCAGTCGCCGCCAAAGTGGGCGGCAAAGGCCTGGACCAGGGTGGGATATGCCCCCTGGTGGGAATACAGGGCCTTTTCCACATGGATGATCAGGGTGTCGCCGCACTTTTCCGCCAGGCTCATGGCCACCAGCCGACCCTCCGACAGCAGGCCGCCGCCCAGCAGCCAGCCCTCCGGCAGCAGCCGGGCCAGGGCCTTGGCATAGGTCAGCTCCCGCTTGGCGTTGAAGCTGGTTTTCTGGAACTCCTGCTCATAGTCCCCCCAGAAGTCCTCGATGAGGGGCATGTCCTCCCCGGTAAGGACCACGAACCGGGCATTGGGGTACTCCTTGCGGAACTTGTTGATGTGGTTGCGCTGGCCGCTGTATTTCCGCCCGGCAAAGGCGGCCATATCCTCCGCCCGATACAGGTAATCCTTCCAGTTGCGCTCGTTGGTCAGCCGGAACCGGGGCCAGCGCAGCAGCAGCTCCGGGGCCTTCTCCTCCGGCACCACGGAGATTACCGGCGGCGTTCCCGTCTCGGTGCAGTATTCCTCAATGGCCGTCAGGGCGGCATCCACATCACCGCCGGGGCCCGGCACCGGAAAGTCGAATACCCACTCGCCGTCCACCCGGTTGCGGACAATGAGGCATCCCGCCTCCTGGGCGAAGGAGGGCCGCAGATACAGGCTCCACATGAGCTTTGTTCCGGTGGAATATTCGCACAGGTGATAGTCGCACCCGTCGTAGTAGCGGCGCAGCAGGGCATGGTGTTCAATGGTCAGGGGGGTAAATGAAAGCATATGGGTTCTCCTATTTGATCTGATCGATGATTTCACGCGCCTCGGTGATGAAGCGGCGGGCAGCAGGGCGCAGGTCCTTCCGGTCCCGCACCAGAATGCCCAGCTGGCGGTAGGCCGGCGGGTCCAGGGGCACCGCCTGCACATCGTCCCGGCGGCCCTTCAGAACCAGCTCCGACAGAACGCTGACGCCCAGGCCGTGCTCTACCATGGAGATGATGACGCTGTCGGACACCTGGGTGGTGCGGATCACCGGCGTGACGTTAGAGCGGTTCAGCGCCCGCAGAATGTCCAGGTGAAAGCCCAGAGACGGCATCAGGAACTCCTGCCCGGCAAAATCCTCCACATTGAAGCGGTCACGGCCCCGCAGGTCGTATTCCGGCGGCAGAATGGCCAGCAGCGGGTCCTCCGCCAGGGGGACCCAATCCATGGTCATGCCGTCCTGGAGACTGGCGAAGCCCACGTCCGTCTTGTCCTCCCGGACCCAGCGGTACACCTCCTCCACGCTGCCCATCTGGATGTCCACCGTCAGGTCCGGGTGGACCCGGCGGAATTGCTGGATCACCTCCGGCAGCCAGTGCATGGCAATGCTGGAATAGGAGGCCACCCGGATGGTGTCCTCCTTATGGGAATTGATCAGGGCGATCTCCCGGTCCAGGGACTGGGAGGCCGCCAGAACCTCCCGGACCAGGGGATAGATGCGCTCCCCCGCCGGGGTCAGCCGCACCCCGCCCCGGCCCCGCAGCAGCACCGGAAATCCGATGTCCCGCTCCAGGCTGTTCATCATGTGGGTCATACCGGACTGGGTATAACCCAGGGCCTCCGCCGCCCGGGTGAAGCTGCCATACTGCACGGCCGCCGCCAGAGCCTCCAGTTTTTTCGTATCCATGCCATCCTCCAGCTATGAAACTATTTCATACTGCTATTATACAACGTACTTTTTCCCCGGGCAAGAGAGGGATTCTATGTATTTTGCCCAATTTTTAAGGAGATATTCCGTGCATTGTGCAAAAATAGGATGATTCCATGACATTCTTTAATGTTAAAATGAGATTTTGTCGCTTTACAAATTTTTTCTCATGGTGTATCTTGTCCACAGTAATTCCTACGACATGAATTGCTTTTCCTTTCTATCCTCAAACAAAGAGAGCCGCACATCTGTGCGGCTCTCTTTGTCATGCTGCCCAAAAAAGACCTCCGGCCTGGCCCGTGACCTCCATGGTGCCCCGGACATGGTGGATGCCGCCGTCGGACAGGTCAAACACATACCCTTTATCAAATTTAATTCAAACGCTGGGAGAAAGGAAGTTTGAAATTTTTTGAGATTACCCAACGGATATGGAAGCGTCAAGAAAATGCCAGGAAAGCGAAGAAGGCCCTATGCAGTGAGGAAAACGGTAGGGTGGCATGTTAACCCAGAAACAGGCAAGTCCGTTCAAGAACAAATCACCATCGGCTATGCGGCAACCAGAGCAGAGGGCTGCAAGTACTGGCAGAGTACAACAATAATCCCTTTGACATTAAGGCATTTTGCGTCAAACCGCAAGATATTGTGGTCTATCATTTCAGAATTTTGTCCCCTCGGATTTTGGTATGTCAATGCTTTGCAACAAAAGCCGAAAGAAAACCCCAGAAAACCGAAGTTTTCCGGGGAAAAGGATAACTTTTTTATCGCTTGCTGAACTGAGGTGCGCGACGGGCGGCCTTCAGACCGTATTGAAATTCTTTGATTGCCGTTTTTCCTTGATATTCTAGGCTTTTTTGCCCTTTCGGTTCTCGGTTGTCCTATTCCTTAACCACAAAAATAGGTGTTTTTTCAATCAGAAGCCCCTCTGATGTAGCGCATCATTTACCACCTCAAATAACTCCTCAGGCTTATTGTACTTTACCTTTGCATAGATGTCCATAGTTGTTTTGCTGTTTTCATGCCCTGCAAGGTACTGAACCGTCTTAGGATTCACTCCCGCATAGAGAAGATTGGTAATGTAAGTATGCCGCAGCTGATGTGGTGTCACATCAAAATCTATCGTGTATGCGACAGCAAGCGCAAGCGTAGCTGATTTAGGGCAATGTAATTTTTGAAGCCCCATGAACAGCTCACTCACGGTCAACGCCTTTAGTGACAGAACCATTACGCCCAGTAAGGGAGAGAGCTTGCGTAATAGGAAAACGGGCTGGACTATGATTTGCGGAGCGTTGCTCTCATTCAGTAAGGCATACAATCCGACAAGGAACGCAAACCATACGCCCAGCCGCAAAGCCTCCTTCGGGTGTTGCAAATATAACAGAAAGCTCATCAGAAAAATCACTTCACAAAGCATGGCTAACGGCTTAAAAATCCAAAATGCACATATCCCTGAAAGCACAATCTGAATAATCACTATCCGGGGGTCTATGCGGTGCATTAAATCACTCCTGCTTTTTCAAAATGCTTCTTCAACATTCTCTTTGCAATTACAGCACCTATCACAATTGCGATCAATGTAACCGGAATTGCAGCAAGCCCAGTCGTAGAATGTGCTGCTGCAATCATTGCATCCACGGTTTCCTTTGGACGGTCAAATCCATACCAAAATACGGGATAATAATAGAGGGGTGCGATGGCACCTAAATAATATCCAACTGAATACAATCCAAAAGAAACGGTAAGCATTTTGTAATTCTGATACTTTGATTTGCTGGCAAGGACTTCGCCTACAACGCCAAACCCTAACATCCAAATCAAGACAAAAATACCGCCAAACAGCCCCCATAGAATACCGACAATAGCAAAAGTCAATAAGACTGCGCCTTTCTTATGTACTTTTGCCATAATCAGCATATAAAGCGGCGCAGATAAAACGGCAACAACCGCAACGGAATACATATTCAACACCATGCTAATTCCCATCAAAGCTCCTGCTACCATTGTCACCACAAAAAGGAGTGCGCTAAAGATGCCTATGGTTGCAATGTCCTTCATTTTTAATTTGTTTTCATTTGTTCTGCTCATAGCAATAACCTCCGAGTTTTTTGGTTAGATAACGCTAACTGCTATTAGTATAGCACGATGATTTTCTGCATAGTGTCACTATCGGAAGTTCCTATATCACAAAAGAAAGAACTTCATGCGGTCTTTTCAGACTTACATGAAGTTCTTATCTGTTGTTTTTTAACATTTCGCCGGGGGATATTCCATAATGCTTCCGAAAAAGCTCGATGAAATATCCCGTATGAGAATACCCCACCATCCATGTCACTTCCTGCACAGTATGTTTTCCAGTTTTCAATAATCGTATCGCTGCTTCCAGCCGTTTTTCTACAACATAATCATTAACTGTAACTCCAAAGCACCGCTTAAATCCATCCTTTAATTTTTGCTCGTTGATAGCAATCGCCTTTGCAACAATTGGAATTGTGAGGGGGTGGGCGAAGTTTTCACCAATAAATTCCCGCGCCTTCAACAGCGCATTGTAATCTTCCACACTAATACGGATGCCAAAGTCATTTGTAGGAGATTTGCAAATAACCTCGTCGCAGTAAACAGCAATTAACTCAAAAATTTTTCCTTGCAGGTAGAGCTTTTTCATTTCATCACAAAAGTGGCAAGCAAGGATTTCAGAGAGAATTTTACTGATGTTTGGTGTGTAGGTGTATACTCTTACTGGCGCTGTTTTTCTTGTATCATATAATGCCCCCCTTATTTTGATACAGGTGAAAATCTGCTCAAAGATTTTTTCATCCAAAGTAATGCTGATGCCTTTGAATTTCCTGTTTCCGCTTATTCTACTTCGGCACTCCTTAAATGTTCCATAGCGTACTTGGCTCTGCTGTGCCGCAATTTGAAATTGATGAACAACCTCGTTATTGATGTAAGACCACTCCATATTGCCATCAATGCAAAAGGAAATCTGAAACAGGCTCAAATCGTCGTGTGTTGTTGTCATTTCAATATCTTCCTGTGAAACAAACTCTGATGTTGTCAACAATATTCCATCGGTAATATCAATGTTTTCAATAGTACCATCTATGAGGGGAATGAGATATTGATTATCGGCTGTTTTATTCGCCTGTATAATCTGACTTGATGCAGCAATGCTTACAGCGGTGGGAACAAAACGAGCCTCAGGGTATGAAATAATAATAAGTCAACACCTCCTTGCGGTTAGCCGCCTCTAACTAATGCGCAAAAATCAATCTGCCGAAAGTACAGGCAGATACTTATATATAAGTATAGCATTTTTTTAAGTTGTATTCAAGAGCAAGAATGTAAATGTTTTTCCGCCTACAAACACAGAAAAGTTCCTTATGAAGAAGGCAAAAGAAAGAAAATTTATCTACACTGGAATCGACAGTGATTTATTTTTCTTTGTGGAGAAGATGGCTGTATGTTTATTTTCTTAATTCAGCACTTGACATTGTGGCAAAGAAATGAGCATTTTTTGCAATAATCTGCGCATTGTTGTGCATTGTATTGCATCGAAGTATCCGATATGATGAATTTACAGTAAATAAGCATGAAAAGGAGCGCACACATGAACGCAGCGGAACTGATCGAATATATCCGCACTGCCGAAAAGAAAACGCCAGTCAAGGTCTACATTTGGGAGCGTTTTCCGACGAGCTTTCCGAATGCCAAGGTCTTTCCGGCCGGGGACGGGACAAAAATCGTGTTTGGCGACTGGCGGGACATCGGCCCCGCCATCGAGGCGCAGCAGGACGCCATTGCCGATATCGTGATCGAAAGCAGCTGCCGCAATTCAGCCGTTCCTCTGCTGGACACGAAGGATCTACGTGCCCGGATCGAGCCGGGCGCCATCATTCGCGAACAGGTCGAGATCGGAGAGGGCGCGGTCATCATGATGGGCGCCATCGTCAACATCGGCGCAAGCGTGGGCGCAGGAACCATGATCGACATGGGCGCGGTGCTCGGAGGCCGCGCAACGGTCGGCGCACGCTGCCACATCGGCGCAGGCGCAGTGCTGGCCGGGGTGATCGAGCCTGCAAGCGCGACGCCCGTCGTCGTGGAGGATGAGGTGCTCATCGGTGCAAACGCCGTGGTGATCGAGGGCTGCCGCATCGGCAGGGGCGCAGTCGTTGCGGCGGGCGCGGTCGTCATCTCGGACGTACCGCCCGAGAGTGTGGTCGCCGGATGCCCCGCGCGTATCATCAAGCGCAAGGACGAGACCTCCGCCGCCAAGACGGCGCTGGTGGACGCCCTGCGGGAGCTTTGAGCCGCAGGCGCATGATATTCAAACACGCACAAGAAAGGGTTTCAGATATGCAAACGCTCACCCCCATGACAGTGGACAGACGCGCCCTGCACCGCATCCCCGAGCTGGGCGACGAGCTGCCCAAGACCATGGACTATGTACAAGATGTCCTCGGCACGCTCGACTGCGAGGTGCTTTTCCCACTTGACAGCGCCGTGTGCGCCTTTTTTGACTTCGGAGCGGCGGATACGCTGGCATTTCGCGCAGAAATGGACGCGCTGCCCATCGCGGAGCGGACGGGGCTGCCGTTTGCCTCCCAGCACAGCGGAAAAATGCACGCCTGCGGACACGACGGGCACATGGCGATGGCGCTGGAGCTTGGCCGCAGGATCCGCACGAAGCAGACGCTTCCGCACAACATTCTGCTGCTGTTTCAGCCCGCTGAGGAAACGACCGGCGGCGCCAGACGGCTTTGCGAAACAGGGGTCTTGGAGCGTCTGCGCGTCAAAGCCGTATTTGCCCTGCACCTCTGGCCGGGTCTTTCTGCCGGGATGATCGCCGGTCTGCCCGGCGCCATGATGGCGCGCTCGGCCGAGGTGACGTTCACCGCCGATGGGCGCTGCGCACATTTCTGCTCCGCCGCCTCCGGCCGTGACGCGCTCGCAGCCTGCGTGGAGTTTTACAGCCGCGCCGCGGCATTGCCGCTTCCGCAGGCTCCGCAAAGTCTGCTCGGCTTCGGGCGCATGGAGGCCGGAAGCGTCCGCAATGCAGTTGCCGGAAGCGCGCGTCTGGAGGGCAGTCTGCGCGCGCTCGATGATGCTGCGTTTTGCAGCATCCGGGAGGCGCTGGAGACGATCAGCCGCCATGTCGCGCAAACCAGCGGCTGTGCGGCCGCCGTCCATTTCAGCGAGGGCTACCCCGCTGTTGTGAATCCGCCCGATCTGCTCCGCAGGGCTTCTGCGCTGTTTCCCATCGAGGCGCTGACTGCGCCAACCATGGCAAGCGACGATTTTTCATGCTATCAGCGGCGGCTTCCCGGCCTGTTTCTGTTTTTGGGCTGCGGCGAGACATCGGCGCTGCACACGGCGGCGTTCGATTTTGACGAGCGCGTGCTTGAGGCCGGCGTGCGCTATTTTGAGACAGTCGCGGGAGGCGCAGTATGGTAGACAGGCTCTGCACATCGCTCGGCGGGCTCTCTTTGAGCGCCATTCGCCGCTATACCGCTCTTGCCGCAGAGCGTAAGGACTGCATCGCGCTGACCATCGGCGAGCCGGATCTTCCCACGCCCGCACCCATATGCGAGGCCGCCGTCCGCGCACTTGCAGGCGGCAGTACCCACTACACCGCAAACCAGGGCAGCGCTTCGCTTCGTGCAAAGATCGCCGCCTATGAGGCAAAAACGCGCCGTCTTAACTACACCCCGGACGAGATCATTGTCACCGCCGGTGCAACGGAAGCCATTTACTGCGCGCTGACCGGCGTCCTCGACCCCGGCGACGAGGTCGTGATCCCGACGCCCGCCTTCGGGCTTTACGAGACCGTGACACGGCTCGCAGGCGCTGTTCCCGTGTATCTGGACACCGCCCGGACGGGCTTTCAGCTGACATATGAAGCGCTCTGCGCCGCCATCACGCCGCGGACAAAGGCGCTCGTGCTCAACAGCCCGAACAATCCAACCGGCGCGGTATATACGGAAGCCTCTCTTGCGGCCGTCTGCCGCGCGGTCGGAGACAGGCCCATCTTTATACTCTGCGACGACGTTTACCGCGGGCTGTGCACGCGGCCCTGTCCGGATCCTGCGGCCCTGCCCGGCCTGCGGGAGCGGCTTTTGATCGCCCAGAGCTTTTCAAAGCCGTGGGCGATGACGGGCTGGCGCATCGGATATCTCATGGGCAGCGCGCCGGTCATCCGAAAGCTCACTGCGCTCCACGGGCATATTCTGACCTGCGCGCCCAGTATGCTCCAGGCCGCCTGTGAGACGGCGCTGGAAACCGACACGGCGCCGATGCGCGAGACCTACGCAAAAAGGCGGGCGCTGGTGCTGCGCCGCCTCCATGCGATGGGACTTTGCTGCCCCGTCCCGGAGGGCGCGTTTTATGCCTTCCCGGATATCCGTGCCTTCGGCCTTCGCTCCGAGGAATTCTGCCTTCGTCTGATCGCGGAGGCCGGGGTCGCAGCAGTCCCCGGAAGCTGCTTCGGAACAGAGGGGCATATCCGCATATCCTACTGCTGCGGCGAGCAGACGCTCGAACGCAGCATGGATCGTCTCGAGGCATTTCTGGAAAAGCTCAAACAGGAAAGAAGAACTTGACGACCTACAGAAACAGGAGGTAGCTCAAATGAAACAGAAAACACTTTTCCGCGGCATCGCCACGGCGCTTGCCACCCCGATGACATCTTCCGGCGCCATCGACTATGACGCCTACGGCAGACTCATAGACTGGCAGATCGAAAGCGGCGTCGCCGGGCTTGTCACCTGCGGCACAACGGACGAGGCATCCACAATGACCGCCGAGGAGCACCGCCAGACGATCGCATTTGCCGTAAAGCGGGCCGCCGGGCGCGTGCCGGTCATCGCAGGCACCGGCGCAAACTGCACCGAAAAAGCCGTCGAGCTGACGCGGTTTGCCTGCGCCGCCGGAGCAGATGCCTGTCTGGTGGTGACGCCCTACTACAATAAGGCCACGCAGCGCGGGCTGATCGCCCACTATACCGCCATCGCGGACGCATCGGACAGGCCCGTGATCCTCTATAACGTTCCCTCCCGCACGGGCTGCAACCTGCTGCCCGAGACCTGCGCCGCACTTGCAGCGCATCCGCGCATTGCCGCCGTGAAGGAGGCAAGCGGGAACATCTCGCAGATCGTATCGCTGTTTCACAGGGCAGCGGCGCGTCTGGACGTCTATTCCGGCAACGACGATCAGATCGTGCCGATTCTCGCCATGGGCGGCGAGGGCTGCATCTCCGTACTCTCCAATGTGCTGCCCAGGGAGGCGGTTCAGCTGTGCGAGCTGTTCTTCTCCGGGGATGTGCGCGGCGCTGCGGCGCTCCAGTGCCGTCTGCTGCCCGTCATAGACGCGCTGTTTTCCGAGGTCAATCCCATTCCGGTCAAGGCGGCGCTGGCAAAAATGGGCTACGGCACCGACACGCTGCGTCTGCCGCTCACCCCGATGGAGGAAGGAAGCCGGGCCGTCCTTCTGAACGCGCTCGAAGCATGGGGTGTTTGAGATGACAAGGATCCTTCTGCACGGAGCAAACGGCGCGATGGGCAGAGCGCTTCGCGCGCTGCTGGACGCCGGATTTGCGGACTGCACCGCAGGGCCCATGGTCAGCCGCAGCGGAAACGGCGCGTTTGCGTCCTTTTCTGAGATCCGGGAATCTGCCGACGTCGTGCTCGACTTTTCCTTTCACACCGCGACCGAAAGCGCGCTTGGCTTTGCACTGGAGCACGGCCTTCCCATCGTGATCGGCACCACCGGACACACGCAGCAGGAGCGCGCGCGCATCGAGCGCGCCTCAGAGCAGATCCCCGTCTTTTTTTCCGGCAACATGAGTCTCGGCATTGCGGCGCTCCGCAGCCTTGTGCGCGAGGCCGCGCGCCTGTTTCCGGAGGCGGAGATCGAGATCGTGGAGACGCATCACAGCCGCAAGGCGGACGCTCCGAGCGGCACAGCGCGTATGCTCGCTGCCGCCGTTCAAAAAGAGCGGCCGGAGGCAGCGCTTGTGTGCGGCCGCAGCGGCTTTTCACCGCGAACTCACAGCGAGATCGGCATATCCTCCATCCGCCTCGGCAGTGTGACCGGCATCCATGAGGTGCTGATCTCGACCGGAGCCGAAACGCTGAGTCTGAAGCACGAGGCGCATGACCGGCGGCTGTTCGCAGAGGGTGCGCTGCGGGCAGCAGTCTTCCTCCGCGGCAGGCAGCCCGGTCTTTACGATATGGACGATCTTTTGAAGGGAGACGCCCTATGAAAACAGCAAAATTCGGCGGCACGTCTCTGGCAGACGCAGCCCGCTTCCGGCAGGTAAAGCGCATCGTATCGGCAGACCCGGAGCTGCGCTTTGTCGTGGTCTCCGCCCCGGGAAAGCGCTCTGCGGAGGACAAAAAGGTGACGGATCTGCTGTATGATTGCCATGCCGCTGTAAAAACAGGCGCAGACCCCGAGACTGCCTTTGCACCTGTCGCTGTGAGGTTCCGGCAGATCGCGCAGGAGCTCCGTCTCGGCATCGATCTGGAGGCGGAACTCCGGCAGATCGAAAAGGACCTGCGCTCCGGCGCGTCTGCTGCATACTGCGCCAGCCGCGGCGAATATCTCAGCGGGCGGATGCTGGCAGCCCTGCTGGGTTGGCCGTTTCTCGACCCGGCGGAGCTGCACTTCTTTGACGCTGACGGCGTCCCGCAGCACAAGCTGGCGGAGCAGGCGCTAACGCGCCGGCTCCACGACATGGAGCGTGCCGTCATGCCCGGCTTCTACGGCGGCGGCGCGGACGGCCGCATCCACACGCTGCCGCGCGGCGGCTCGGATATCTCCGGAGCACTGCTGGCAAGCGCCTCCGGGTCGGATGCCTACGAAAACTGGACGGACGTGCCCGGCATTTTCCGCGCCGATCCTGCGATCGTGCCCAGCGCAAGGGCGATTCCCGCCATGGCCTATGACGAGGTACGGGAGCTTGCGTATATGGGCGCCAACGTGCTGCACGAGGACGCGGTGACGCCAGCCCGGCGTATGGGCATTCCCATTCACATCCGCTCTACGATGCAGCCGGACGCACCCGGCACCCTCGTCTCATCGCAGAGCCCTCCCTCCGCCTGTCCCGTCACGGGAATCGCGGGGCGCAAGGGCTACTGCTCCATACAAGTGGAGAAGGAAAACATGAACAGCGCCGTAGGCTACTGCCGCAGGATTCTCTCGGTTCTCGAAACGCACGAGATCCCCTTTGATCACATCGCAACGGGGCTTGGCAGCATCTCGTTCATCGCCCCGGCCGCGGCGGTCTCCGCCTGCCGCGAGGCGCTTTTGTCGGACATTTCCGCCGCCGTCCGCCCGGACAGCATCTGCGTTGCAGACGGGCTTGCCATGGTGTCCATCGTCGGACGGGACATGGCGGGAAGGCCGGGCGTCTCCGGCCGTCTGCTCTGTGCGCTCGGACGCGCCGGCATCAACGTGCGGATGGTCGTGCAGGGCACGCGCGAGATCAACATCACCGTTGGCATCAACGAGCCGGAATATGAAAAAGCCGTGCACGCGGTGCACGGTGAATTCTTCCCGGAAGCGCCCCAGTGAGCCTTTGATCGCGCTCCTTCTTCGGTTCTGTTGACCTTGTTCCTTCCCCGGCGCGCCTCAGCCCGCCTTTTCTGATATCCTGCTGCGGAGCGCAGAAGCGCTCCGCTTTGTCCGATGCAGAAAAAGCGGCCGGCAGCGTTCAACTGCTAACCACCAAAAAAGCGGGGCAGTTCATCGCGCCCAAGGCCGCTTTTTGTGTCCTGTTTTATGAAAAAGACACTTCTTCCGCCCTTTGCGTCAGGCGGGACAACGCACAGACCGCGTACATATAGCCTGCAAGGATCAGCGGTGCCGGCAGCCCGTAGAGCAGCGGCGCCGGGATGATGCGCCAAAACAGCTTGAGCACGCCGATCTCTGCGCCGTAGGTGAAGAAGTAGTTCGCCTCCGGGCAGAGCGTGAGGCGTAACAGGAGATTGATAAGATGAGCGCCTACGGCAAGCAGACCAAAGGTCTTGAGGATCCGCGGGATATCCTTGGTGTCGGGGCGGTAAAAGCCCAGCGTCGCCAGACTCAGGCCGCAGACAACAAGGAGAGCGTGGGTCACATAGTAGCCAAAAATTCGCGGCAGGAACAGTGAAAAGCCGGAGAACAGAGGCTCCGGGAAGAGCAGCGCCATCAGTGCGCCAAGGGGCGCTACAAAGAAGGAAAAGCCCATGATCGAGCGGTTTCTCTTCCACACGCCCAGCGGGATCAGGAACAGATTGATGTTGCACAGGTGCAGCGGCAGCTCATTGAAAATGTTGAAGCCATTGGGATAGTACGCACGGATATACGCTGCGTCCATGGACAGCGAGAGCTTGTAGCCGGCAAACAGCGCGAGATTAAAAAAACACACGCCGATCAGAAACCGGGAGCGACGTGCTTCCGGTTTTCCGCGCAGCAGCAAGAATATGAGCAGCACCGCCGTTGCCGTAAGCAAAAGCAGAAGCAAATGCGGCCCGCGAAAGGGCGTTATAGAAAATTCGTTCATTTCACACGCCGGAACGTCTTTCCGGTCTTCTCCTCAAGAAATCGTTTGAACTCCTCCACCGTCCCGCCGGTAAGAGTACGCTTGTCCAGAGGCTGCACATAGCGTTTCTTCATCAGAAGGATGGTGTAGTCCTGCGACTCAGCCAGTGCGTCGATCAGCTCGTAGCGGAACGTGGAGGTGGTGACCGCCGTAACGACGGTATAGGAATCCTCGCCGAATGCGACATGATATTCCTTTGTGCCCGCCAGCGTGTTTTTGCGGGCGATCATGCCATTGAATCGGTCCTGAAACAGCAGAACGGACAGCAGCATCACCTCTACCAGCATGGAAGTCACCGTTCTGACATCAAGCGCAAAAGGCTCTCCGTCAAATGGGATCAGCAGCAGAGCGTTGATGAAAAAGACGGTCCAGCCGAAGATGGCCCAAGTAATGTTTCTCTTTCGCCGCAGCACCCTGCGCATCGCGCGGGCAGCTACGGTCATAGATCGATTCGTGATATCGCTGTGAATTTCAAATGTCATGCATATTCTCCGTTGTAAGTAATTCTGCAACCGCAGGGCGTTGGGGCCTTGCAGCTGCTGCCGGGCAGCGCGGCGGGCGCTCGTTCATCGCGTCAGCCGCATCTCATTCTCAAACTGCTCCATGGCCTCCTGCCGGCTGGGGACTTGTGCAAGCGTACAGGAAAACGGCTGGCCGAACAGGGGTTGGGACAGTGTCTCCGCCCAATGCGTCAGCACCTCCGGAGTGAGAGGGCGCTCCTCCCGGAGAAAGATCACCCCGTAATAGGGCGGTACAGACGGGGAAAGCAGCTGTGTCAGCGGGACACCGCTCCGGACGGAGGCGTTGCAGAAATGCATCTCCGGTGAAAAAAGCGGATAGTACAGCGCCCCGACGAACCAGTCCTGTTCACCGCTTCTGAGCCGCCTTGCCTGCTCCAGAAAGTGCGGATGATCCGGGGTATCCGGCTCCACAAACTCACCGTCCCGAATGGTCTGGTGAAGTGCGGAGAGGTTATGGAAATCAAAGTGGAAAAAGGGCGCCTTTCCTGCCTCGTCCTCGGAAAGAGAAAACTCAGCCGCGTGGAAAGGATCCCAGTCCTTGCCGCAGCGGTAGTAGCCCCACCAGTAGTTCCAGTCATGAATATGCAGATATTTTTTTGATTTGCAGTCCATAGATATACTCCATTCTAACAATGTCGGCACAAGAGGAAATCACGGGAAACTCTCCACCCGGCACCAACAAAGATTCTTTCTAAGCCTGCCCTTTTTGCAAGAGGGGCGCTCAAGGGCAGCGCAGTGATCCTCTCATCTGCTTACCGGGAGCGTGATCTCAAACACAGCGCCGGTGTCCCTGTTGTAGGCGCGGATCGTCCCTCTATGCAGGTGGATGATCTCCCGGGTCAGCGCAAGGCCGATGCCGGATTTCCCGCTTTTTCCCATGTAAAAGCGGTCGAAGATGTGGGGAAGATCTTCCTCGGCGATGCCGTCCCCGTCGTCCTGTATGCGTATCGTCACCTGCCGCCTGTCTGCGCGGCAGGTCAGGCGCAGCTCGCTGCGGGCATACCGCAGCCCGTTGGAGAGGATATTGGTGACCGCTCTGCGCAGCCGGGTATCGTCACAGCTGACCATAACGGGCTGCTCAGAGAAGTCCGGCACGATGGCGATACCGCCGCCGCCGGCGGCTGCCGGCTCCACGGCGCGTATGCTGTCGTATAGCAGCTCCCGAATATCCGTCTCTGAAAAGGCAAGCAGCTGCCGCCCCATATCGATTTTCGAGATGTCCAGGAGCTCTTCCACCAGCTCCGTCATGCGGTCGCTTTCCTCCAGGATCACCTCCGCAGCGCCGCCCGCATCCATTACGCCCGCCTGTATTCCCTCCGCATAGCCCTGTATCGCCATCAGCGGCGTTTTCAGCTCGTGGGAGGCATTCTGGAAGAAGGTCTGCTGCCGCTCCGCCTCCTTCTCAATATCCCTGCCAAACCGGAACCCCAGCAGGCACATGACGGAGGAGATCGCCAGCAGCACCGCAAAGAACGCCCAGTTCAGCGTCACGATATAGCGGGTGATGGGCCCGATGTCTATGTACATGATATAGGCGTACGGCGTTTCCCAATCGTCCTGCTCCTCCTGCACGGACATGAAGATCAGGTGATGCCTGTCCGTTTTGAAGGTATAGCATTGGTTGAGCGACAGATCCCGCCCCTTGCAGTATTCCAGCAGTTTTTTCTCCAGGCGATATGCGTCCCTGTTCCAACCGCTTGATTGATTGGCATTATCCAACTCTAAAAATACGATGCTTGGCGTAAGGAAGTGCTCCTCCGTGTCATTCCATCCATCATCAAAAAAGGATCCATCGTCGGTATAGGGGATGGTGCGGTTTTGATACTCAGCCTCGCTGATGAGCGCCTTTTTTGCCTCACGCACAAAGTGTGCGGGTATGATGAGGTTCACCGCCAGCATGAACAGTGCAAAGAGCAGCAGAGCCGAGCAAAGGATCAGGTACACGATCCGCAGCTTGATGTTTTTCACGTGCGCTCTGCCCCCTTCAGCTTATAACCAAAGCCCCATATGGTGCTTACGCTGACGGTGCTGCCCGCTTGCAGCAGCTTTTTCCGGATACGGCGCAGGGTTTCATCGGTCACGCGGGTCTCCACCTCCGAGTCAAAGCCCCACACCGCGCTGAGCAGTTCCTCGCGGGAATAGGCCTTTTCCGGCTGCTTCATCATATAGCTGAGCAGCCGCAGCTCGGTCTGGGTCAGCGCCACGATCGTGCTTCCGCAAAAGGCGGTGTTTTCCGTAGCGGAATAGCGGATATCCCCGTAATGCAGCTCATCCTCTGCCGCCGCTGTTTTTCCCCTGTCCATCTCCACGCGGCGCAGCAGCGCTTTGACTTTCATCAATAATATCGTTGGACGGAAGGGCTTGGTGAGATAATCGTCGCTGCCCTGGCTGATGCCCATGACATAGTCCAGCTCGCTGTCCTTGGCCGTAAGAAGGATGATGGGAATATCGGAAACAGAGCGAAGCTCCCGGCACACGGTAAGTCCGTCCGTGCCGGGCATCATAATGTCCAGTATTACAAGCTCCGCAGGCTCCTGACGAAATGCTTCCAGCAGCGCGTCACCGCTTTCAAAGGAGCGCACGGTATAGCCGTCACTTGCGAGGAAGCTATGGAGCAGCTCCCGGATGCTCTTTTCATCGTCCGCCAAATAGATGGAATGTCCCATGGTGACCTCCTTGAAAGCAGCGCCAAATGCTGCGCGTGGGCGCAGCATCGGCATGATGTTGATTTTATACTATCAGAAAACCGTCTTTCCGTCAAAGGGGGCAGATGCCGCTTTCGCAGCCGGTGTTTCCCCAGATGGAATTGTACAGCTCGCACAGCCGGCTGTCGATCTCCGTAAGACGGTTGTAGTCGGCGATCAGCGTGTCCTTTTCCGCATCAGACAGGAAGCTCAGGCTGCGGATGAAGGCGACCTCATCGTAGTTGTCGAAGTCGTAGTCGTCCGGCAGATCAAAGTACGCTTCATCTACCTTGTCCCACAGGTCGGCGTGCTTTTCGCAGACGCGGTCATACTCCTGCTCCAGGGTGTCGATCTCATCCAGCACCTTGGGGTCGGCCTTTTCCAGCGCCTTCTCGTAAAGCGGCATATTGTCGCAGTCGGGCAGCTGAGCGTACAGTGCCTCCATCTCAGCGTCAAGGCCGTTCAGCTCCTTGATGTCCGCCAGAAGCGTTTCCTTCTCCGCTTCCGTCAGGGCATCGGTGTTACGGATAAACGCTGCTTCGTCAAAGTTTGTGAAGTCGTAGTCGTCGGGCAGGGCGTTGCAGATTTCGTCCAGCTTTTCCCACAGCGCCGCGTTTCTCTGGAAGATGGCATCGCTCTTCTCTTCCACCGCCTCGATCTGCTCCCAGATGGCGTCCTCGTTCTCGGTTGCAATTTTAGTAACAGGCTCCATTGGTGCGGGTGTGGCGGCAAAGGCGGAGGTTGCCGTACCGATGGCCGATACCACCAACGCCAGTGCCAGTGCAAGGCCCCAAATCGTTTTCTTTTTCATGGTATGTTACGCTCCTTTTTTAATCGTTTTGGTTGGGCTTCAACCTTGATTGTAGTATACAGGAGAGCGCCAAATACTTCCCCCGCAAAAGTGCATGGAAAGTGTCACAAAAGTGCAACGAGACCAGCCCGGAAAATGAACGAAAGCCCGCTCCACGCCTCAAGGGCAGAAACGGGCGGACGTTCTTATTCTGATTTCACTTTGCGCATCAAGATGGCCCTCATTCATATATTTCCCGGTCCGTTTGGAAAGGCAAGCCATTTTGCGCCGTAAAAATCAAAGTAGAAGCGCTGCCCCACCTCGTTTTCCACAAAGCGTCTTTTAATATGATACCAGCCGCGAAGTTCATCTCGCAGGGCGGCGTCCATGGAGATTGGCTCTACCCATACACAGTCGTACCCGGTAAGCTCGTCCCTTCTCAACGGCATGGTTACTGCCGCGCCGGGTGTTGCAAAGGCCGGAGGCAGAACATACACTTCGGCTGCATCTGCCAGCGACAGACGCATCCCGCTTGCAAAGAGAAGCTCTCCTTCTATCGCATTCACCATTGCCCAGCCATATCGGCTTGAGAAGACGGGTGTATCATGAAAAGCCGGCAGAGCTTCCGGTGGAATCGGCTGAAGCATATCTGCCCGATGATATCGAGCTTCCGGAAGACCCAGAAGAAAGTCCACGCTCACGCCGTAAAGCTCGGACATCTGAATCAGGGATTCCACAGAAGGATTCTTCCTCTCGCCCTCCCACGCGCTCAATGTCGGCTGCGAAACGCCAAGCATTTTGGCCGCCGCCGTTAGCGTAATCCTTTTCTGTTTTCTTGCCAATCTATATCGCCGAGCCGTAAAAATACCCCCTTCGGCATACTGCGAAGCTTCGCAGCGCGCATTGTCGGTCATTCTTTGTCCTTATTGACATTTACGGCAACTCCGTTGAATTCCAAATGATCTTCTACCGGAACGATTAACACCTTTTGACCGTCGATGACCTTCGCTTCCACAAGATGGCTGTATTCAGGGTCGATGGAAAGTGATACCTTCTCCGTTTTCAGCTCCACTTTCTTTGCATCAATCAGGTTGGCCGGATTGAGAACGGCGCCTGCGCCGAACCGTTCCCCACAGGCAGTTTGAAAAGCCTCCGCCTGTTCCTCCGAAGCACCGCAATCCAAAATAATCTTGCTCACTTCACAGGGGCTGACAGTCAGCGGCTCCGGATCCTTCGTTTCCCGATGTTCTTCAATCATTGCGGCAAGCTGACCGTGGATTGCCTGCACGATCTCAAGGCTGCAGGTGCTGCCCAACGACTCAGAAAGAGCGGATTCAAAGGCCTCCCGCTGTTCTGCAGCCGACATGGGCAAATCGGTATGGAATACTGCATCGATAAACTCCTGATGCAGTTCTCCCTCTTTGCGGGAATAAAACAGTGCATTGTAGATGTTGGCGCTGCGGTTATCAAAGGCTGGGAACAGAAAGCCCAGCTCCGGCGCGACGACAGTTTGACTGGCGGCACAATGAAACTCATTGTCTCCGGAGAAGTAGCCCAATTCTGTTTTTCCCGTTTTAACCGGGCAGACCGCACACAGAATATAGGAAAAGACCTCATCCGAGCCCTCGGCTCGCAGGGCATCCCGATTTCGGCGGGGTACATCGTAGCTGTCGCTTGCCAGCAGCAACAGATAATTGCTCTCGCCCATGTCCAACGATTGAATGACTTTCTGATAAAATGCCTGCCGCACCCGAGCATCCTTCACACCGGACGTGCGCAGTTCCATCAACATTCTGTGTTCTTCCCCCGTCATGACCTGCTGGGTGGAAAACACAATATCGATCAGGTTTTTCCCGAGTGCTCCTGACAGTGCCTTTTTCAGCAGGCTGAGGTATTTCTCGGCTTCCTCCTGTGTCATCATGCCAAGCGACTCGTCCAAATCGGTTATAATCTCCTTGTTGCTATTGACAAAACAGCCGTAAATACGGCTGATGGCATTTTTATCCGGCTTCCAGCGGCGTCGCAGCTCGTTGAGTTCTTTTTGGTTCATTGGTTTTAACAGACCTTTCATTATGATATTTGGTTGGTAGCATTGTGGCAGTTCAGATACATGTTCGGCTTTTCACCGTACTTGACATTCCGCACCAGCGCAATGTCTGTATCTGAGAGTCATTTCTTTTACGATAGGCGGCCAACCTCTTCACAAGAGAATTCCAAATGATGCTCTTCACAGTATCTGCAGATCACGAGAAGCATCATTTTTGTCGGAAGTGACCTTCCGTTTTCCCATCGGTTTACGGAGGTATAGCTGACACCCAATTCTTTAGCAAGCTGAGTTTGGGACAGCCTCCGTTCACTGCGCAGTTTCAGAATCGCATCTGCAAAGGTCATTTGCTCCACCTCTCTTATGTAGCACAGTATAGCATATTATGCCTTCACTAAGCAAGCCCGGAATTGTACATCCCATTCAATAAACAACAAGAGGATACCGCCTCTTCTATTCTGTTTCGCTTACGTTTTCGCGCGGAATACTCACTTTCCGACACAGAGTAAAAGATGACGCGGGGCGCAGCAGCCATTATCAGCTGCTGCGCCCCGCGTTTTTCTATGCGGTACACGGCAAAATTGATTCTACTTAACTGTGGGTATATAGCGCAACTATTAGGTCAGTTTACAAGAAACTACACGCAGACCGTGAAACGGGCTGCTGACAACAAACGGCGGTATGCTCCCGGAGAGGGCAGCATACCGCCTGTTTTGTTGTCAGGGGTTTCCAAAGGGGTTTGCCCCTTGGCACACGACTTTGCTCGCAAAGTGTAGTGTGTTATACGCTCTGTC
>OMFN01000679.1_pt1 | contig 18247 bp, 15 predicted proteins | sample 1645641 | NCBI WGS metagenome assembly OMFN01 (sample SAMEA103958126, study PRJEB25191) | human gut metagenome
TACCGCTGTCTGATAAAAGGGTATACAGAGAAACAATGGGGCAGGGCGGCCACCGAATTACCTGCATTCATCATCAGACGTATCCCTTTCCGCTTTGTATATGATAATAATTATTTCAACGATGCTTATCAGGGCATCCCCAAAGGCGGATACAATGTATTGATTGATGCCCTGCTGGAAGGTATTGACGTGCGCCCGGGCACAAACTACTTCGAGCATCGCGAAGAGTTAAATGCATTGGCAGACAAAGTGCTCTTCACCGGATGTATCGACGAGTATTTTGATTTCTGTTGCGGTCGTCTGGAGTACAGAAGCCTGCGTTTCGACCATCAACTGTTGGACACGGAAGACTTCCAAGGCAATGCGGTGGTGAATTATACCGAATGCGAAGTTCCCTACACACGCATCATCGAACATAAGCATTTTGAATACGGCACACAGCCCGTCACTGTCATCACTTATGAGTATCCTGACGATTTCCAACCGGGCAAAGAGCCTTATTATCCCGTCAATGACAAACGAAACACTGAAATATATCAGAAGTATAAAGAGCTGGCCCAACAACTCCCTAACGTTCTGTTCGGCGGACGGTTGGCGCAATACGCATACGCTGACATGGACGATACGGTCAATGCAGCACTTACATTATGGAGAAAACAAACAAGGAACTAAAACTTTAACTTATGAACAAAGCAAAAAGGAAGAATATTTTAATCGATCTATCCGACTTAAAGCATCCTAATTGCGGATTCGGACAAATAGCTATTAATTACTCAAAACGATTTGCAAACTTACCAATAGAAGGGCTGCATTTTTTTTATTTGCTGCCCAACTGTTGCCCAAAAATCCATAGCAAAAATTAACATCCGTACTGGTAAGAAACAGAAAAATCAGGAAATGGTTTCCATTCACTCTTCCCAAAGTAGATATATGGCATTCTGTAAACCAATATAATAAATTATATCGACAGAGTCCAAAATTTATATTTACCATACATGATTTAAACTTCTTATTTGAACAAGAAGGACAGAAGAGACAAGAATTTCTTCAAAGAATACAACAGAAGATAGATAAAGCAACTATCATAACAACTATTTCTCATTATGTTGCAGATGAAATAAAAAAATACACTAACTTAAATGGAAAAGAAATCCGTGTTATCTATAATGGAGTAGAAAGAATAGATCAACAAGAAGGCAAACAACCGAAATTTGCAACAGGTCGTCCTTTTTTCTTCACTATCGGAGAAATACGTACCAAAAAGAACTTCCACTTGTTGGTAGATGTTATGAAGTTTTTACCCGAATATGATCTCTATATCTGTGGAAAAGACAGTTTCCAATATGCAGACGAGATAAGAACACAAATCAAAGAGAAAGCAGTCGGAAATGTGTTTGTAACAGGTATGATAGAGCAAACAGAAAAAATATGGCTGTATCGTAATTGCCAAGCCTTCTTATTCCCCAGTAGAGGTGAAGGATTCGGGTTGCCGGTCATCGAAGCCATGCAATTCGGAAAAGCTGTATTTATATCAAACTACACATGTCTCCCGGAAATCAGTAACGGTTTTGCTTTTATTTGGGAAAAGTTGGAACCGGAAGCAATGGCAAAAAGCATTCGGAAGAACCTACCCTTATTTTATGAACAAAAAGAAAAAATTGACCAAATGAAAGAACATGCATACTCTTTCAGTTACGAAAAACATATAAAAGCATACATAGATTTATACCATGAATTACTGTCAGCAGAATAATTCTGTGTATTTACTGATATTCTTTAAAGAAATCGTCGTAAATACAAAAAATCTCTGTAATTTTGTTCAAATAAACTTTCAGAGAATTAAACGAAAGGATAAATATAGATGAACTGCTACCTGTCACGCAATTACAAAGGACTGTCCAGTGCCGGAAATAAGGCAAAGACAGATATTGAACAGATTATGAAAGACCTGTCTTTCAAAAATGTAGGACTTAAGCAGACAACTTACAGAAACAAGGTGCTTTCATTCCTCTTCACTTTAGCCGGAGTCTTGAAAGCCCCTTTCTGCCTACACAGAGGAGACTATCTGGTGCTTCAATATCCGTTAAAGAAATATTTCACCTTTGTCTGCAACATGGCCCATCAAAGAGGAGCTAAAGTCATTGTGATTATTCATGACTTGGGCAGTTTCCGCCGTAAAGCATTGACGGTAGAACAAGAGATAAGCCGATTGAACCATGCCGACTACATCATAGCACACAACGAGAAGATGAAAAAATGGCTGGAGGACAACGGATGCAAGGCCAAACTCGGTGTTTTGGGAATCTTCGATTATCTGTCGGAGACATCGGCTGCTCCCAAACAGAATACAGAAAAACCATACAGCGTATTATATGCCGGAGCGTTGAGCCCCCGTAAAAATGCATTTCTTTACGAAGTGGGAGCGTTTGTGCATTCTTTCAGCCTGAATTTGTATGGCAACGGCTTTGAAATAAATCAGGCAAAAGGGAAAGAACATTTCAACTATATGGGATTTGTGAAGTCTGATGATTTGATAGCCACAGCCCAGGGAGATTTTGGCTTGGTATGGGACGGCACTTCTGTCTCTACCTGCACCGGAGACTTTGGAGAATATCTGCAATACAACAATCCTCATAAAACATCCTTGTATATCCGGTGCCAATTGCCTGTCATCATTTGGAATAAAGCTGCATTAGCAGATTTTGTACGCGAGAACGGCATCGGAATATGTGTGGATTCTCTAGAAGAGCTGGAGAAGATTTTAAATACATTAAGTGAAGAGGAATATGCAGAAATGAAAAAAAGGACGGCAAAGATAGGAGAACGGTTAAGTCAAGGCTATTTTGTACGAAAAGCCTTACAGGAAGCTATTAAGCGTCTTTAATATGTTCCTAAAGAAATAACTAATAAAACAATATCTCATGATACCTAAAATTATCCATTTATGCTGGTTCAGCAATGACCCTTTCCCGGTAGAAATAAAAGTTTGCCTGGATACATGGAAACGCATACTACCTGATTTTCAGGTAAAACATTGGACGTATCAAGATGCCAAAGCCATAGGTTGCCGTTTTATAAACGAAGCATTAGAGGCCAGAAAATGGGCTTTTGCCGCCGATGCCGTACGTTTTTATGCTATATACAATGAAGGGGGGATCTATATGGATAGTGATATCTTTATCTTGAAACGCTTCGACCATCTTATACCGGAGCATGGCTTTGTCACCTTTCAGGAAAATGAGATGACACAGTTGCAAGCGGCTTTCTTCATGGGAGAGAAAGGAAACGCATTCTGCAAGGAAGTCTTTGAGTATTACAATTCAAACCCCTTTTTAAATCCCGACGGCACTTATAATACCATTATATCTCCCATCACAATGTACGATGTTGCCAAGAGAAGAGGTTATCTGCCCGAAGACAAGGAGCAACATCTGCCCGATGATATCATTATTTACCCGGCGCATTATGTAATCCCGCGACACAAATATCCCACTACCCCCGATACGTTCGCCGAGCACCGGATTTTCGGTAGCTGGAGAAAACGTAAGCCGGGTAGAAAGATTGAACTCTTTATCAAACATGCAATAGCTACCGTCAGATATGCAGTATTCAGACGGTAATACACCTAAAAATGTATTACACGTCTGTTGCCAATTAAAGATATTGATCGATTCCTTCAGGGCACTTAATGACTCCGTTCCTGTTGTTTTCTTCGAATATCTTTTCATTGGCGCTCATGTCTTTTTTGGTGGAAGCAGCTTTATGATGGATATGGTATTCTATAGCTTTGAATTTTATGAAACGCTTTTTTATACCTAAACGACGCAAACGTGCCGGAAGATCAATGTCCTCATATCCATACCCCAAGAAGCGTTCATCATAGCCATTGACATTTAAAAGGTCCTGCTTCCAAAATGAGATATTACATCCTCTCTCTTTCTGATTCTGTTTGTAAAAAAAGAATAGAGGCGTAAGCCACGGCAAGCGCAATACATTCAGTTTCCGGCACACGCCTTGAGTGAAAATAGATAACCGATAATCTTGCCGTTGAAGTAGCCGCTTCAACAGTTTCTCATTTATTTTGCCCCGGCTTCCAACTAAAAAACATCCCGGAGTAGCTTCGGTAACATGGTCTTCGATGAAATGCGAATGCATGATGATATCTCCATCAATCTCTATTATATAGTCACCTTCGCAAACTGCAAATGCTTTATTCATGATAATGCACTTACGCCATCCATTATCTTCGTGCCATACATGTTTGATGGGACAAGGAAAATGATTCTTAAATTCTTCAATCAGCAACTTGGTATCCGAACGTGAACCATCATCAGCTATTATAACTTCTGTGGGTATTACAGTCTGTTGCGTTACACTTAACAGACACAAACCTAGTGCTTCTTTCCAATTATAAGTTGAAATAACTAAACTTACTTTCATGCTTTTATTGTTTTATCGAGCCATTAACCTTATAGCAACATACTATTAACCTTGGAGTATTGGCATGACTAAAGAATTTAAATAATTACTATTCAAAACAAATATATCCAACTTACGTCACTACAAACATCCACGATATACGAAGAAGTTCTACACATAAGCCCCCTTTTTCATCATCTACTCTTTGAATACCAACAGCAACAAAGTTATCAATAAAAAACAACTAAACCATTATTTACCATTATTTTTTATATAGAAACGTATCCATAAACGCCGACATGCCCTGTTGCATCCCGTTCCGCCGCGTTATCCTCCGGGATTCCTATCCCTAAGCACTCCGTTCCATATCCCTAAGTACTTTCACTTACTATCTCTCAACGGTTGAGAGATAGAACATGGGGCAGAAAAAGGCTTAGGGGAAAGCAAACGGGAGCTTAATGGGAGGGAGAGGAAGGCTTAACAGGCAATGCAGTGCATCAGTGATGCTGCGTATGCATACGAATACATAAATATGCCAAGATTCATTCATCGGTGCTATTTTAGGGATGGAAGAACCTACAGATGAACAACTTCATGTACTGATGGAACGATTGGAATAGCTGCGCATGAAAGTTCTCGTCGTGCAGAACTAGAGCTTAAGCGTAGGATGAGCTGTCAAAAAAATTATTGAAAGCAATATGTAGAAGAAATTCCCGAGTGAGCACCGTTCTTATTGAAATAAGATTCAAACCACTCATACATCCGTTGTATCCCATCTTGTATCTCCGTGCTGGGAGCATATTGGAAATCTTCTTCCAGACGGGTGGTGTCTGCATACGTGCAAGTCACATCACCCGGCTGCATCTCTTCGTACCGGCAAACAGCCTCTTTGCCCGTGGCACGCTCTATGCAGTGTATAAAGTCCATCAGCTCTACCGGACGGGAATGTCCGATATTATAAACCCTAAAGGGAACTTCCGCTTCGTAAGGCTTACTTCCGATGATGCGTACCACTGCCTGAATAATGTCATCGATGTAGGTGAAATCACGGCGCATCTTTCCATGATTGAACACGCGGATGGGCTCTCCCTTCGTAATTGATTTCATAAAGAGATACGGCGCCATATCCGGTCGACCCCACGGCCCGTAGACGGTGAAGAAGCGAAGACCGGTGGCGGGAATATGATAAAGATTGCTGTAAGCATGCGCCATCAGTTCATTCGACTTCTTAGTGGCAGCATACAGACTGACCGGAGTATCGGTCATATCAGTTTCGCAGAAAGGCACTTTCTCATTCATACCATACACACTGCTGGAGCTGGCATAGACCAAATGCTCTATATGGTGATGACGACAGGCTTCCAGAATATTAAGGAACCCCATCAGGTTGCTTTCTGCGTATGCATAGGGATTGACAAGGGAATAACGCACTCCCGCCTGTGCCGCCAGATTACATACAATGTCGAAGTGTTCCGCATCAAACAGCGCAGCCAGCAAGTCACGGTCTGTGATATCGCCTTTCACAAAACGATAGTTGGAATATAATGTGCTGACAGTAAGTCGGCCTTCCTCTATATTCTCCCGCTGGATGCCACATAACTCTTTCAGACGGCCATACTTCAGATTGACATCATAATAATCGTTCAGATTATCAATGCCCACCACTTCATTGCCTTGCTCTGCCAATGCCTTCACCAGAAAAGAGCCGATGAAGCCGGCTGCTCCTGTCACTAATATTCTTTTCATCATCTTATTCTTTTATTTTCTGACTTTTATGACCAATCATCAAGTTGCGGATATAGGACAAGAACCCAAAGGATTGTCCCAAAATCAAAATGGGGTCATGGCGCAGCACACCATAAATCACTATCATGCAAGATCCTACGAGGCTGATTACCCAAAAGGTAGGCGGAAGCGCCGATACCTGTTTACGGCTGGAATAAATCCACTGATAGATGAAACGGAAAGTAAAAATAAACTGTCCCGCAGTGCCGAATACAATCAGCCACACAGGTATATCTTCATTTTTCAAAAAGTTCTCAACAAAATGGCTGCTGTCCTGCAATGTACCGATAGCTGCCAATAAAGGAGTGACTGCCAACAGTATCCTGAACAGGACGGGAATACGCCGCCACACGCCTTTCAGACGCAAATTGCCGATATAGATATAAAACGAAATGAACTGCCCCACGATGATAGAAAAATCATTGCGCAACCAGCCATAATAAAACATCAAATAGGAGCCTATCAAACTGAACACCCAAAACAGTGTCGGCGAAATGACCTCATGTTTCTTTTCCGAAAGAAACCATTGTATCAGGATACGGGCGGAAAAACAAGCCTGAGCCAATAAGCCGATACAGAAAATCAGTATACTCATAGGTTATTCTCTCCCACTTGGTAGTTGATATATCGATGTGCCATCCAGCGGAAAGCAAAACAGTCCTTGAACGGCGAAACCAGTCGATTCCACAGATGATACTTCGACACGCCTGCCTGACGCGGATAATGCCTCACCGGTATCTCATAAAACTTGCCTCCGTCCTGCAACTGTATCAATGCCGGAAGGAAACGGTGCATGCCGGTAAAGAACGGAACACGCTTTGCATAGTCGGTATGAAGGATTTTCAGCGGACAGCCCGTATCGGTCGCTCCGTCGTGCGTCATCATACGGCGGAAGGAGTTGGCTATCTTGGACTGCATCCGCTTGAACGCAGAATCCTTGCGCCGGGCACGAATCCCCATCACCAAGGGATACTCAGGAGCATACTTCAATAACAGGTCAAAATCACGCACATCGGTCTGCATATCGGCATCCATATAACCGACATACTTTGATTCGGCCGTATCGATACCTGCTTTCATGGCGGCAGACAAGCCTCTGTTTTGTTTCAGACTGATATAATAAAAATGCGGAGTGTCCTTGCACGCTTCCTGAATAAGTTCCAAGCTTCTGTCCTTAGAGCCGTCATTCACAAAAAGTGCACATGCAGGCACGGGACATGCCGGCAGATAAGCACCAACTACTTCCTGCAAACGTTTTATATTGTCTTCCTCATTATAAACAGGAATAACAATAGTCAATGAATAATTTGCTGTCTTGTTCATTTTTTCTTCAATAAAGTTATATGATAAACAAACTTATCGTTGTAGCGGCTACTGCTTTTTGCCCAGCGATTATCATCATATTGTCCAATATATATTGTATCAATACTTCTCAAAAGTTTTACCGGCAATTCTTCTTCCGCTCTGCCGTGAGTGAGTATGGCACAAGGCAGAACCGATTTTACAGAATCCGCATGTGCCATATCCAACGGACGAATCTTCCGTCCGGCGGCATAAACGAGCTCTATTCTTAATTCATCCTTTTGATTATAATAGAAAGGAACATCTTTCAGTTCTTCCAAATCCCGCGTCCGGGAGACACTCTTCATCTCCGGGTTGTTAATGACATTTCCCAATAAAGGAAGCATAAAGCATTCTGCCGACAAGAACAGAATCAGCACTCCGCCAACCAGTTTAATCGGCTGTAATCTTACTGCCGACCGGATAAGGCAGGCAGCTATCCCCCAAATCAGAACCGAAAGTACAGCCAGCGTCGGCAAGGAGACATAGCCGGGACGATAGACAAACCAATATCCGGCTATCGGCAAAACAGCCACCACCACTGCCACCAGCCATGCATTGACCCGATACACCGCTTTATCGGCTTTCGATGCTTGCGGAGAGCGCAACCGGTCTGCCCAGACTATAATCAGATACCCCATTGTATAAGCAGCCGACATTAATACCGGTAACAAATACCTGTTTTTCTTTTCCGGCAACAACGACAGCAGGACAACGGTGGAGAGCATCCATAGCAAAGGGAAAAGATATTCTTTCCTTTTTCTGTCTTCTTTAGACCATAACGGGAGAAACAGGGAGGAAAGCAATAGTATTGCCCATACTCCGGTTTCGAGGAAAAAGCTCCAATAGTAATACCACGGACGGACATTCCGGTTAATCCATGCTGCCGACTCCTTATCTGCCACGTATGACATGGCATCGCCATGAAACAGATAGATAAACGCATACCACCAGCAACCAACAATCAGACAAACGGCAATCATCACCGCAAGAGCTTTCCACTTCCCTTTCATCGACGGCCGGTAGATATAACAATAAGAAATGAGGAACGGCAACAACAAGGCATAGAAGGAGACAGGACCTTTACTCATAAACGACAGCCCCATAAATACGCCTGCCCAAGTAAAGTCTTTCCAAGAACAGGCTTTGGCCGCAAATGCCCTGATAAGGAAATAAATCGCCCCCATCATAAATGCATGGCAATAAATGTCCCACGAGGCCGTACGCCCCATCAGAATAATATTGTAACAGGTGCAAAGCAAAATGGTGGAAATAAAGGCATAACGCTTATTACGCATCACTTGCACAGCCGTGAGATAGAAGAAGGCAACCAGCAAGATGGCTGCAAAACCTGCCATCGCACGCTGAAGAGCCAGATTGTCGGGCGAAATCATCTCCGCCACTGCAGTCAGCCACGTCGGTAAAGGTGGTTTCTCCAAACGCAAATCTCCGTTCATGGTCGGTACCAGCCAATTGCCGTCATGTACCATTTCACGGGCGGTTACCATGTTGCGTGCTTCCATGATATCCGGCACAACAACCCGATTATTAATAAAAAAGGAGATGATACATATCAATAATATCACCCATCCTTGCTTGCTTAGCAATTTATCTTTCATGCTCTAAATCAAGTTCCAAGTTGAGATGGGTACAAAATTAAGTAAAAATACAGAGACTTCTCAATAGTCTGCCTAGAAAATAAGATAGAATAACAATCAGACGGATAAGTCCTTTATCAGACGGTACATTCTCTCTTTGGTATAAAGCGACAAAAGTATCTGCCTGTTTTTCAACTTCGTTTCACGGTCTAAGGGTGTATCCAGCTCTTTTTGTGACAGTTTCTCCAATTCATAAACAGTCAGCCCGTGAGACTGTGCCCATTCATAAACCGGATTTACATGCGAAAGGAATACTTTTGCTCCCAAATAGAGTGCTACAATAATATTTCCGATAGCTTCCTGCCGCCAATTGCCGAACAAGGCAACACTGACATCCGACTGAAGACGATTATACTCGTCCAACGGCATAAAATCCAATAACGGCGAAAAATTCTCACCCAAAAGCAATCTGCCTGATTGAAGAACATGGTCCACATATCCTTTCTTACCCGAATAACTCAACGGAACAATCACTCGTCGCGAACCGATATCCAACTTAGACAGAATACGCATCACATACTCATGGTTGTTAGTGCCGGAAGCGGAGTTGCCAATCATGATGCTGTTGCCGCAGACTTCGCTATTCATCAGCTCTTTACCCAAAATAATGTCCAAAGGATAGTAAAAGAAATCTTTCCAAGGCTTTGATTGCAATTCCGGATAATAGCGCATTAAATACTGATAATCGTTTTCTGTCGTATCAGTAACAATATAATCCACTTTCTGCTTGATGAAGCGTATTGTCTTTCGGGCATTCCATTGCTGTTTCCATCTATCAAACGGACGCCACAACATATTCTGCCGATTTTTTCTTTTATAATAGGAAGTAGTGGGATCAATCATACGGAAACCTTTGGGGACCAACAGCTTATTATACAAATCCATCCCCCATACAATCCAATAGACAACCGCTCCCTGCAAATCCAGTTTATTAAGAACATCCATCTTACGCTTATTGAGCAGATGAATATAGACCTCAGAGAACGAAAACTCATCCTTGCGGGCAAAAAATTCTGTCCGCGAAAGTACATTGGTTTCCTTTCTTACCCATTTAAAGGAAGAAGTGCGATTGGTCACAACAAACAGATTCTCTCCCGGAAACACTTCTTCGAAGGCATCAATCGTACGATTGATAATCTTCTCATCGTTCACCAAATGAAGCTTCATCTCTCTCTGATGTATAAAAAGACTTGATTTGTTCACAGATATACTTCACTTCATCGGGCTCCAAAGCATAAAACAACGGAAAACGCACCAGGCAGTCTGTGTATTTATCTGCCTGTGGCAACTCTTCTACCTCCCACTTTTGATTCTTCACAAAATCACTTTTGTGCAGACTCAAATAATGGAATACAGAATAGACACCATGAGATTTCAGATAACGGATTAATGCCGTTCTTTCTTCGGAAGTGGCACACACAGCATAAAAGGCATGGGCATTATTTGTTGCATAATCGGGCAACACAGGCAACGACAGGCTCGAAATGCCTTGCAGGTTCTGATAATACATATTCCAAATCTCTTTCCGCTTCTGCTGGATGGAGTCCAATGCTTCCAGCTGTGCCCACAAGAAAGCAGCCACATACTCGGGCGGAAGAAAAGAAGAGCCTGTATCCACCCAGCCGTATTTATTAATCTCACCCCGGAAAAATTCGGCACGGTTCGTTCCTTTCTCCCAAAGGATTTCGGAACGCTTCACAAAGCGGGGATCATTAATGGCCAATAAGCCACCTTCGCCGCACTGGATATTCTTTGTTTCATGGAATGAGAAAGCGGCCAAATGACCTATACTGCCTAACGGACGCCCTTTATAGAAACTATCTATTGCCTGCGCCGCATCTTCTATCACCAGCAAATTATGGCGTTCGGCCACTGCCAGAATAACATCCATATCGCAAGCTATTCCGGCATAATGTACAGGAACAATGGCACGGGTACGAGGAGTTACCAGGGCTTCCAGCTTCTGCTCGTCAATACAGGGGTTATCCATACGGCTATCGGCAAAAACAATCCTGGCTCCCTGCCTCACAAAGGCAAGGGCTGTAGAAACGAAAGTATAAGAGGGCACAATAACTTCATCACCGGGCTGAATGCCGGCCAGCATAGCACACATTTCAAGTGCATCAGTACAAGAGGTGGTCAGTAAACATTTACAACTTCCAAGCTTTTCCTCAAAGAAAGACTGACATTTATGAGTAAAGTTACCATTGCCACATGTTTTTCCTTCTGATAATGCCTGAGTTATATAATTTTTTTCATTACCGGTCAGCCATACCTTATTAAAAGAAATAGTTTTCATTATATCTTTTTCTAGTTTATTAGTTCTCCCATATTGGCTTACAGGCAACAAAAGTAGTAAAAATAAGTAGAACCCTTTATTCTTTTCAAAGAAATAATCTATCTTTGTCCACATTATATCATAACAATAAATCATGAAGCAAACTTCTGCCTACAGTATCGGAGTAATTATCTCTACTTACAACAACCCGGCATGGCTTGAAAAAGTCCTCTGGGGCTATCTTTTTCAAACACATCCTGCGGATGAAATTGTCATTGCCGACGATGGTTCCAAAGAAGACACCCGCCGGCTGATAGAAAGTTTTAAAGACAAACTGCCTATCAAGCATGTATGGCATGAAGATAACGGCTTCCAGAAATCACGAATCCTGAACAGTGCTATTCTGGCTTCCGAATCTGATTATCTGATATTCACGGATCAGGACTGCATTCCGCGCAAAGACTTTATAGCCACACATGCCGCATACGCCGAAAAGGGTTATTTCCTATCGGGAGGCTACTTCAAATTGCCGATGGATATCAGCAAACAGCTTACTTATAACGATATAAAGAGTGAGAATGCCTTCTCTCTCTCCTGGCTGAAAGAACAGCACATGAAATGCAACTTCAAATGTACCAAGCTTATTAAGAATAAGACTTTTACGCGTTTTATGAACGCCATCACCCCGACCAAAGCCACATGGAACGGTTGCAACGCCTCCGGATGGAGAGAAGATATATTCACCGTCAATGGATTTAACGAAGAAATGCATTATGGCGGACAGGACAGGGAGTTCGGAGAACGGATGTTCAACTTGGGAATCAAATCCAAACAGATACGCTATTCTGCCATCGTACTCCATCTGGATCATAAACGCCCTTACAAGACAAAGGAATCGATAGAAAAGAATATCAATATCCGTCGTAATACACGTAAAACAGGTATCACGGAGACACCGTTCGGAATCAAACAATTACATTAAAAAAGCTGCCGGGCCCTCATGTCCTACACATGGGTACCGGCACTCCGGAGAAGGAGGAGAAAGGATAACAAACCGTTTATCGTCTTCCCAAATCGTCGTATACACTTTGAAGAATTGCTTTGCCTTTGTCTATACGGGTATTGGTTCCGGCAGGTTCCTCCAACAATATATTTCCCGAATTATTATCAACCACTGTCACTCCCGTACTGTCACGGAAAGCAAAGCCATTATTGAAACTATAAAAAGCAAACGGGTAGGTGTAATCACTGCCCAACACATTACGGCTGAAGTTGAAAGAAGAATGATCCAAACCCAGTTGCCCCAACAAAGTAGCGGCTAAATCGGCCTGATTCATAATCTTGTCTATTTTTACCGGTTGCTTCACTGCTCCTCCAAGCCACAGCATGGGTATGTGATAGAACCGGGGGGAAGTGTTCAGCCCTTCACGGGGATAATAAAAACCATGATCGGGCAAACAGATAACCAGTAAATCTTTCCACACCGGAGTCTGTTTCAATTTCTCTATAAATTTGCCCAGGCAATCATCTGTAAAGGCAAAGGCATTGGGAATCTGTTCGTCCAAGCGATGATAAGGAACTTCAAACGGTTCGTGACTGCTCAAAGTAAGAAAAGCCGTGTGCCACGGAGTTTCTTTTCTATCTTTCAATTGATTGTACAGATACTCAAATGTAATATCATCATTTACTCCCCATGCATTACTGGTCTGTTCGGCTAAAGAGAAATCTTTGTCGGCAGTAAGACGCTGATAGCCCTTACTCAACAAATAGCTCTTCATATTGGTAAAGTTGATATCTCCTCCATAAAGAAAATCGGTCTTATACCCTGCTTTCACCAATTCCTCTGCAATGGAAGGCAAAGTGCGGCTCTTTGCCGGGATTTTCATGACCGAGGCCGTCGGAAGTCCCAGATATCCACTGAAGGTACAGACAGTACCGCGGTCAGTCCGAAAACTGTTGGCATAACAGTTGGTAAAGAAAACGCCCTCTTCTGTCAAGCGGTTGAAATGAGGAGCTACATCGGGAATACCGCCCAGAGGTTCGATAAAAGTACCTCCATAACTCTCCATCAAAATGATAAGAATATTGGGGTGCTTTGTATTCAACACCTCAATGATACTGTCCCCATCTGTCGAAGGATAAAGCCCGTCAAACAACCCGGCGCGTTTTTCTTCTTCGAAGAAATTAAATTCAGAAGCAAAATCCTGCGATTTCCCCATAGAAGAAAGCAAACTGAAATCAGGATTGACAGCCGAATGATTCAAAAACTGCTCGCTGCTGAAATACACCTGACCGACGTTGGAAGTCGACTCGGTAACTCCCCCACGGATAATGATAAACAATACGCCGCCTATCAGCAACATGGCTCCTGTGGCTGCCACCCTCTTCCGCGCAGCAGTTAATACCGAAGGAGTTATTTTCAGCAATATCCACGTATTCAGCACAATAAGCAATACTATCGCCAGCACCCGCAGCAGGATGAAACCAATCGAAACACTTGCCAAAGCCTCTTTGGGAGAATCAATATAAAGGAAAACAGAGGCATCCAGTTTAAAGCCCCAGAAAGGATAAAGCCCCATGTCTGCCACAAATATAACAGAGACAAGAGTGGCAACAAACGCATAATATCCCCAAAGGATTTTCTTTAACGGAAACCGCCGAAACCAAATACTAATTAATATAAGAAGGAAAGGAAATGCGGTCAGATAACCGGTCATGGCCGCATCAAGACCGGCCCCGTGAATCATCACGTGCAGAAAATCAGTAAAGCCGAATCCTTTTTCAATAGCGCCATTATAAAGCATAAATAATGGCTTCTGCAAAATAAATATCAGTAAGACCGTAAAGAAATACAGGCTGATATAAGCAATCCGTTTCTTCATATCCTTAAATTATTATAGATATCTTTATTTCCGCCCGAAGTCTGCGGGAACCTCTCCCCACCGGTCGGTCTCCCATTTCAACAAGGGAGTGGTATAAGCATTATTTTTCAACCAATTCTCGGCCCGCTCTATCATCTGAAATAGTTCCTCGGTCTTTGGCGTACGTTCGAGCTTGGTCTTGCATTTTTTCTGTTTCACCCAACTCAGGGCATTCCGGCTATCTGAGTAAACAGGCATATTGATGTTTTTTTGCTTCATCAATGCCAATGCATGCACAATGGCAAGAAACTCACCGATATTGTTGGTTCCATATACAGGACCGAAATGAAAAATTTCCTGTCCGGTAAGAAGATAAACCCCACGATATTCCATAGGACCGGGATTTCCGCTGCAAGCGGCATCGACAGCCAAACAATTCATATCAAAGTTCTCGGGAAGTTGCCGGGGAGTTTCTTCTTTCTTCACCGCATTCTTTCCCACATAATGGAACGCAGAGGAAGCAAATGCCTGTTCTGCTTCTTCCCGGGTGTCAAAGGATTTGTAGAGTGCACCTTCATAACCCTTAATCTGTAACTGGCAATCAGTCCAGGAATGATATACCCCCGGACTGACTCCTTTCCATACTACATAGTATTTTTGTTTTTTTGCCATCTGCTTTAAGATTACACCCTGCGTGTGAGCTGCTTACATGCGCTCCGGCACTTCAATACCCAACAGACCCATCGCACTCTTTACAATCTTACCCACATTGGCGCTCAATGCCAGACGGAAAATCTTAAGTGCTTCGTCTTCTTCACGCAAAATGCTGAAATCATGATAGAACTGATTATACTCCTTCACCAAATCGTATGTATAGTTGGCAATAATAGATGGGTTATAATCCGTACCTGCTTGCTTCACAACTGTCTTAAAGTCAGCCAACATCTGAATCAAGCCTTCTTCTTTTGTACTCAGTTGCAATCCTGCCGGAATCACTTCGGGAATAGCGATACCTGATTCGGCTGCTTTACGCAACACCGACCGGATACGGGCATAAGTATATTGGATGAAAGGTCCTGTATTGCCATTGAAATCAATGGATTCCTTCGGATTAAACGTCATGTTCTTACGTGCATCCACTTTCAGGATAAAATACTTCAAAGCTCCCAAGCCTACAATGCGGGCAATATCATCCGCTTCTTCTTTAGACAAGCCATCCAGCTTACCCAGCTCGGCTGAAGTTTCTTTCGCAGTCTCAATCATAGCTTCCATCAAATCATCGGCATCCACCACGGTTCCTTCACGGCTCTTCATCTTACCTTCCGGCAATTCTACCATACCGTATGAGAAGTGAACCAATCCTTTGCCCCATTCAAAGCCCAGCTTATCAAGCAAGATGGACAATACCTGAAAATGATAATTCTGCTCATTTCCCACTACATATATCATCTTATCGATAGGATAGTCCTGAAAACGAAGTTTGGCAGTACCGATATCCTGAGTCATATACACCGAAGTTCCGTCTCCACGGAGCAGCAGCTTGTGATCCAATCCTTCCGCAGTAAGGTCGGCCCATACCGAATTGTCTTCTTTGCGATAGAAGAAGCCCTTTTCAAGACCTTCCATCACTTTATCCTTTCCTTCCAGATAGGTATTCGATTCGTAGTAAATCTTATCAAAACCAACCCCCATCATCTTATAGGTCTCATCAAAACCGGCATACACCCAATCATTCATCTTTTTCCAAAGCGCACGGATTTCGGGATCGTTAGCTTCCCACTTACGCAGCATTTCGCGGGCTTCCTGCATCAAAGGTGACTCAGCCTCAGCTTTTGCTTTAGCTTCTTCCTCGTTCATCCCTTCTGCCTGATATTGAGCCATCAGCTCTTTTACTTCCGCTTTGTAATGCTTGTCAAAAGCCACATAATAATCGCCAATCAGGTGGTCGCCTTTCTTGCCTGACGATTCGGGAGTTTCGCCATTACCATATTTCAGCCAAGCCAGCATAGACTTGCAGATATGGATTCCACGATCGTTCACAATATTGGTTTTCACCACCTTATTGCCATTTGCCGCCATTACATTTGCCAACGCATTACCCAACAGATTATTGCGGACGTGTCCCAAGTGTAAAGGCTTGTTCGTATTCGGAGAAGAATACTCAATCATCACCAGCGGAGAGTTTTCAGTAGCTTTCTCGATGCCATATTCCGGTTGAGCCTGAATGGAATTCAACAGCTCAATCCAGCAATCCGAGGCAATAGTCAGGTTCAAGAATCCTTTTACCGCATTATAAGCAGATATCAGCTCAGGAGCATTTTGGCACAAATATGCACCGATTTCCTGTGCAGTCTGTTCAGGGCCTTTCTTAGACATTTTCAAGAAAGGGAAAACAACCAATGTGAGGTGTCCTTCAAACTCTTTCTTGGTCTTCTGGAGCTGTACCATTTTTGCTGGTACTTCCTGTCCGTACAGCATGTTGATAGCGCTGATAATGGACGCGGTAAGTTTTTCTTCTATATTCATAGCGTGTAAGTACTTATTTGTTATTGAGTTGCAAAGATAAACATTTTAGATGAAATCTTTTCTATCATCCTCTATTTACTATACCAACGTTGATAAACCCGTTCAGTTCTTCTTCAAACTTTCGGGAGATACCAACTTATAAAGCTTGTCGCTGGGGCGTATCTTTTCGGGAACTTTAAATGAAACATGCTGACCTTTCCGCACCACATCTACCGGCTTCAAATCGACTCTTGCCTCATCCAATGTGAAGAATACGGCACCTGTGGTAGGCCCTGTTATCAACAACTTGTCACCCACCTTCATTTCGGCCGCCTCCACCAGAAACTCAGCCACACCGATATTGGAGAAGTATTTAATGCCTTTTCCCACATATACTTTACGTTCGGTGGCTTCGGAACCATAATTCCTGCTCCATTCACCCAATCGCTGTCCCAGATAATAACCATTCCAGAATCCGCGGTTAAAGACTGTTTTCAGGCGCTCATCCCACTTCTGTTTCTTTTCCTCTGTAAACGTACCTTCCAGATAAGAACGGATAGCATCTTTATAACATTCCACCACCGTGCGTACATACTCAGGGCCGCGGGCGCGCCCTTCAATCTTGAACACACGCACACCGGCCTCAATCATTTCATCCATGAAATGAATGGTCTTCAAGTCTTTGGGAGACATGATATATTTATTGTCTACTTCCAGCTCTATATCACTTTCTTTATCCTTCACTTCGTATGCACGGCGGCAAATCTGCATGCAAGCGCCACGATTGGCAGACGCATTCATCTCATGCAGACTGAGATAGCACTTGCCCGACACTGCCATGCATAACGCTCCGTGACAGAACATTTCTATCCGGACCAGCTCACCTTTCGGCCCTTTTATCTGTTCATTCCGGATAGTATCATAAATCACTTTCACCTGTTTCAGATTCAATTCACGTGCCAGCACCACCACATCGGCAAAGCGGGCATAGAATTTCAGAGCCTCTGCATTGCTGATATTCAACTGAGTGGAGAGATGTACCTCCTGTCCAATCTCATTACAATAAGCCATCACCGCAACATCGGCAGCAATCACAGCACTGATTCCGGCTTCTTTTGCCGCCTCCACAATTGTACGCATCAAGGCAATATCCTCGTCATAAATAATAGTATTGATGGTCAGATAACTCTTGATGGCATGCGCATCACAAATCTGCGCTATCTCGCGCAAATCATTAATAGTAAATGTATTGGCAGACCGGGCACGCATATTCAGGCTTTCAATACCAAAATAAATGGAGTCCGCACCTGCCTGTATAGCGGCAGCCAACGACTCACGCGAGCCGACAGGAGCCATTATTTCAAAGTCTTTTATAGAAGCTTTCATTATTCTTTTGATTA
>OMFN01000687.1_pt1 | contig 18098 bp, 9 predicted proteins | sample 1645641 | NCBI WGS metagenome assembly OMFN01 (sample SAMEA103958126, study PRJEB25191) | human gut metagenome
ATATGACGACGTGATGAACAAGCAGCGTACAGTGGTTTACACCAAACGCCGCCACGCTTTGATGGGTGAACGTATCGGTATGGACATCGTGAACATGATTTGGGACCGTTGTGCCAATGCTATCGAAAACAATGATTATGAAGGTTGCCAAATGGAACTGCTTCAGACATTGGCGATGGAAACTCCGTTCACTGAAGAAGAATTCCGTAACGAGAAGAAAGAAAAGTTGGCCGAAAAGACTTTCAACATTGCGATGGATAACTTCAAACGCAAAACTGAACGTCTGGCACAGATCGCTAATCCAGTTATCAAACAGGTATATGAAAATCAGGGACACATGTATGAAAACATCCTGATTCCTATTACAGACGGTAAACGGATGTATAATATCTCTTGTAACCTGAAAGCGGCTTACGAATCGGAATCTAAAGAAGTGGTGAAATCGTTCGAGAAATCAATCCTGCTCCACGTTATCGACGAAGCATGGAAAGAAAACCTCCGCGAACTAGACGAACTGAAACATTCCGTACAGAACGCAAGTTACGAACAGAAAGACCCGCTGTTGATTTATAAACTGGAATCTGTGACTTTGTTCGACGCCATGGTGAACAAGATCAACAACCAGACTATATCTATCTTGATGCGCGGACAAATTCCTGTACAGGAAGCTCCGGACGAACAGGCTGCCCGTCGTGTGGAAGTGCGTCAGGCTGCTCCTGAACAACGTCAGGATATGAGCAAGTATCGCGAAAACAAGCAGGACTTGAGTGATCCGAACCAGCAGGCTGCTGCCAGCCAGGATACTCGTGAACAGCAGAAACGTGAACCCATCCGTGCAGAAAAGACTGTAGGACGTAACGATCCTTGCCCATGCGGAAGCGGTAAGAAGTATAAGAACTGTCACGGTAAAAACCTTTAAGAAGTTGAGAAGGGAGAGTTGAGAGCTAAAAGTTGAGTTAGTAGGAGTTTCTATTTCTTTGCGCTCATTTTTGAATCAGCTTCGCTCAAAAGCCTTATTTAATTTTTAACATTAAGGTATAATCTCAAGTTTCAATACACAAAAGAAAGTCTCAAACGGTTAAAAACTGTTTGAGACTTTCTTTTATTCCTCCAAAATTGTACTTTTGTTCAAATTACTAAATAGAACAAAACTATGGCAAAATCTTATTCACTGGCTTTCGTCACTATCTTCCTGCTGACACTGGGCAGCTGTCAGAGTTTGGAACAGATTTCCATTGATTATCTGCAACCTGCCGACTTGAGCTTTCCTCCGCAACTCCGGAAAGTAGCTATCGTGAATAACACCAGCAACACCCCGGATAACAAACTAATAACAACGACTGAAAAAATCAAAGAAGGTACACCGCTCGTAAGTCGTGCAACTGCATACGCCAACGGAGATCCCAAGATTGCCACCGAATCACTGGCTGAAGAAATCGCACATCAGAATTATTTTGAAGAAGTAGTCATCTGTGACTCTGCTTTGCGGGCAAATGATAAACTAGCCCGCGAAAGTACATTGAGCCAGGAGGAAGTCCGTCAGTTAGCCTCTAGTTTGGGAGTGGATTTTATCATTGCACTGGAAAATCTGCAACTCAAAGCAACTAAATCTGTCCGTTTTCTGAATGAGTTCAACTGTTTTCAAGGAGCAGTAGACGTAAAAGTATATCCCACGGTGAAAGTGTATCTTCCCGAACGTAGCCGCCCGATGACTACGCTCCATCCTAATGATAGCATCTTTTGGGAAGAGTTTGGAGGTACTGCCGTAGAAGCTGCCACTCGTATGATTCGCGACAAACAAATGCTGGAGGAAGCGGCGGTATTTGCAGGGACAGTTCCGGTGAAATATCTCGTCCCTATGTGGAAAAAAGGAACACGGTATCTGTATACCGGAGGCTCGGTTCCCATGCGTGATGCTGCCATCTATGTACGCGAAAATTCATGGGACGACGCATACGAACTTTGGAACCAGGCTTTCGAAGGTACCAAGAACCAAAAGAAGAAGATGCGGGCAGCTCTCAACATAGCTGTTTATTATGAAATGAAGGATAGTCTCGCTAAAGCGGAAGAATGGGCGGAAAAGGCACAGCAACTAGCCAAGAAAATTGATAAAAAGAATATCACAGATAGTGTTCAGGCCAGCATTGACGATGTGCCGAATTATTATCTTACGTCCTTGTATTTAGCCGAATTGAAGGAGAGAAACGCTCAATTACCTAAGTTAAAATTACAAATGAGCCGATTTAATGATGATTTTTAAGGAAATTGTGTATCAAATCTTATTTTTTTTATACCTTTGAACTTATAAAAAGAAGGAACCCATGAAACTAAGCCAACAATCACTATCCATTATCGAATCGGCTATCCAAAAGGCAGTCGCTAAATATACATGTAACTGTGAACAAACAGTTGTAACCGACATCCATCTCCAACCGGACCAGACATCGGGACAACTTAATATTTACAATGATGATGATGAAGAACTGGCAAACATCATGATCGAAGAATGGGCTACGTATGAAGGGGATGATTTCCTTGAAAGTGTGGAACCTTCTCTACGCAACATTCTTTGCAGAATGAAAGATGCCGGAGACTTCGACAAGGTGACTATCCTGAAGCCTTACTCTTTCGTTCTGGTGGATGAAGAGAAAGAAACCATAGCGGAATTGTTGCTGGTGGACGATGATACGATCCTGGTGAACGATGAATTGCTGAAAGGGTTGGATAAGGAATTGGACGAGTTCTTAAAAGAGTTGTTGGAAAAATAAAATACAGCATTTTTAGGATAGAGTTCGTTCAGGATTAATATAAATATCCGAAAGCATTATATAAAGAGAATCGGAAGCAAACAGGGTATTTCCTGTTGCTTCCGATTATTTTTATAAATACTTCCCTATTGATTATTTATTATATTTGATCGAGATATTAGCAAGTCGAAGCGGCATGAAGCTCGATACGCCGGACGGAAGTCGAACAGGTCGCAATCTGATACAGATATTATCGCGGTTCAATAAGGCATCCGGCAACTTAAAGTCATAGACTTTATAACCAGGAATGTTCTTCTCCGTCTGTCCACCTGCAGCAGTTCTGTCAAACTGTCCCAGAATGGTAAACTCTGAATTATCTACTTTCACCCATTCACCACTCATCGAATAAGCATATTCAACTACTGCAACAGGGCCACCTCCCCAACTTGCATTCATTTCAACCTGAAGAGACAGGGATGTAGAAATACCTACTGTCGATATTTTGTCTACGTAAAAATATGAACTTGTAGACCACGGTTTACTATTGAAGGCTCCTCCTCGCATACGCCCATAATATCCATCTGTGGTATTAAGATTCATATCTCCCCGGAAATCATCCTGGAAACCTAATATGTAATCTGCATAGGTTTGCTGGAAATGCTTATTCCCGTCTTTATTAAGAATAGCATTTGACTGCGATGCTTCTCCGCCTGTCGGATGATACTCCGTAAATGTAGAAGCACCTATTTCTTTCCAATCGGGCACATTACAATCCCACTCCACGAGCACCGAAGTGATCTCGTTCATATCACCGATATTGATATCCTCTCTATGAAGCGGAAGAATACACAACCGGCTTTCGGAGATGTCAAAATTGGTAAGCTTGACTTTCGCTACGATTCCGGTGATGGTTCCTGAACCTTTAGGAAGTGTCTCATGCGCATAAGGAGCATCGAGCGAAGTAAGCATATATGTATTAGAGCCGTTTTTATCTCTGATGCAGGTTGGATAGTATCTGTAGTATGCCGGGAATCTCTCCACCCAATAATTTTTATTCGCCTTACGGTCGGCAGCCCCCGGATCGGTAGTCTTGAAATTAGTAAATGCACCTACCGGAGAGGCAATCTCGACATCTTTTAAGGTCACAAGGCTGAATACCATATTATCCGTTAGTTCTGCGATTGTTTTTTCAGGAATCGTGAAGGTGGAAAGTTCCGAACTGATTACATGGGCGGCAGTGATACCGCTAATCAGTCTGTAGGTAAAGCTGCCCTCTGATTCTTCCTTTATCGTTCCATCTTTCAAACACAATGAGACTTTGGCAAATTGCGCAAATGTAATCAGAGACTCTGATTCAAATACCACTGTCTCCCCGGTCTCATTCTGAATGACATAACGATTGTTCGGGAAGTTTTTCGATGTACCAGTGGCAACGATCGTTCCTTCAATATATACATTGTTAGTAATTCCACCGACAGGATAACCATAAACGGTTGGATAGCTGACAAGTTCTGCATTCGCATATTCAGAATATGCTTGCGACAGGTTGATTGTAGTCGTGGCTTTACGTTGGTATTGATCGTCATAACTCAATACGATACTTCCTGTGCGGGGTGATTGAGAATTTGTTTCCGTATTGAAATAAAGTTTTCCGTCACTTATCCGATACTCTTTCACCCATTCCACTGTCGGCGTAATCACAATATCCGTTTCAGGCACATTGGTCGAAATATCCATATTATATTCGCCTCCTTTGGTAAAGAGTTCCATATTATCACTGGCAGGAACTATAAATGGATAACGGGATAGTTGTTTTATCTTGATTACATCCGAAGTCTTCCCATCTTTTGTAAACACACGAATATCACAGAAACGTTCGGAATCACTGATATTTTCATCATAAGTCACTGTGAAATAAGTTCTTGATGACTGGGCTCCACGTATATCTGTAGAAAACCAGGTTGATTCTGCAAAGTCTATGCGCCACTCGGTATTGGATTTCACTTCAACCTGAACCGGAGCACCTTCAGCCTGAAGAATAATCTCATTATTTGTTATTTCCAATATGCCGGCTTCATTTTCGTCAGAGCATGACGGAAACATGATAATTGCCATCACAGCCCCAAAAGCTGCCCAGGCTATTGAATCTTTAATTTTCATATTCATCAATTATTAGATTTAATTTCACCTGTTTTATATAGTATCTCATAAGCTTCATTTCGATCATTCAACACAAAGATCTGAAACTTCTCTCCTCCCGGATAAACACGTGTAACAACATGTCCGGCGGGTTTTATCTTCAAACCGTCTTCACCCAGCCTGCTCCTGTTACTGTCTACCATACCGGCGGCAAAAACCGACCGTTCACCGGCATAAAGGCTTTGAGACAGCATCCGGCTTAGCGGAGCCGGTTGAGGATGATAGTAATCCCACACGGGAATCACGTAGGCTTGCGCTTTCACTTGGGAAATGTAGGTATCACACATAGCGTCAGAGTATGCATGATGATTGGCCACTACCACATCTGTTTCGCCCAGCAATGTAGCTACAGGTGTTTCTATGTCAAACCATTCCGGCGCTTTTTCCACTCCAAGGATATCTCCGCCCGAGAAGTAATCGAAATTACCGTATGTGATACGTATTCCGCAACTGCAACGGTTCTCGTTCAACTGTTCGCTCGAAGAAGCGGTAGATGGCACAAGCTCTTTGGAAGTCGTTCCGCTGCCTGTCCAAATTTTACCGTTACCCACAATATTACGTACTTCGAATGTAGGATAGGAACCCGGAGCTTTTAATAGTTTGATTTGTGTGTTACTTCCTGTCACAAACCCTTCATTCTTTTTACCTTCCCGGTCACGAGCGGCAACATATAATTTATAGTTTGAGATATGGGCACCCGTAACTTTAGCCGCTGTCGGATAATCGTATGTAGGGTAGCCACGATCTATCAATGTGGAAATATCCAGAAGATTACCCACATGAGTTATTCCGGTAAGTTTGTAGTCCAGCCCTACTTTTTCGATTGCCAGTTTTCCATTCTGTCCGATATGGTCTGTATCGAAGTGAGTGAGCAAGGCATAATCAATAGCACCGTTATTTTTCAACGGCAATGAGAAATGTTTTATATATTGGGCAATCCATTCAGCAGGCCGTTTAGAGTCATTAGGAACTGCTTTCATAATCTCCTGGGTACCGGTGTGTACTCCCAAATCTCCTGCATCCAGCAACATGGTAGTCCCGTCCGGGAAAATAAGATAGGCTGCATTCCCTCTTCCCGTGCTAATCTGATGAATGTCCAAATAACCAGCCTGCCACTCCGGAAGGTATTCATACACTTTATCTACAGCATCATCCGGAAAAGGCTTTTCCTGTTGGCAACTAGCGAATGTAGGCAGCATCATAACGGCTCCTAGAAATAATATCTTACTATTCATTGTTTTATTCTTTAATGTTCTATTAATCAATTTGTTTAACACTGTATATACCGGCTTCCTCTTTCGTCATTTCATTGCCGCCTCCATATCCCGGATTCTGTCTCAAGACGTTGCTGACGGAAATTGACTTTTCCGGAATAGGAAAGAGTTCATAATGATCGTCATTAGTAGGCCTGTGATCCCACCAGGTGCCTGTTGTATATAAGCCCCAGCGACGAAGATCGGTACGACGACGCTGCTCGCCAAGAAATTCGACCATCCACTCATCGAGAATCCGATACTTGTCAATATTCGTTTCAGTTACCGGATCAGGGTCTACTTCATTCTCAAAGTTGCGTTTACGCACTTCGTTGAAAAGATTGGCTGCTTCTTTCTTATATCCGCTTCTGTATTTACATTCGGCAAGCATATAATAGATTTCTGCAAAACGAAGAACCGGATAATCAGGGTTAAAAGCAAGTGTCTTGTCTGTATTGTCCGGCACCGGCAGTTTGCACAAACGTATTCCCGAATTCTCTTCTCCGGTACTTATATTGGAAGGAAGTTCATTTACGGAAGAATATTCTCCGTCTTTCACTTTCTTAAATTGTGCTACCTGGTCAACAAATTCAAGAACCTCACCCGGGTATTCATACAGTCCCGTACATTTCACCTCTGTTCCACTTCTTGATATACGTTGTAATTTTCCGTAAAGAAACATTCCTTCGTATTTGCCATTTCCTTTATATACATACAATTTCTTACGAAGGTCTTTCGCATGAAACTTGGCAAAAGGACGTCCGAGTTTGTCCGTATAGGGATCACCATTGGGTTTCAGAGATGGTTGAAGATGCATACCGTTCGTAGAGGAATAGCCGCTAAGATCGAAATAGTTCTTCGCATTATAATGATTATAACGTTCGAACTGCCACTGAAACAGAGTTCCTTTTGCATATTGCGACTGAACGGACCACATCACTTCTTTCGACTTGTTATTTTCGAAGGTGAAAGGACCGAACCAGTCTTCTTCCAACTCGTAATAGCCGTATTTACCGTCTAGTAAATCCTGACAAATCTGCGCACATTCAGCAAAGCGACTTTCCCCTGTATAGACTTCTGCATTAAAATATAATTGAGCAAGTAGAGCAGCCGCGGTTCCTTGGCGTAAGTAACCTTCTTCCAGCATATCTGCTGTTTTTTTCTCTAATTTGGGGATGGCGGCAAGCAGGAGTTCTTCCACATAATTAAAGGTTTCCCGTGCTGTGGAACGTGGAGATTCCTCTGTGGTAGAACGTCGGTAAATAGGCATACCGCCATAGAAATCAAGTCCTCTCAAATAGAAATAGGCCACTAATGTCTGGAGCTGCATCTGATGATCTGCCTTCAGTTCTTCCGTCATACCTAATGAAACATAGTCTACACCAGCTAAGTCTTCTTTACAGGCTAAAGCCATGGCTACTCCCATACCTACTCCACGCCATGTTTCTTCGTTGTTGGGGTGAAGCGGTGTCCAGTCATGGTGTTGCAGCTGGGCGTATCGGACATCATTGTAATGTATCCCTTTTTGTGTGACACACATCTCGTCTGTTGTACATTCCTGAAGAATGGCACGGTCGAATCCGTGAAACCAACGCCAGTGCGTGAAAGAGCGTACCAGAAAAGAGTAGACAGTTTCCTTAGATGTGAAATAAGTATCCGGAGTTACTTCGGAATACCACTTCTCATCCAGATTAGTACAACCGGAGGCCACCAGAAGGGTGAGGAAAGAGATTATAATTAGAATATTTCGTCTCATATCATTATATTAGTTTATAGGTACTTTACTATTAGAATTGGATTTTCATACCAAAGGTATATCTACGAGTTTCAGGGTAAATATTATTAAACCATTCATAACCGGGATCCAAACCGTTCACATTCACTTCCGGATTCAATCCTGAATATTTTGTAAAACAGGCAACGTTACGGACGGTCAGGTAAAGATCAATCTTATCTATATACTTTTGCCATTTTTTCATGTTAAGAGAATACCCCAGGCTAATGGCATCAATCTTCAAGAATGTACCATCCTCAAGCCAGTAATCGCAAAGTTGCTTTACTTCTTTGATGTGCCGGTTATCAATGTATGCGTTGCGAAGAACATTCTGGCCTGCCACTTCAGAAAGTCCATAGCACATATTTATGGTATTGAACACATCGAAATCGATCCAGCTACGCAGGTTGATGCCTAAAGAGAGATTTTTGTAAGTGAAGGTATGATCCCATGATACCATCAATGCAGGAATGGCATTGCCGATATATCGTTTGTCGTCATATGTTTTTTTATCGCTAAGGATTACATTGTCATTCTTATCATACAGAAGCCACCTGCCATTGTCCGTGATACCGGCATATTTCCAGATGTAATAGCTTCCGATTTTTGTTCCGGCCTCAATTCTACCGGCTGATCCGTTTGTACCCGGTGACGGAAATCCTACACGATCCTGATAGGTATTATTGCCCCACAAAGAGGTAATTTTGGAGGAGGAGTGTGATAGGCGCATAGTAGTTGTCCAATTAAAGTTTCTGGTTTTGACGGGTACTCCTCCTATCTCGAACTCCCATCCGGTATTCTCAAGATTACCGTAATTCATGGTGGTTGTTTCATAAACAGCGGGAGGATTGGGAACGTTGATATTATATAACATTCCGGAAACTCTTCTCTTATAAATATCAAACTTACCAAAAAGACGGTTATTCAGAAATGCATAATCCAAGCCGATGTTAAGCTCTGCTTTCTTTTCCCAGTGCAAGTCATAATTGACGTTACGGGCCGGTCCATAAGAGGTGATCCATGTACCGTTATACGGCCACATTGAATTGGAAGAATACATGGCAGTGGATGCTCCTGCAGAGAAATTGTTATTTCCCGTTACACCGTAACCAACGCGTACTTTAAGGTCATCGAGAAAACTGACATCACGCAGAAAGGCTTCATTGGATATACGCCATCCACCTGATACAGCCCAAAATGTTCCCCAACGATGATTCTTTCCGAATTTTGACGAGCCCTCGTGGCGAACACTTCCTGTAAGCATATAGCGGTCTTTATAGCTATAATTCGCCCGGCCAAAGAATGAAATAAGACGTTCACGGGGATATTTGTGGGAAGACATTGCCGCCTTTCCGTCGGAAAGCCAGCTACCTGTCCCCATATCCCAAGCTCCTACTCCATCCACAGGAAAATCGTAGTTAGTCATATTAAAGTTTTCAGAGTTATTTTCCCAATAACTATATCCGGCTACCGCACTAACCGTATGGTCGTCTGCAAAAACACGCATGAAATTGATGGTAGGTTCAAAAGAGACATTGACTGTTTTGCTATATGCATGAAATCCTCTTCCTTTATAACTTCCATTTAAAGAGGTTCTGTGTAACGCGGACGTATAATGTGTCTGCTGATACTGGCGATCTTCCCAGCCAAGAGTGGCTTGTGCCGAGAATCCGGCAGGCAAATTGAGCTTTACCGTCGCATCCGCCTTCAGCCATTTATCAACATTATCTGCCTGTTTCAACATTACTTCTGCTAAAGGATTGTAATATTCACTACCACCAACCAATACATTATATCCTGTTTCACTAGTGCTGTCATATACATGTTCCGTCGGATTCATCTTCAATGCCATGTCGAAATAGGAACTACTGCTCCGCTGATCCCGGTGTGCTTCCCGGTATTCTGTGTGCAAGCCTATTTCCAGCAAATCATCGAGAAGGTTAAAATTTGCATTGATGCGCCCCGAATAGTCTTTACGGTTGTCACCAATTGCGATACCTTTTTGATCCTGTGCCATAATAGTAGCATATATTTTAGCTGTATGGCCGCCGCCCGAGAGGTTGACAACATGGCGTTGGGAGAGTGCTCCTTCATTCAAAAGTTCACCGTACCAGTCGGTGGATGCCCCTAAATCTGTTCCTACTCCGAACCTAACGAAAGCATCACGATCAAGGACCTGCGGTCTCCTGGAAACTTGCTCGGTAGAGAGTTCGCCCGTATATGATAAGGTTATGGGACCTTCTTTTGCTTTCTTGGTAGTCACTAAGATGACACCACCGGCTGCTCTTGTTCCGTAAATAGCACCTGCAGAGGCATCTTTCAAAACATCAATAGACTGAATATCTTCCTGACTGATAGAACGTAAATCACCTCCGGGAATTCCGTCTATCACAATCAAAGGAGAAGAGGAAGCATTGATGGACGCTACTCCACGCAGCTGGAAACTGGCAGAAGCATTCGGACTGGAAGTCTCGGAAACATTCATACCGGAGATTTTACCCTTTAAAGCTGTCGCAATAGTGGAGCCTCCCATTCCAGTCACTAAATCTTTGGATGATATGGAAGTGATGGAACTGGTCACTGCACGTTTCTCCATCGTTCCATAACCGATAACGACTACCTCATCCAACAACTGATGATCTTCTTTCAATACCACTGACAAGTTTGTACGGTTTCCCACCTTTACTTCAAGAGACTGAAAGCCAATGTATGAAATCACCAATATAGCATCAGATGCAACCGTCAACTTAAATTTTCCATCCAAATCGGAAACTGTACCTTTCCCGACTACTCCTTTTTCCTGAATACTGGCACCTATTACCGGCTCTCCCTGTACATCCGATATGATACCAGATACAATCATTTTCTTTTCCTGTTGCGGTGACTGTACCTCAACAGACAGTATAATCTTCTTGTCTAGCACTGAATATCGCACGTTAGTGCCAGCAAAAACTTCCTTAAGCACACTAAATATATTACTTCTATCAACTGATATAGATACGCGGCGATTCAAATCCACATGTTTGTTATTGAAAAAGAAATCAAAATCAGACTGCTCTTCAATCTCTTTTAAAATATCCTCCACCCGCTGATTGTGTACATCAATACTGATTAAAGTTTTTTGTGCATAACTATCGGACGCATAACATAGCCCGATAGAGCATACCAAGAATAAAATCAAAAGTCTCATAGATAATGGGATTTTGTTAGAAACTCGCCAAAGCGACTTTACCACCCATAAAAATTGGATGCTAAAATAATTTTGCATAAATTTGTGATGACTTAAAGTTAATAAAAAGTTTATCTAAGCTTGTCGCCAAACAAGCATCAAAAAGATTTACCGATTTCCATACGGGAAGATACGCCAATATCATCCCGTATGTTTTTTAACTAAGGGGCTCTGTCTTTCATTGCATTTTTTGTTTTAAGGTTAATCAATCAGTATATTTCTATTTTGCTCTTTTCATCCTTCATATCCGGCGAATCAAGATAACGCCAGCGGATTTGAGAAGAAAGTTGGAAGTATTCAAGGATACGTTCCAGGCGTTGGTTGGTAAATGTTCCCGTAAATGAATCTCCTTTCAAACGATCATTTTTAATAATGAATTCCACATTATACCGTTTTTCCAACATTCGCAGGCCTTCTTCCAAAGGAGTATTTCTGAATATAATCTTACCTTCTTTCCAGGCAATCTCCGATTCTCCGGAAGTGGCATAAAGCTGAACCTTATTATCTTTTGAATCATAGACCAATTTCTGTCCCGGATCCATCAGCACTTTTTTCGAGACATCATTTGATTTATAAATAAAACCGATCTTTCCTTCTACCAATGTCGCTGAAATCCGATCTTCTTTTTCGTATGCCTCTACATTAAAATGAGTTCCCAGTACTTCTATTTGTGATTGATGGGAAGTGGAGACTATAAATTTCTTTTCCGGATTCTTAGCCACTTCAAAATAAGCTTCTCCCTGTAAAGTCACATTTCTTGTATCATTATCGAAACGTGAAGGATAACTTAGTGTTGATTCCGAATTCAGATAAACAAGCGTACCATCGGGCAGGGTCAATGAGGTCATCATCCCAGGATTTGTTTTCACTTCTATGATTTGTGCCAATTCCTGTTCGTTTCCTCCCCAATATTGGAGCATCAATGTAACGAGAAGTGGAATGAACAAAATTGCTGCCGCACGTTGTGCCCATTGCCACCACATCGTTCCCTTGTGTCTGTTACCCGACATTCTACTTTTCACCTTCAACAATGCTTTCTCCGTATCGACTTTCTTCATAACATTAACTGTATCCGTGGCAAGATAAAGAGCATGTATCTGTTTTGCCATCCGTCGATTTTCGTCCGATTCGCTCATCCACATCTCAACTTGCAGACGTTCTTCTTCCGTTGCCACCCCTTCACAATAACGGGGAAGCAGTTCTTCTATCGTATTTCTATCTGTTTTATCCATATCTGTTTTTATTGCCTTTTACTATATGACAAGGAAGAATGGGAAGACTCCTAAACTAAAAACCATTTTTTTTCAAAAAATCTTTGTTTCTATCTAAAAAAGCTATATTTGCAGTAAATTATGGAGCTAATACATGAAAGGAACTTATCAATCAGACAATGATTTTCTATTATCAGCCGTTCAACGCGGAGATCAAAAAGCGTTCGATACACTGTTTCGGAGATATTATCCGATGCTGTGCGCGTATGGTCACCGGTTTGTCGAGTTGGAAGATGCAGAAGAGATTGTAGAGGATTCTCTTTTATGGATTTGGGAAAATCGGGAAACACTGGTTATCGAGTCCTCTCTTAATTCTTATCTTTTTAAGATGGTGTATCGCAGGGCTTTGAACAAGCTTGCACATATCGATGCCACCCAACGGGCAGATACCCGCTTTTATGAAGAAATGCAGGAAATGCTGCAAGATACGGACTATTACCAGATTGAAGAACTTGCGAAACGGATTGAAGATGCTGTCGCGGCACTGCCCGAAAGTTATCGGGAAGCTTTTGTGATGCACCGATTCCGGGATATGAGTTACAAGGAGATTGCAGAAACTGGGAGTATCTCCCAAAACAATAGATTACCGTATTCAACAAGCGTTAAAGCAACTGCGCGTGGATTTGAAAGATTACCTCCCGTTACTACTACCTCTCTTATTTCCCTAGAGAGACGAAACATATAAGTAACCACCAATATTATTTCATTTGGCTATTACCTGTCAGCTAAAGTATTAATAGATAACTTGCGTTGTATTAAAGATAAACTTACGTTCCTCTAAGGCTAAAGTTCCCTTTGACCTGAAACAAACTATAAACGCAAGTTCCAATTATATAAATGTAATCTTCATTTTTATAAACGCAAGTTTCATTTATAAAAACAAAGCTTCCGTTTATAGATTTCTCTTAGACAAAAACAACTTTGGCAGTAAGGAAAAGGAAGTTTGCAATAAGGAGACAGTAACTTATCTATTAACTAACTTCATCTCTTTCTATAAGGAAGTGTAAACCAGAAAGTAGATCCTTTACCTTCTTCTGAATCTACTCCTATTTTTCCCCCGAGACGCTCAACAATCGTACGACAAATGGAAAGTCCTAAGCCGGTACCTTGAATGAATGGGTTATATTTTACGAATCGTTCGAAAACATGTTCACACTGTTCGTTTGACATACCACAGCCGGTATCTGATACATAAAAATAAATAGTATCGGTGTCTGTCATACGATACCCCATACAGATAGTGCCTGTTTGAGTAAATTTGATAGCGTTATTGACAAAGTTGGCAAGCAATTGTATCAGTCGATTCTTATCAATATAAAAAAGACAACCCGGCAAGCGTTCGGTAAATGCAAGGGTAACATCATTGTTTTTCAAACGTAACTGCATACTTTGTTCGATTTCCTCCATTGTCTGATTAACATCGATCGAGGAAGGATAGAAATCAAATGTTCCGGCTTCAATCTTCGACAAATCCAGAATATCATTAATTAATTGGAGCAACAAGTCGGTATTTGTTTCGATGATATCTGCGTACTCGCGCATTTCGACAGGATCTTCTGTATGGGGAAGCATATTTGAAAAGCCCACGATTGCGTTCAAAGGAGTACGTATTTCATGGCTCATGTTCGCCAGAAAGGCAGATTTCAATTGATTAGCCTGCTCCGCTTTCTCCACCGCTTCACTCAAACGGCTATACGCTTTCCGAAGAATACGAATATAATAGACAATAGCAGCTATCAAAAGTAATAGAAAAACAGAACTAGCAATAATCTTAACATAGTGTTGCTGAAAAAAAGTTTGAGGTTTATCAATATATACAGCATCGTCGGGATAACGACTTGACGGAATATTATAAGACTTTAATACAGGATAACAAAGATAGGCATTTCCTTCCCCTCCCACTCCACCCGGGATATTGCGGGCTTGTTCTCCATTCAATATGCGATTCAGGATTTCCAGCAAAGAATCGCAAAAAGACTCCGTCGATACATAATATCCTCCTGCGAAAGTATTGTTCGATAAATTTTCGGGAGATAGCAAAAACAGAGGTGAGGGAGTAAAATTGGTTATAATTTCCTGTATGTGGTCGAAAAGGTAGTTGTTATCATTTTCATTATGAGACTCAAACCAGGAATAGTAAATAATCCCTGTATTAGGTTTATAACTATGCAGGGTATCCAGCAACATTTCTGTCGATAATTGAGTGGTAGAAAGCAGATCCAAACGTAAATCCGGAAAATTTTCTTCGACGGCTTCCTTTACATCTCTACGGGTTTCTTCACTAATATATCTGTCGTCTGAAATAAATGCCAGACGTTGCATATCCGGTATTAGTTTATAAATCAGTTCCACTGTTTCCTTCACATAATAATGCTGCTTTAAAAGTGTCAGATTATAGCCTCTTCTCCATTCTTCACCGAGGACACTATTGGTTTCTGTTAGTGGAGCATGAGACAGCAAAACGTCGAGAGAAGCAGGCAGGCGGTCGCGGGCATTTGTCACTATTACCGGAACGTCTTTCCATACGTCATCAAACAGTTCACGGCAGACAATCCATCCCGGATCTCCAATCAAGACGATGGCAGCGGGAGCTACCGGGTATTTCTCACGCAAATGGGTGACTACGGCATCTGCTTCCATCTTATTAGCCAAAGCTGGTACGGAAAGGGATTCCGCTTTGGCAGATATCCCCTGCTTCTGAAGAGCATCGTGTATGCACCAATAAAAGTTTTTAGCCCAAGGCAGATTAAAATTAATAGAGTTTAAAACCAGTACTTCTTTATTTGTTGTTTCAGTTCGGGCTGACACAGATAATAAGAATCCTTCTATAAAAAGGAATATGCTTAAGAATGAGATGGTTCGGAGTACTTGCTTCATTTGTGATGTTCGATAATAGCTACGGCAAAGGTAGTATTTATTTCCATTTCGCAAAAAAAAGACATCTCAAAATTAATCGAGATGCCTTATATTATTGAAATTTAGCTATCAGAGAGTTACGCTTTCTTTAAAGCAGCAATGCTTTCTTTCAAAGAATTAATAATACTTTCAGCATCGGTCTGTTTCTTGCGTTCCAGTTCGAGAACAGCCGCCGGAGCATTGTTGACGAATTTTTCATTGCTAAGCTTCTTCATTACGCCTTGCAAGAATCCTTCTTTATGCTTCAGTTCTGCTTCCATACGGGCAATTTCCGCTTCCACGTCAATCATATTACCCAATGGTACCGCAAATTCTGTTGTTCCTATCATGAAAGAAGCAGCACCTTCCGATTTGCTTTCCACCACTGTTACAGCAGACAGGTTACACATCTTGATAATCACCGGATTCATTTTTTCTACCGGATGACTACCCACAACCTGCAATTCGAGTTGTTCCTTCAAAGCAATATTCTTTTGCAAACGAATGCTGCGAACATTGCTGATAATTTCCTTAGCCAATTCAAATTCTTGCAGGAATTTCTCGTTTACCTCAAGAGGCTCCTTCATGAGAGTAACCATCAAACTTGCACCCGGTTCGCGCTCACGCAGTTGTTGCCACAGTTCTTCTGTGATAAACGGCATGAAAGGATGAAGCAACTCAAGCAGACGTTCGAAAGAACTAAGCACCATACTATAAATAAAGCCATTAATGGGCTGTCCATAAGCAGGTTTCACAATTTCCAGCAACCAGGAAGAGAACTCATCCCAGAACAGTTTGTAAACCAACATCAATGCTTCGCTCAAACGATATTTAGAGAACAAATCGGCAACTTCAACCGCAGCTGCATCCAGTCTCTGGTCGAACCATTGAACAGCCAGATGAGCATCGGGTGGAACTGGAATGGAACCTTTGCCATTAGTCCATCCTTTAATCAGACGGAAAGCATTCCATATCTTGTTGCAGAAGTTACGTCCCTGTTCACAAAGGGCGTCGTCGAAAAGAATATCGTTTCCGGCAGGAGCTGAAAGCATCATACCCATACGTACACCGTCGGCACCATATTTTTCAATCAGTTCCAATGGATCGGGAGAGTTACCGAGCGATTTAGACATCTTACGTCCCTGTTTATCACGAACGATTCCTGTGAAGTATACGTTCTTAAACGGCATCTGTCCCTCGTATTCGTAGCCTGCCATAATCATACGGGCTACCCAGAAGAAGATAATGTCCGGCCCTGTCACAAGGTCACTTGTCGGATAGTAGTATTTGATTTCTTCGTTGCCCGGGTTGTTGATTCCGTCGAACAAAGAGATAGGCCACAACCAGGAAGAGAACCAAGTGTCCAGGCAATCTTCATCCTGACGAAGGTCTTCCATTGTCAGGGCGGCATTACCCGTCTTTTCTTTTGCTTTTGCCAAAGCTTCCTCGGGAGTAGCGGCTACTACATAACCACCTTCCGGCAGGAAGTATGCAGGAATACGATGTCCCCACCACAACTGACGGCTGATACACCAGTCTTTGATGTTTTCCATCCAGTGACGGTAGGTATTCTTGTATTTGGCAGGGTAGAATTTCAGATCGTCGTTCATTACCGGAGGCAATGCCATATCTGCAAAATGTTGCATCTTGAGGAACCATTGCATAGACAATTTCGGTTCGATCACAACGTTGGTACGTTCCGAATATCCTACCTTATTTGTATAGGCTTCTATTTTTTCGAGCAATCCGGCAGTTTCGAGGTCTTTCTCTATTTGTTTACGAACATCGAAACGGTCCATGCCGATATACATACCGGCAGCTTCGCTCAATGTACCGTTGTCATTGAAAATATCGATACTAGGCAAGTTGTATTTTTCACCCAGCATATAGTCGTTTACATCATGGGCCGGGGTTACTTTCAGACAACCCGTACCGAATTCGATGTCTACATAATCATCCTCAATCACAGGAATGACACGGTTTACCAGCGGAACGATCACTTTCTTTCCTTTCAGCCATTCGTTCTTCGGGTCGTTCGGATTGATACACATAGCCGTATCACCCATAATTGTTTCAGGACGGGTTGTTGCAACAACCGCGTAGCGACCTTCCGGATCACCTTCTACTTTATAGCGAAGGTAATACAGTTTTCCGTGTTCTTCCTTGTAGATTACTTCTTCGTCAGAAAGGGCAGTCAAGGCTTTCGGGTCCCAGTTTACCATGCGGACGCCCCGGTAGATCAATCCTTTATCGAACAGATCGACAAATACCTTGATTACACTTTCACTACGTTTCTCATCCATAGTGAAAGCAGTACGATCCCAGTCGCAGGATGCGCCGAGTTTACGGAGTTGTTTCAGGATAATACCACCGTGCTCGTCTGTCCATTCCCAGGCATGTTTCAAGAATTCGTCACGAGATAGATCGGTTTTCTTGATACCTTGAGAAGCGAGTTTGTTTACAACTTTAGCTTCGGTAGCAATAGAAGCGTGGTCAGTTCCCGGCACCCAGCAAGCATTCTTGCCTTCCATACGGGCACGACGAACTAAAATATCCTGGATGGTATTATTAAGCATGTGTCCCATGTGTAACACACCGGTGACGTTCGGGGGCGGGATGACGATGGTGTAAGGTTCACGGCCATCGGGTTTTGAACTGAATAATTTGTGGTCCAGCCAATACTGGTACCACTTTCCCTCCACGTCAGCGGGATTGTACTTACTTGCTAAT